>OIWS01000133.1_pt1 | contig 98312 bp, 84 predicted proteins | sample 1587611 | NCBI WGS metagenome assembly OIWS01 (sample SAMEA3888919, study PRJEB22519) | human gut metagenome | biome: human gut; feature: human-associated habitat; material: faeces | place: Denmark | collected 2010 | reverse complement strand
TTCTGAGTTTTTTCGATATGGTTACCATGTAAATATAACAAATATAAAGCAAGAGCTAAAACTAACCCTGCACAAAAAAGTGTTTTAAAGAATGTCCTTATCTTCATATTTCTGTAGATTTATTCGTTGCCATAAAAAGGGCATTAATCGATGCTATAGTTTTTAATCATAACGGATGAAAGTAAGCCCTTTTTATAATTCCCAGAAATCATTACTTGCGCTCCTTTATTCAGTTTATTTTTTATAGGATATTCGTTTTTTACGACGATTGAAACTACTCCGCTATTTAACTTAAAGGAAATAGATGATGGTGAACGATAGCCACTTGCAGCCACACTTTCTATTTCGGATGTAAAAAAGAATGTGTCTTGCTGCACATTGGTATATATGAGGTTTGTAATTCCATATAGTGTAAACGTTGTGCAAAATACAGTCCAAAGCGCCATATATAAAGACCCCTTACGGAGATTCTTTATATACATGAAATACAATGCTGCCACAATACATATTGGAAGTACAATTAAATATAAGAAAGAGAATTCAAGATAATGAATACCAAAACGTTCTGGCAGAAATATGCCTACAAGTAAAATGATGCAGGAAAGCACAAAATACTTGTAGTATGGTTCTTTCGCCTTTGTCATTTTTTGTGGCATCTTATTTGAACGCCGCTTTATTTTTCGTTTTTGGGAACTCATTTACCGCAATATTGAATTTGTGACGAGTTTTCATTCATATTATAAAAACGACAATTTCCTCGTTTTATTGCATTATCTCACCCCACCCACGCAAATTGGGTACGAATCGTGCTGTGGAAACTTCTCGCAGCCGATATAGAGCGTATCGAAGGCATCGGTGCCGTCGGTTCGGTGTTCGAGAAGGTCTTCTTCTGATTCAGGTTGTTTTCACCAAAAAAGGTGCAGATGAAGCGAAGCGTAACAGGAGGTGAAACCAAGGCTGCTGCCCACAAAGGAAAAGCCCTTGTCCTACGTTGGTTGGGCGCAAGACAAATGCTTTATCTATTAAGGTGGATTCGGATGGAGTCCACGTTAATATGTTCATTCAGTGAATCATTAGCATGTAATTTACCAAAAGGGTCAGTATAATAATATTTGAAAATATTTACTGTGGCGCCCATTCCAGTATGTGCTACTATATATTGTGTATTTGGCAATAATTTTATGAATGAAGGGTCGCGATTATATTCTCGTGTGTATGAAGAAGATTCAATTACTTTAAATTTATTTGGAATTTTCCTTTCTAAATAAATGGTGTCAACTTCCTTGCATGGTTTCGGGTTTCGTAGGAAAAAGTCATAAGTATATGCTTTGCTAAGGCTGTCCCATGGCTCAATGGAAAAATGCAGCATTTGGTTGATGTAAAAAACTTGTTCTTTTTCAGATAGTTCAAAATCATGATTGTCACAAGAGCACATCAAGAACAAACACATTGCAAATGTTATAATATACTTCATATTGAAAACTTTAATGAAAACTACATATTGACCTTTCTGATAAGTTCACTGACAACATTTTATAGTCCTTATTGTTGCCATTGAGAGGATTAATAACATGATTTTTAGGATTATCTGCAAATGCGTTGGTCGTATTTATTTCATATTTTGTAGTTCTATATGCATACAGATTTGCGAATACAAAAAGATGCATATTTTCTTTATAGCATAAGTATTGTCTAAAATAACAATCTATTGTATTGTTTTTATTAGAATAATGATTTTTATCTTTGTCGTCAAGATATTTCGCAACAAGAGTTTCGACATTATATATGCAATCTTTTGTCATTTGCATATATTCCTGTTTGTTCGTTAGAACTTTTTTCCCATTTGCAAATTGAGCATTAGACGATAAAACATGAATTTTGGAATCATTACTGCAATCTTTCGCCCATTTCTTCTCAATTATTGTTGAGTTTGTATTTTGCTCTTTTCTTTCACCTTTACAGGCATACAAACAGAACAAAATTATTACTATGAAATACTTTTGCCACATATAGTAAAGTTTCTGATTGAACATTCAACTTTTCTTTTCAAGGATTCTAAGATTAGGTTTTTATAGTCAATATTTGACTGCTTCTAAAATTTTCCCATTGCGATTTGTCCAAGCCTTAATACGACATTCCACAGCACCCAAGCCTGTGGATGAAATTGTATAGGTGGAGTTCGCTTTTAGTTTTATCTTTCTTTCAGATGATGGTATTCCACCACGGCTAACAATATATCCATTTGGAATATAGTTGTTCAAATCAATTTTTGTAGGAGGTACACATAATGAATCTTGCCATATCAAAAATAATGCGCCTTCGTATGATTTTCCATTTGGAAGAACGGAGTCATTTTCAAAACATAAGTCATAAAAATAGCCATTACTGATATGAAGAGATTGTTTGTAGGTGTCGAAATCAATCGTTCTTCTACAACCACAAATAAGAAAAGCGAGAAGGCAAATCACGAATTTCTTCATTTTTCATTATTTAGTTTAACCTTACAAAGTTATACCATAAAAACGGCATTTCCTCCGTTTTATTGTATTATCTCACCCCACCCACGCAAATTGGGTACAAATCATGCTGTGGGAACTTCTCGCAGCCGATATAGAGCGTATCGAAGGCATCGGTGCCGTCGGTGCGGTGTTCGAGAAGGTCTTCTTCGGACTCTGGCTGCTTCTCCATAGACTTGTTTTTGCGGAAGCCGTTGCGCCCTCGCTCCACTCCTGCAGACTGGATAGCGAGGATCAGGTCATCGTTGTTTTGGCGGTTGAAGTACGGCATCAGGCGTTGCTTTCCGGCAAAACCCTGATTGATGAGAAGGTATTTCTCATCGTGTCGCATCGGGTTGCCGAGGTACACGTCAATGAGCTGTCCGCCGAGAGAGTCGATGAGAACAGCAACCTCCTTGTCGGTGTTCTTGTTAAGGACGAAATCGACGTAGTCAGAATCGAAGTCCCAACCACCGACGTAGCCTTTAAGATGGAGATTGTATTTTGTCTTTGCCATGATTGTCAAAAATTGTTTGAGGGCAAAGATATATTATATAATAATGTTGGAGAAAGACAAAAAAATTGTATTTTTGCGATGTAAAACGATAAACTTATGGTGAGAGACATTGTAATCATATTGATAATTCTGATAGGCGGATATTTTTATATTCGCAGACTTTATCGTTTTGCATTACTTGCAATAGTATTTTTATTTGCACTATTTGGGCAATCACGCAGAAGTTATCGCAAACAGCGAATTATCTATTGGAAGAAGGTGGGGCGCAAAAACAGGACGAAGAAAAAATAGCCTTTTCAAAAACTCAACCGATTTTGGCTGTATCTTTTGTAACATTGTAAACAAAGAAAGAAAATGCTGATTATCAACACTTTAAGTTTTGATACAATGTTTCAACTGCATACAAAATGTTACAAAAAGGCATGAAAAAAGGCGCTCATCACGCCGTGCATGGCACAAGTGCCACTTTATTTGTATATGATATGGTGTATTTCGTAGCAGCCGAATCACCATCCACCTTGCCTGTGGAGTCCGCCACCTTGATGACAGGATAAGGTTTGTCAGCCGTGCCGATGAGATACTGCTTTCCATCCACCGTCTGGATGACGAAAGCAAGATGCTCATGAGCTGGCAGCTGCGAAGTAGTAGAGAAAGAGAGTTTCACCTTTTCCAAAGTATCGTTATTGTCAAACTGCGTCTCCATTTCACAAATTGCGTCCCCGATATGCGGAATGAGGAAAGTGTCAGCGAACACTCCGACAGGAGCATCCGCCAACGCTTTCTGTGTGATGCTTGCCATGAGCGACGAGGCAAGCACGTAATATATATTGATGATTCCGGGAAGACGTTGCATATTATTCTACTATTTCTTCAGTTTCAACCTTGTTATTGCTACCGTTTTTTATCGTGCTGTTTTTTCGCTTGCATTGGTTCGTAAGATAATTCTTACGCAAGCGTTGGTATATTTTCGCGATAGAGTCCCAGCATGTGCCGTCCTCCTTGATGCCCCGTTGCTCCATGTAGAGATAAATGAGGTCTTTCTGCTGTTTGCCTATCTTGCCGAAGTCGTGCAGGAACGTCCAGCAGTCTACATCAAAGGAGTTCTTCACGTTCTCCAGCAGCGCACGTTTACCAGTGTCCGTGATATGATTGTAAATACGAGGGTCGCGAGTTTTGGAATACGGAATACAAATGGCGACTTCATCTTCACGTTGCCTTGTAGGAACAGCAGAAACAGGCGGTTTGACAACAGCGAGCTTTATAAGTTTAGACTCGATGCTGCCGTTTCTTAGACGCACTGGTTCCGTGCCACTGTGCCGATGTACGAACCACTGGCGCAGATAGGAAGGCATTTTGATATAGATGTGATAGTCGCTCATAATACTTGTAAATTGATTACGAGCACAAAGATACTATAGTTTTGTGTAGGCTGTATTGAAAGGAGGGAACGTTTAAGATTTGTTATTTGGTAGGTAGGTAGATAAAAAAGTTGATTTTAGCTTGGGGGGGGTAATGAAAAAGATGTATATTTGCAAAATAAAGTTGAACTTAAAAATGTACGAGTATGAAAAAATGGATTTTGATGTTACTTGCCCTTGTATTGTGTGGAGTGACACAAGCTCAGAATGCAGAAGTAACCTTGAACAACGGCACCATTGTGAAAGGTGACATTAAGAAGTTTTCCTTTAATGTAGACAATTACCATGAGTTCAGAATCAAAAAAACTGATGGTGAGAAGGCAGACTTCGCTTCTACTGATGTAAAAGAGATAAAATACTATAACAAGAAGGCTGGAGAATGGGAAAACTGGATTCCGATAGTTGCCCAGATGGGATTGAGCATGTCATATAAAGAGAATCCGAAACTCTACAAAAATCCGGTATTCCTTCAGCCAGTTTATGAGGGGAAAAACATTTCTGCCTATATTCACTATATAAACACAGCTACTCATGTGAAATCGGGAAGTATTTACAGATTGGCTATCATGTTTTATTACAAAGCCAAGAATGAGGACTTTGCAAGAACCTATTATTTGAAGGATAATAGCATTGCAGGAATTGGTCAGAAGACCATGCTGAAAAGATATCTCAAGAACTTCCCACAAATAAAGGAAGTGCTCAAAGATCTCAGCATGAAAGAGTTTCGCAAAGACCCTGCGATATTAATCAAGAAACTTGATGAAGCATTGAAATAAAACACTCCTTACTTCGAATAAATTTCGGTTACGCTATAAAAAGGTGGGCAGCCGGATCGAGGCGATTGCCTCGTCCGGCTTCCACCTTTATCTGCGGAAGACGTAGCCATCCTCGAAGATGTAGTCCGAGATGAACAAATCGCTTGCAAACGCCTTGTAATCGAAGTAATATGAGAGATTGCCCATCATGCGCTCCAAATCATAGCACTCATTGACGATGTGTGTGGCGAAATCCTCTTCCGAATCACTTTCAAACAAAACAACGTCAAAGAGGATACTAAGTTTTAGTATCCTCTTTTTGTATAAGTAGGTGCTCATAATTATTTTAAATGAATATATACGATTAATTTTGAATACCTACTTATATACAATTCTATATCAACAAACTTTCTAATGTTTTGAAAAAGAGAGCATGAAGACTTGCATGCTATCTTAGAAAAAGCTATATTTGCAGAATAATAAAATAAACAGTAAGCCTAGATACCGATTATCATCTCCAAAACATCTACCATAGCGCCAACGACAAGCGCTCATTCAGTTTCGAGGAGTTCTGATTATATAGTACGCCCTCGATTTTTCTCAAAAATAAAAACAAAGAAGATATGAAGAAATTATTATTTATGCTCATGCTGATAACATCATTAAGTGTGTCAGCAACATCAAAGGATACGCTTAATGCGATAACAATGGTTTCATACGAACAAGGATGGATTGACACAAAAGGCACATTGGCATTGAAAAATAATACCAATGAAGATATTCATAATATCACCTACCGCATCACTTACCTTGACATGAAGGGGCGAGCACTTGATTATAAAGACTTAACATCAGACATAGAAATTGCTCCTGGATTAACAAAGAAGCTAAATATCAATGCATACGAGCATGATAGAGGCTATTCATATTATCTCTCTGAAGCCAACTATGGTAATCCTCAAAGGTTTAAAATTAAGTTTGAACTGATTGGATATAACACTGCCGATGAACCGACGTATGAACGCGCCTCAGCTACCGACTCTTATCTGACTGAAACAGACTCCAATCTGCCTGACTCCTTCGCAACTTCAGGAATTGCAATTATTATTGCATTGATTATAGGCATATTTGTTTTAGGCATATACGTGGGCATGTATGTCTTAGTGGCAGTAATGGCAAACAAAAGGCACCGTAATGCAGCATTGTGGGTATTAGTAAGTTTGTTTGCAACCCCACTACTAACAATTATCATATTGTTATGTATTGGTGAAGATAATTCATAAGCTTACACAGAAGATGAAGGCTGCGAAGATGTTGATACTAGAGATAGTGACAACGGATGTTGGTGGAGTGAAAGGAAACAATCAATTTCAAATCCAAAAAACAAAGAACGCTTGTAAATGATTAAATATCAAATATATAACTATAGTTTAGCGAATAATATCGCATCACTAGTAGTTGATAATGAATGAAATTATTAATAAGATGAAAAAAATAGCAATTCCTACACGCAACGAGATGGTAGACGACCATTTCGGGCACTGCGCTTATTACACCATAGTAACTCTCGACAATCAAAACCAAGTGATAAATAGCGAACGCTTAGCATCGCCCGAAGGTTGCGGCTGCAAGTCGAATATCGCTTCTGTAATGCAAGAAATGGGCATCAGCCTTATGCTGGCTGGCAATATGGGCATGGGCGCATATAACAAGCTCAACGCGCATGGCATCAGCGTGATCAGGGGCTGCCACGGCAAGGTAGAAGAGGTGTTAAACGCCTATCAACAGGACCTGCTTACCGACTCGCTTGAAGCTTGCGACCATCACGACTGCAACCATCACGACACCGACGAGCAGCCCGTGTTTGTAGTGCCTTCGCTTAAGAAATAAAAGCATTGATTGTAAAATTGCTCTTAAAACATTTCTTAATGACAAGATGACAAGATGACAATGAAAGGGAAAAATGAAAAGTGAAAAATCCTATAGTTTGGCGTTTTAAGAGAAAAGGGAAAAATTAGTAGGACGGTGGCCTCCGTGCCCCGTCCTCCAGGACCAGCAAGAGTATCTAAAAAGTAGGACGAGGGTCTCCGTGCCCCATCCTCCAACAGCAAAAAAAGTATCTAAAAGTAGGACGAGGGCCTCCGTGCCCCGTCCTCCAACAACCAGTAAGTATAGGGTTAAGATAATATTTTTGGTGCTGGAGGACGGGGCACGGAGACCCTCGTCCTACTATGTTTGCCTTGCCGCTCGCGTATTATGAATTAAGCGCAGCGCATTATGAATTATGCATTATGAATTAGTATCCATCACTTCAGCTTAACAATATCTGTCCAGCGCGTTGTGGGGCACGCGCTCTTATAGTCGCGCTTGATGGCATCGGCAAACTTCTTACCGTTAGGATATTGTTGCGACGAGAGAATAACAGTTTCAGTACCCTCCACCCTATTTATTTTATCTACAGCATGATCAAGCAGCGTTATGTGCTCGTGGCGCTCAGCATTAAACGTAAACAGGTCGGGCTGAATGGCCGTGTTAGGCACCACACCCATAAGGATAACGCCCGCGCGTTTATAACAAATATCGTTGCGATAGATGCTGTGCAAACACGCCGTGGCCCCCTGCACAATGTCCATGGTCGACGAGGTGGGCGTATGAAACGTGACCTCAGTCATATTCCAGTATTGTGCGAGCTCGGGGCGAAAGTGGTTCGAGTCGATAAACACCCCCACAACATTGGCCGCCGACTGCTGTTTGCGTAGCTTCTCGGCACCGCGTGCAGCAAAGTTGGCCACATGTGTGCGCAGCGTTTCAAAGTCGTGCACCATGCCCTCAAAACTTCTACTGGTGCAGATGCTCTTCTTCGTGGTAGGCAGGTCGTCGGCAATACAATCGGTGCCATTCAGTTCGGCCCATATACGCTCTATCACCACTGTTTTAAATGTGGCATGCACCCACGAGGCGGGGCGCATGGCAAAGTCGTGTGCCGTGGTAATGCCCATGTTGCGCAGCCGCTCAGCATAGCGTCGGCCTATGCCCCACACCTCGTCGATAGGAAACAGGCGAGCAGCCTTCAGTCGTTGCTCGTCATTTTGTATAACACACACATGCTGGTAGCCCGCATACTTTTTAGCAAAGTGCGACGCCATCTTAGCCAATGTTTTTGTGGGCCCAATGCCTATGCTTACAGGCATGCCCACACACTGCATAACGCGGTGGTACAGCTCTGTGCCCCACGCCTTCAGTTGAGAGGGCGAAAAATCGTCAAGAATGGCGAAAGCCTCATCAATAGAATAGCGAAAACACTGTGGCGCCATGTTACGAATGATGGTCATCACGCGGCCCGTCATCTCACCATACAGCTCATAGTTTGACGAGAAAGCCTCGATGTGCGCGTTAGGAAACAGCTGCTTCAGCTGATAGAAGGGCGTGCCCGCCTTCACACCCATCTGTTTAGCCTCGGTGCTTCGTGCCACCACACAGCCATCGTTGTTTGACAGCACAACCACAGGCTTTCCCTCCAGGTCAGGACGGAAAACTCGCTCACAACTGACGTAACAGTTGTCGCAATCGCAAATAGCATACCACCTCATTGTTCAATCATAGTTGAGAAAAACACACCCTATCGTCGCCACTGTTTAATGGTCCAAACCACCACGCCCCACACCCGAAAGTTATCGTCGGCATCAATACGTATGGGCGAATAGTTAGGGTTAGCAGGCCTCAGTTCAATATACCCCTCATCTTTATGCTTGAGGTCGAGATACTTGATGGTAAACTCGCCATTAACAAACGCCACAATAACGTCGCCATCGATGGGCTGCAGCGAGCGGTCGATGACGGCAATATCGTTATCGCAGATGCCCGCCTCAATCATCGAGTCGCCCGACACCCGCCCATAAAACGTGGCCTCAGGGTTCTTAATAAGGTCGCGATTAAAGTCAAGACTGTCGTGCAGATAATCGTCGGCCGCACTCGGAAACCCCGCCTTGATAGTGGGTGCGAGGGCCAGTGGCAACGAGTGGTTGAAATGTGCCTTTAATATTGTTACCTTACTCATTACTTATTTAAGTTTTGCATGCCTTTGGCATGCTGATAGTTAACGAGTTGACGAGTAGACGAGCTGCTTGCTTTTACAACTCAAAATTTTTATAATAACATTGATAAGTATGGGTAGCAGCTTGTCTACTTGTCTACTCGTCAACTTGTTTACTTGTCTACTCGTCTGCTCGTTTACTGACATTAGAACGGGAAGAGCAAGGGCAGCGCCCCAATCATAACCAGTCCCATGATAATTTGCAGCGGCAAGCCCACCTTAATATAATCGATAAACGTGTAGCCACCAGCCTGCATTACCAGGGCGTTAGGCGGCGTTGAGAAGGGCGAGGCAAAGCACATGCTGGCGCCCAGCGTTACAGCAAACAGCAAGGGGTATGGGCTAACGCCTATGGCCGCTGCCGAAGCAATGGCGATGGGCGACATGAGCACTGCCGTGGCCGTATTGCTGATAAACATGGTGAGGAACGACGTGGTGAAATAAATGCCCGCCAGCAGCGCGTAGGGGCTGGCCTGACCCAGATGGTCGGCCAACAAGTGTGCCACCAGTGCCGAGGCCCCTGTCTTTTCCAGCGCCACCGACATGGGCAGCATGGCCGCAATAAGCACAATGCTCTCCCAGTTTATCGTTTTATAAGCAGCCTCAACCGAGCGTATGCAGCCCGTTATCACCATCAGCAAGCCAGCAATCATCACGGCCGTAACGGGGGCCACAGGAATAAAGTCGAACACCATCATACCTATCATAGCCAGCATGATAAAGGCAGCAATAGGCGCCTTATAGTCGAGCGTTACGCGCGAAGCCTCTTCCAGCGGCTGCCCTATCACCACAATGCCTTCGGCCATATCGGCAATGCGCGATATATTTTTCCATTTACCCTGAATGAGCAAGATGTCGCCCTGTCGGAAGCTGAGGTCGGCAAGATTGTCGTTCAGATAATCGTCGCCACGGCGCACGCCTAAAACATTCACATTATACATACGGCGTAAGCCAGCCTCTTTCAGCGTCTTACCACACAGGCGCGAGTTGTGCATCAGCACTACCTCAGCAATGCCTATATCATAAAACGCCAGCTCTTCAGTAGCCTTCACCAGCCCCATATCTGAGGCAAAACGCGTGGCCTGAGCACTGTCGCCACTCACATAAACAATATCGCCCTCAAGCAGTTTTGTGTCGGGGCCCGCCAGGCGCTGCACCACCTCTTTCATAAGCGAGGCATGAGCGTTCTTTATGCGGCGCACCTCAAGCACCGTGAGACCGTAGCGGTGATGAATGTCGAGCTCGGCCAGCGTCTTATTATTGGCCACCGACTGTACCCCTACCGTAAAGGCAGCAAGATTGTCGGTAAGCCGATACTCGTCCATCAGGTCGTCGAGCGACTTTCCGCGAGCACGGCTGTCGCCACCCTGTCGCTGCTTGTTGCCATTAAGAAAGCGCTTGCTCAGCGGTAGTAGCACCACAATGCCTACCGTGATGCACACCAAGCCCACGGGCAAAAAACTAAAGAAGCGCAGCGGCTCGAAACCATTCTCGGTAAGCGCATCTTGAATAACAAGGTTGGGGGGCGTACCTATCAGCGTAAGCATGCCACCCATGCTGCTGGCAAAAGCCAGGGGCATTAACAGGCGGCTGGCACGCATCTTGGCTTTCTGCGCAAGGCTCACCACAATAGGCATCATCAAAGCCACGGTGCCCGTATTGCTTACAAAAGCGCCAATAACGGCAGTTACCACCATAAGCAAAAGGAAAAGGCCCAGTTCGCTATCGCCAGCCAGCGTCATCAGCTTGCCCGATGCTTTCTTGGCCAGGCCTGTTTGCACAATGGCACCTCCCACCACAAACAGGCCCACCATCATAATGACCACCGAATTAGAGAACCCCGACAGGGCTTCTTGTGGCGTAAGGATACCAGTGAGCAGAAGGGCTACGAGGGCGCATAGGGCCACGAGGTCGGAGCGCACTTTGCCCATAGCAAAGAACACTGCCGAAAGGGTAAGAATAATGAGCGTTGTTATCATGGTTACAAATTTAAATAAAATTTCCGAATTATAAGCCAGTTGAAATAAAAAACAGGTTACCTTTTGCGGAGATATTCATTTTTGCTTTATAGAGGAAAGATACGATAAAATATTTATAATGCATCGTTCATAATACATATTTTAACGCCACCTTTCCCCCACGTTGCACACACCTTCTTATACGATTGCACAGAAGCGTTAACACCTCATTTGTTTGCAACAACACACCTGGCATAACCCGTTTGCCCACCGCCACACTGCCCCGTTTCAGTGCAAAGGCACCATTGGCGGGGCAAAATGTAGCACCCTGAGGCATTGTAGGCAAATGTCGCTGCCATGTTTTATTTTTCAGCAGTTTCAGCCCATGCGTGCCACCGTAAAGATAGTGCCGAGGATGTTCCACCGTATCGCAAACATAGGCACCATCAATCCATAGTGTACCGTCAACGCCATAGGGCGAGAAGCGGCTACGTTTTATTTCTATCAACATACTTGATTATTTTTTTTAGTTTCGCATCCCTGTCTACACGCTGTTAGCAACAACTCAAAAAATCGTTAATGACAATCATGACAATGACAATCATAATAACCTTATGTGCCAAGCCCCCTCCCACCTCCCTTGCGCTCTCAGGGGAACGTTATACGCTCTGAAGTTTCTTAAACATCATATTACCTTCGTCAACCACCAAGCCCTGTTTGCGCCAGTTCTTCAACATTTGGTGTACAGCATTTCTCGACGTGTTAGCCCCTTTCACCGCATAGCTATGTTGCAACGCCTGTTCAAAGCTAAACGTTGTGTCGAGGCGAGCAAAGATAGAGTCGTTACGACCAGAGCGTAAGCGTTCAGCCACCACGCCTCCTCCATACTCTTTCGAGGCGAAAGCAGCCTCAATACGGTCGCGAAAAAAGTGCAGAGCATTATCTATCTGATAGTCGGCCAGCACATCAAAGGCAGCCAAGAACGATGGCTGTTGCTGCTTCACAATCAGCTGTTTCCACAGGTAGGGCTGCTGTTTTAGCTGCGTCTCAGCACCCACCACGCCATGCTTGTCGATAAGCAGCGCCGCCACCCGGCACAACATTAAGCACGTCATCATGCGCATGGTGGTAGGACAGATGCGAAAACGCTGTCGAGCCTTTACCCTATCATCATTCTTCATGGTGTCAAGGCGCACTCTTTCCAGCCATTCTCTACCTTTTGCCTCCAGTTTAGCCAGCACCACATCGCCCTGCATCAGTGGCAGCAAATGTGCTATCTGCCCTATACGTTCGCGCTGACGGTCGGTAAGCACATACAGGTTTTCAGACAGCGGTGTAAACGTGTTGTCGGGCGTGCGCGCAATGGCAATACGACTCTGAAAGCCATCCGTACAGTTTGTCACCACACGATACAGCGCATCGGGCGTGCCACACAGCACCACATTCCACAGCAAGCGGTCAATGTGCACATTCACAGCTTCGGCACTCTTCGCCTCACGCTCATAGCAGGTGCCATCGTAGGCCTGACGCAACATAACCGAAAAGTCGCTCATAGCCGACCGCCATTTCTGCGCTACCGTGTCGGCCTCGGGCGTAAACGAAAACGCGTGCTGCCCCTGGGTGTTAGCCAAGCGCTCAGCCAGGTTTGCCACCGTGTTGTTCAACGTTAGGCAGCGCACAGGCAGCTTGGGTTCTTCAGGCTGTTCGGTTTTGTTCTTTGCCGCACGCTTCTTAGCGCGCCACGCATCTTCTTGCTGCTGATACAGCCTATCCATAGCCCGCACCTCGGCCGTCCAGGCTCCTATCACGGGGTCAATGCCCCCCTTGCCCGAAGCAAAGTCGCCAGCAATATACGCTATCAGGTTTAGCGAGCTCATCTTGCCGTGCACCTCAACCTTTACCCCCGTGGCCAGCATGCCTATCGCGGGGCAGATGGCAGTAATAACAGGCAGGGCCAGCGCAGGGCCCACAGCCTCCACCGAATCTTTCACGCCTTGCGGCATACGAGGCAGCGCATCATAGTAAAACCTACTGTCTTGCGCCAGCACCTCGTCAAGGGCATAGGCGGCAGCACCTGCCTCGCCAGCGGCCGTAGCACCAGCCACAAGGCGCTCTTGTCGTATGGCCAGCAACACATCTTTTAAACGCTTGGGCATCTGCGTGCGCTTCTCGGCCAGCGCATTGTCAATGCAAGCCCGCTTCTCGGCCTCGGCAAAGCCATCGTAGCACGGAATAATGCTGTAAAGCAAGTGGCGGTCGAAGCCACAGATATGGCGAAGATTTACAGCCAGTTCAAACGTCAGCGTGTTACGGTTGCTCTTCACAGGCTCCTGCCCGTCATTATACATCTGCCACCACTTGCTAATAATTGAAGCGTAAGGAATGTCGAGGTAAGAAAGCGAGGAAGAAGTGCTGGAGCTGGAGGAAGTAGAACTGGAACTGGAACTGGAGCTGGAAGTAGTAGATGGCCCCGAAACCTCGGCATCAGATAGTTGAGCGTCTGATGCACAACACGCTGGCTCCGAGTTGTCAAACAGTGCCTCATCAACAAACAGCAAACGGTCAGTGGGCGGCGTAAAAAACACACGTGTAAGGTCTTTTGCGCCCTTGTCATATTCTACCCCCAGCAGCCGCGATGCCCACCTGAGGTTTTCTTCTTGCGAGCATTCCATCCTACGTTTAAACACGATGTGGTAACCCTTGTTAGCCGAGCGTTCTGCCATAAGCAGCCCCAACTCTTTCTTTTTGCTCAGCACAAGCTCGGGCACCATTGCCATCTTCTCGTCATAGTTGGCGGCCTTAGGATCAAAGTCGATATCCATGCCCACCGAGCCGCTCATACGCGTCGAGCCCTTCAGTGTGCCATCAGCATTAGGCAAACACGAATAGTTCATCTGCACCATGTGGTGCTTGTCGGCATGAAGGTTGTGTTCCGAGTCGCGCAACAGCCTATATTCAGTTTCGTCCTTCACGGGGCGCATAAGCTTTGCCCCATCCTTGTAATAAATAACGTGTACACTCATTGCTCTCTATCTCTATCGTTTTAATTGAAAATTTACAATCGCATCAACAGCCTCAGCGCTCTCGGCAGCAATAGCCTCAGCTATATTAATATTTTCGTTGGGCATCACCTTTAGCGTTAGCTGAATAGCCCCACCCTTGGTCTTGCTCACACGGCCATGCACCAGCTTCTTGATAAGCACCGACTGTGCCTTGAGCCGTGGCTGAGCCACAAAGTCGAACGTGCCATCGGTCATCTGCTGTGCCACACCGTGCATACGCCGCACGCGCTGTGCTACATAGGGCACTGGCTCATCAGGTGAAAACATAAAATACTTGCTCTCGTCGTAGAAAGCCATTCCGCCCAGCTGCACATGCTGGCAGGCATTAAACTGCTGCTGAGTGGTACTATTGTTTGTACGAGGGGTTTTATTGTTTATTCGTTTCATATTTCTGATTTTTTTGCGAGAAGAACATCAAGATTGTTGCGCGCTTTACCATGGAATATCCTCTGCTATTCAACTCAGAATTATTTTTTTTAAAACCTTTTCGAATGTATTTTTGCCTACGGGTTTACCTTATCTTCACAACATCGGTAACCAAGATATCTTGATACACGGCCCCATTGTGTTCGTGCGTAGAAAACCTAAGCGTAGCCGCCACCACATCGCCAGGCTGAAAAACACATTGGGCCATATTGCCCAGCATTGTGGCAGCATACTGGTTTTCATATTTACTGCCGCCCAGCGCTTGCAGCACAATGTTACACTTAGAGGTTTGCCCATTCTCCGCCTTCTGGCTCTGCACAGCAAAGGCCTCGCCCTGCTGCACCACTTTTAAAATCATTGTTTCCATATATTATCTTATTGTTTTTGTTATTAACCACACCGTTAATGCTCACGCTGAAAGAAAACCTCCAGATAGTAATGTTGAAAAAAATGCTCATTCTTTCTTTTAAATATTTAAATGTTTTGAATGTTGGAGGACGGGGCGCGGAGACCACCGTCCTACTTGAAAAAGCCGTTGCCACATCTTTACCGATGAACCAAGGTTCACCCTCGCAACCCATCACCGTCCGAATTTGTCCGAACTCGGGATTCTCGAAAATCTGAATGTCGTTCTTCATAACGTTTATCATATGTTTTAATATTTCAATAAAAAAACCTCGCAACCCATAGGCGGCCGCCGAGCGTGCCGTTAGGATTACGAGGGCAAAGGTAAGCGTTAAAAGCCAGCAAACAATTGGTTTATAGACAGCGCTCTCCAAGGTTCTCTAAGGTTCTCTAAGGTTCTCCAAAGTTCTTCATTCGTCTCTTCTGAAGAGAGGCAGAAAGGAAAGATTGCACAAAAAAAGGCGACTGACACTTGACAACATTGTCAAACGTCAGCCGCCCTTAACGGTTAACTCAAAAACAATCAGTTTTTTTACTTTCTATAGTATTTGCAAAACGTTTTATAATCGAATCCGCGCTTCTCTTTAGGCATCCCCAAACGCACCAGTTCATCATAAGCAACCTTTTGGCTTTGTGGCAACAGCACCTTTTTGTTGTTGTAAAGCAAGTTCAGATAATTGCATATTTCTTGAATACCGTTGCGTTTCACCAGCCTCACAATCTCGGCTTCAACCCTGTAACCCTCCTCGTCGTCGAGCGAAGGATGGATAAAGACCGTCAGCTCATGCTCCTTGCCGTACTCCTGCATCGGCATCTCTTTCTGTGCTTCGTTCTCTATCGCACCCACGTTGGCCACTTGCATTCCCATATCTTTATCAAAGTGGGCTTCTATCTTATCCACATGTGCTATTTGCTGTCCGACTGGCGCATTAAAATTGAGCGTCTGCGTCACTTGTGGCCTTGCTTGCACGGCAGCCTTCAAAAGCTCGGCTATTTCTTCTGATGTCATAATTCTAGGTGATTTTATTTATTTTTTTTCCACAACGTCAGCATGAGCCACCACCTGACCAACACGGTCGTTGAAGTGAAGATTGGGCGGTTCGCTGCTTTTAAGTTCCAAGTCAATAACGGCTCTTATACGTTTATGAATCTCGTACAACTCGTCAACCTCTTTTTGGTATTTATGCCCATTATTGTCGTTAAACCTACTCAGCACCAAAAGCAGTTGTTTGGTAGCGTCAGAGTCGATATTTTTAGCTATGTGTACAAAACTTTTTACTGCTTCTCTTACAGCATCCTCACCCTCAGCTGCAGTACACTCTAGTTCATAAGCCAACAAGTTGGTGCGTTTATTCTCGGCAAATCGTTGTTCTTCCTTGCGTGCAGCGCCAGCCAGCATCTGGAAGAAGAGCGGATGGTCGTTCCAGCGCTCCAAGATAGCCATCACCACCTCATCGTAAACAGGCATTGTGTGAGCCTTGGCATAAGCATCGATGATGGCGCACGCCACAATGCTTATAATCATTGCGTCGTTCTCGCCTTCGGCATCGTCTTCAAGGTCGTCAATCTCGTCTTCAAGCGCCTCCATCGCCTCGCCCATCGACAGCAAGGTCTTAGCAAACAGTCTTGCCGAGAGAAACGACTCAACAGCCGACAGCTGCGTCTTGCCCTCGCCATGAAGCTGTTTTAGCGTGTCGTGAAAGAGAACAAAGACAATGTCGCTATTATCTGCTAGCAGTCTACGCCTCCACTGGCGTGTTTGCTCCTTTTCTAAATGCACTATCACGCCACGTTCTCCTCCTCTTCAACGTCTTCTGAAGGATGCTTCATATCGTTGAGCAATTCTACAATCTTGGCTTCTGCCTTGTTTATGTCGTCTAGCTCGGCTTTCTGTCCGTCGGCGCGCTTACCCTTGAAGAGCATTTCAAGCAATTGGTCGTCAAACGAGTGGTGCACAATTTGGTCGGTATTTTCCTCGTCTGACTCTACAAAGCAGCGGAACGTTGTTCCGCCATTGGTAACAATCTCAACGGGTTCACCCGTAACACGCGCTAGGGTTAAGAGGTTGCGCATATATATAGTAGTTTTGTCTACATACAGAGCCGTCTTCTTGTCTTCGGGCATCACTCTGTATTTCTGTTTATATTTCGCCTTCTTGGCCTCTGTAGCCATGGCAAGAATTGAAGGTATCAGGCTGTCGTCAAAATAATCCTTTCCTTCTTTCTTCAACGATTGCACCTTGCGCAATATTTCGTCGTCGGGCATTTCGTATGTAGAGGAAAACTGCATGGCCTGTGCGTTGCGCTGTTGTTGTTCCCACGCCTTAAACAGGTCTTTGGGATAGTAATCGGGCTTAATCTTCAGCGAGTAGCAATAGTTGGTGAAAAGTATATTGTCTATTTTCTCTGCCAGTAAATCTGCCACACGCTGGGGTGCGCTAAACGCTTTACGGCGGTTCTGTATAGCTATGGTGCGCACGCCTTGGCGATTGTCGATAATGACGAAGAGCGATGGTTCGTTCTTCACCACCTTCTGTTCGAAGTTATTCTCCAGTGGCACGTCTATAGAGTTAGCTATCTGCATCAAGATAATGTCGGGGTTACATTTTAGGTGGTAGACACGATGCTCAAACACCCTGTTATAAGGCAAGCCTTGCGCTTGCTGCTCCTCTGTGGGTGTGCCCTCGCCAAAGACGATATTGCTGTTCTCGGCAAAGAGCGCCGCTAGGTGTTTCTGTCTGTTTACCCAATCGTGTGGTGCAAGGTCGTGAATATACTGAAAATAATAAGTAGCAAATTTAGCCATTGTTTGACATAGATTTATAGGTTGTATTCATATTCATATCCATAACCTTACCTAACACAGTATCGCGATAGGTGTTAAAGATATTGGGTTTTATCATTACATAGTTAGGCAAGCTTTCAAGATATTCAAGTTCAAAAACCAGTCGTGCATCTTTATCATTACTTTGTGGATGTATTTCGGCCTTATTGCCAATACGCGCTTTGCGTATGAGATACAGGTCTTTTACACCCATACCCTTTATATAGGGCATGAAGTAAAACAGCTTGTTCAAAGCAATGGTTGATGGAAACGACTTTGTCTTTCCTGTATAGTAAAGTTTGCTTTGGCCACCATCCAAAAAATAATCGGTGTTATCAGGCTTGACAAACCCAATAAGCAAGCTTTTATTCATTTCGAGGGCATAATTCTTCTTTACTTTATTAACCTTCAGTTCCGTCCCCATTTGTGCAAACAAGTCGAACCCCAACATGGGTTCTTTGTCACGCTTCATGTCAAGCGGATGCAACGACACGGGTTCTTGCTCATAAATAAAACGATACAGGCTTTTACCCACCTGCTGCACAACGCCGCATACCAAGGCGTTACCCATCAAGAACGCACGCCTACCATCGGTTACGTCGGGGTGACAGGTATGATTATCGGGGAACATATTTAAACGTTCCAATTCAAGCGGAATGAGTCGGCGATAGCGACCTGAAGGGGTTAGCACAACATGCTTAAAACGCGAGGCTGCAGCACCGCCCTCGCCTGTAATAATAGTGCGTGAAGGTTTGTCTAAAGGGTCGGGGAAAGCCATCCCTCCTTCTGAGAAGACATACTTGAAGCCAGCTTTCGAGGTGCGTTCAATTTTTTTAGCGCCTTTTTCATACTGCCATTTTGCCAACTCGTCTGGTTGTATAAAAAATTCGTCTGGCACAAACTCCTCGTCAACAACCATTCCACCTAGCGTGGCTGTAGGTCCTTCATATACAGGGGTAGCATCAAGAGAAAACACATGTCGGCCGCTCATTATACCAGCGTTACCCCAAGGACTCGTCTTTCCGTCTTTATTAAAACTGTCCGACACTTCCTTTATCGTTCCTACGATGTCAAATTCAGAACACGTGCCCTCCTTGAGCCTAAACGGAAAAGCCTTAGCCATAACACCATCATAAAGCACCCATTGGTTTAAAGCACCCACCTTGCTCGCCACAACCGACCCTTCACGATAACCTACAATATAGGTGCGGCGGCGGCGCTGAGGCATTCCATACTCGGCAGCATTAATAACACGCCACTCAACAATGTAACCCAAATCGGCAAGCGAAGCAAGGATTATGGCAAAGTCGCGGCCACGCTGCTTGGCAGGCGAACCCAGCAAGCGGTCTACATTCTCAAAAAAAAGATAGTTAGGACGATGGTCGCCCTTCTCGTTTAGTATGCGGTATATTTGCCACCACAGCACCCCCTTTTTGCCTTCTATGCCTCCTGAACGGCTGAGGGTTGAAGCTACCGAATAGTCTTGACAAGGAAATCCGCCCACCAAAAGGTCATGATCAGGAATTTCGTACGTCGCAACCGTATTGATATCTTTGTTACAATGGCCCTTAGAACCAAAGCGTGCTCTATAAACGAGCGAAGCATCTTGGTGCACGGTAGAGGGTTCCCATTGATTATTCCATATTGTGTCGTAAACATCAGAGGCGCCCTCTAATCCTATTCTAAATCCGCCTACGCCAGCAAATAGCTCAACAACCCTTATTTTATTTTCGTTTATTTCTTGCATTTTAGATGTATGATATCTTGTCTAATTTGTTTGCTATATACGTGCCTTTAATCCATAAATACTGGGGCAACATTCGTATGCCATTCACACACTCGGTTCGTGTCTGCTCATTCGAGACGCTTGCGCCACCTCGAAAAAACACATCGTAATCAGAACTTTTTGGAAAGTTAGGAGCACCCAAGTATCCACCACTCAGGTTCACACGTTTTTGGTTATTTTGATCATACACGTATTCCCATTTTAGCTCATTGCGATGAATTAGTTTTCTCGAGTCTTCCCATGTGCGACGCACCTCTTTCTCTATAAACTCTTCGTCAAAGGCGAAACGCTTAAACCCCTCAAAAGTAGTCTTGTCAGGATCGTGAACATCGTGTTCGCAAAAGATGGGGCACAGAAAGCTATGCTCGCAGAAGTAAGTATAAACCTCAGAGTCTTCAAAGTCGGCATCACGGTCGGCCCATTCGTCAAAGTCGATGTGCATAAGCTTCATATCCTCGGTTCTGCCACCCTGTGGCGTTATGGTTATGGTCTTAGCAATGATGCCCGCCTTTGTGAAGTCAGAAATTTGGTTAAGCCTGCTACAGCTGGCACCAAACATCCTTATTACACACTGGGCAGAAATATTTTTTAAACTCTTTTCTATCTTAAACAGCTTCATAAGCTGGGCCAATGTTTTACCCTTGTAACAAAGCGTTAGCTCGTGGCAGCGAGCATCAAGCTGGGCAAAACTAGAGAAAGAGTGTGTAAGCACAATCTCATTGCTGGCTCGGCTTTTGTTGAAATGCCCCTTTACAATATAGTCGACAAAGGTTTTCTTAAGCCGATAACGTGGCTTTTGATAACTGCCCGATGCTCGGCGCTTGAAACCAGGAACAAGCTCAATTAACATTAACTGTGGACGCAATAAATGCGTAAAGCCCACTAGATGCTCGTTGCGCTGCTGAGGGTCGTGAAAATCGTTATAAACACCTAGCAAATAATCGCGCACAATCTCCCAGTCGTTCTGAAGTTTTGCCTTCTCATCTGCCGAAAACGTGTTGTAGCAATAGTCAACAATAGGAAACAGCCTGTAACCCGAAGCTGGCACCACTTCATACGACTTATATTCGTAGAAAACAATCAACAAATGTTGCGATTTTTCCCAAAAATGAGATGTATCAAAATCAATTTGTATGGTGGGGTCAAAGGTAACATGTGTTATGCTAATACCTTCCTTTGCTTCAAGCAGAGCGTTATAGGCTACGCCCGTTCTTTTACGCGCTTCTTTAAGGTTGCTTTTCGGCACACGCACACCTGTGGTCTTCAGTTCTGTCAACACGCCATCTATCTCTATATCACACTCTTGGTCGCTGTCGCGTGCATAACCAAAAACCGATTGCTCAATAACATCGCCCGCTATACCTGTTATTTTCTCGCTCTGTAACGTACGGCCAAACTGGTTCGATGTGTCTACCTCGCCCAATGTTTTGCCCTTCACACGCTCTAAAAGGGTGTAAATCTGCTCTTTCGTATATTTTCGGTCGTCAGTAACAGCCATATATTCAAATTATTTAAATTGATAAATTATCCACGTTTGCTAAGGTGTCACATTCGTTACGATAGCAAGTAATAACAAACATTGCAATACGCAAAGTTACAATTTTTTTGTTAAACGGCACACAAAGGCACAAAATAATTATGCACAAGTTTTCGCTTATATTTTAACAAGCACTGCTCGCCCTCTCCCTTGTCACGATTGTCATTGTCATTATTGTCATTAACGAAAAAAGAAAAAAGAAAGTTGTAAAATGGCCCTATATAAAATATATATTTAATATATATTATATATAGAGCTTGACAACAACACTCGAAAAACTCTTAATGACAAGATGACAAGATGACAATCTTGACAACATAAGAGATAAAGAGCATCATTAGCACCCACCACTACACAGTTTCGGCTTAGGCAGCGCGTAGCGATTTTTTCGGTTTGTACACAACACTATATTTTTTCATCTTCGTAACACACTGGGTTTCAGTAACGGCCAGCGCTACGACACGTCTTTTTTTTACTACTTATGGACAACTATTGCACACCCCCACTAAACATCGTACCTTTGCATATATCACACTGATAAAGCGCTTTTAAACCGCCGCCGCGCCCGCCCCCTACTGCCGGCACACTCTTTACAAGGGGCTTTTTAGGGCATGAGGTGCGCATTTTCAGAGGCTTAAGAGGTGAGATTTTAAACACAATGTCTAACAAAAACAAAACATGGTATGATAAATTATGCACTTTACAAAGCTAACCGCGCCGACAAGTTTAATGGAAAATATTATGCAAGAGCGGTGCACAACGAAACGGTAGACACCGAGGCGCTGGCCGAACACATGAGCAAACACAACTGTTCGTACAGCAAAGGACAAATCTTAGGTTTGCTCAACGACATGATTGCGTGCATACGCGAAATTACGCTCGACGGCAATGCTGTAAAGCTACCTAACCTGGGCATCTTTAAGCCCTCGATAAGCAGTGCTCCTGCTGATACGGTTAAAGACTGGTCGGCCACGCATAACGTGCGTAGCGCTCGCATGATATGTGTGCCTTCGGGCAGTATGCGCATAGGAAATGGTTTTCAAAACTACTCGAAAAAGGTGGCGCTGAAACGTGTAGACAAGTATGACAAAAGCAATCTTGATGCTACTGAGGGGGAGGGAACACAAAGCGAACAAGTGACAAGCGACGAGTAAACGAGTAAAACGAGGGACTATTCATCAATCTGCAAAAACTTTTAAAAACAAACTAACTATTTAAACTAATATATTATGGCTATACAATATAAACTTTACAAAGCGAAGCGCAACGATAAATTTAACGGTAAAATTTATGCCCGCGCTACATACAACGAGATGTTCGACCTTAAAATGCTGGCGCAGCACATGGCAAACCATAACACCAACTTTTCGAGAGGTCAGATCTTAGGTGTGCTCACCGACATGGTTACCTGTACGCAAGAGCTGTGCTTGCAGGGCAAGAAGGTGAAGCTCGACAACTTGGGCATTTTCTACGTTGCGTTAGAATCGCGCCCCGCCGACTCGGTAAAAGAGTTTAACGTGAAAGAACACATACAGGCCGTGCACATACGCTTCTTGCCCAGCGGAGAAAGTGCTACCAAGGTGTATGAAGGGCAAGCGTTGCTGCGCGAGAAAGACGAACATGAACGTGGGCTGGCGTCAGCTGTCTTTATTGTTGACGAGTAGATAAGTTGACTCGTCCGCTCGGCTCTGCTGCTTGCTTCAGCAAGAGCTTGTAAAATATTAACCTTAATAAAATAGAAAGGAGGAACGCTAAGCTATGAAACGTGACACTTGGAAAACAGTGCTTCAGGTGCTTATCAGCATCTTGACAGCGGTGGCCACTACGCTGGGCATTACATCGTGCATGTAAGCAACGGGCATCGCCGCTGCTAATGCATAATGCATAAGGGCTGCGGCAAGGCAAACATAGTAGAACAGGGCTTCCGTGCCCTGTTCTACAGCAACCCCAAAAAATTATTTTAACCCTATACTGGTTGGGTGCTGGAGGACGGGGCACGGAGACCACCGTCCTACTAATTTTTCCCTTTTCTCTTAAAACGCCAAGCTATAGGATTTTTCACTTTTCACTTTTCATTTTTCCCTTTCATTGTCATCTTGTCATCTTGTCATTAAGAATTATGAATTAACAAGACGACGAAGCGTTTAAGTATCTTTAACAACATATTTTGTCCCCAAAACCTCACTTATATAAAATATTTTTTGTACCTTTGCAAGGTTTTAGGATAATTTCCCAACAATTTAGTTAACAAGTAGACGGGTGACAAGTAAACAAGGAGGTTTGCCTTCATCATCTTGAGCAATGCTGGAGGAGAACAAATGCAATCTTATCATCTCGGCCTATGGGTTTACTATAGCATGCGAAAGACATGCGAGACTTTGAATAAAACACATTGAAAACCAAGCAGATAGAAAGAATAAGGTATTAAAGATGAGACAATTAAAAATTCAGAAGAGTATTACGAACCGTTCGAGTGAAGCATTAGATAAATATCTTGTGGAAATCGGACGTGCACCGCTTATCTCCATTGACGAGGAAATAGAACTGGCACAAAAAATCAAGAAGGGTGGCCCTGAGGGTGAACGTGCCAAGGACAAGCTCGTCACTGCCAACTTGCGTTTCGTGGTGTCGGTAGCCAAGCAATACCAGCACCAAGGTCTCACCTTGACCGACCTTATCGACGAAGGCAACATAGGCCTGATAAAGGCAGCGCAGAAGTTTGACGAGACACGCGGCTTTAAGTTTATATCATACGCCGTATGGTGGATACGTCAGAGCATCTTACAGGCCATTGCTGAGCAGAGCCGCATTGTGCGCTTGCCCCTGAACCAGGTGGGCTCGCTGAACAAGATTAATCATGAGATTAACAAGTTTGAGCAAGAAAACCAGCGCCACCCCTCGGTATCAGAGCTGGCCGATGCCACCAAGATTGACGAAGAAAAGATAGGCCAAAGCTTGATGGCCGATGGCCACCACGTGAGCATTGATGCCCCCTTCCAGGATGGCGAAGACAACTGTATGCTCGAGGTGATGCCCAGCGGTGAAGACACGCGCACCGACAAACAGGTTGACCACGAGTCGATGGCCCTTGAGCTGAACTCGGTGCTGAACAAGGTGCTGAAAGACCGCGAGATTACGATTATTCGCGAGTGCTTCGGCATAGGCTGCCACGAGAAGGGCTTGGAAGAGATTGGCGACCAGCTGGGGCTTACTCGCGAGCGTGTGCGCCAAATCAGAGAGAAGAGCATCGCTAAGCTGCGCGACAGCGGCAACGCAAAGATATTGATGAAATATTTGGGATAAGTAGAGCGGGCGCTCTATATTGCTCCCACCCCCACTCTTCTTCACTATGAAAAAGAATTGAACATGATAAAGGCTACGTTGTCAAGAAACTACTTCTGGCTACGTAGCCTTTTATCTTATTCTTCATACTTGAGTTATTTAATACTAAAGAAGACAGGTTTTCAATATTTTATTGTAACTTTGCACATAAGTTTTTTTTCATCACGATTATATAACACTATAGAGAAATATATTTACAATGAAAGTGCTGTTATTGGGAAGCGGAGGCCGTGAGCACGCCTTGGCTTGGAAAATCGCTCAGAGCGAGAAAGTAGAAAAACTGTTTATTGCCCCTGGCAACGCAGGCACAGCCGCCTGTGGCGAGAACGTAGCCATTAAAGCCGACGACTTTGAAGCCTTGAAGCAATTCACGGTTGAAAAGGGCATCGACATGGTAGTAGTGGGCCCTGAAGACCCACTGGTAAAGGGCATCTACGACGACTTTAAGAACGATGCGCGCACAGCAAACATTCCTGTCATTGGCCCCTCAAAGCAGGGCGCAGTGCTGGAGGGCTCGAAAGACTTTGCCAAGAGCTTTATGCAGCGCCACAACATTCCTACCGCTCGCTACCACACTTTCACTGGCGAAACGCTGAACGAGGGATTGGCCTTTCTTGAAACATTGAAAGCCCCCTACGTGCTGAAGGCCGACGGCCTGTGTGCTGGCAAGGGCGTGCTTATTTTGCCCACACTGGAAGAGGCTAAGAAGGAGCTGAAAGAGATGCTGGGCGGCATGTTTGGCAATGCATCGGCCAGCGTGGTGATAGAAGAGTTTTTGAGCGGCATCGAGTGCTCGGTATTTGTGCTTACCGATGGCAAGCACTACCAAATATTGCCCGAAGCCAAAGACTATAAGCGCATAGGCGAGCACGACACGGGCCTGAACACAGGCGGCATGGGCAGCGTGAGTCCTGTGCCCTTTGCCACGAAAGAGTGGATGCAGAAGGTTGACGACCGCATTATTCGCCCCACGGTTGAGGGGCTGGCTGCCGAGGGCATCTGCTATAAGGGCTTTATCTTCTTCGGCCTTATCAATGTTGAGGGCGAGCCCATGGTGATTGAATATAACTGCCGCATGGGCGACCCTGAAACCGAGACGGTAATGTTGCGCCTTAACACCGACATCATCGATTTGTTTGAAGCAGTGGCCAACGGCACCCTTGACCAGTGCCCCGTAACCTTCGACCCTCGCGCTGCCGTATGTGTAATGCTGGTAAGCGGTGGCTATCCGCAAAGCTATAAGAAGGGCTACCCCATCACGGGTCTTGACAAGGTTGAGGGCTCGATAGTGTTTCATGCCGGCACTGCGCTGACCGATGGCCAGGTGGTAACCAATGGCGGCCGCGTTATTGCTGTAAGCTCGTATGGAAAGAACAAGGAAGAGGCGCTCGGCAAGTCGTTTAAAGAAGCACAGAAGATTAAGTTTACCGACAAATACTTCCGCCGAGATATTGGTTTCGATTTAGAAGATTTATCAGCTGACGATAAGTAAACATACGGGTTAACAAGTAAGCACACTGCACCCGCAAAGCAAGTGGCCCGTTCGCTCGGCTTGCCGCTTGCCTGAGCAAAAATCTTGTCAACGAACAAAAGATCCATGTCAGTAAAACGAATTCAAAACAAGATAGCCGACAGCCGCTTGGCACTGCCCGTAACAGCCATATATGCCGTGCTGGTATGCTTGATAAGCGGCTTTATCACACAGCACCTGTGGGCACAGTTTGCCATTCTTATTGTGTCGACCTATATGATGCTGGAGCTAAACAACACCAATGCCTTGATACGCATATACAGCCGCATGGTGTCGTGTTCATACCTCATGCTGGCGGTCATGGCCCATTTTCTGCTGGTATCAGTGCCCTACGGCATGGTGCAGCTGCTGTTTATTGGCTTTTTGCTACTGTTCTTTCGTTGCTACCAAGACAAACGAGCGGCTGGCACCGTCTTCTATGCCTATACTATGCTGGGTGCTGCCAGCCTGTTCTTCGTACAGGTGCTTTACTTTGTGCCCGTAACCTGGATATTGCTTCGCACCAATATCATGGCGGGCAATATGCGCACGCTGAGCGCATCAATCATAGGCCTACTAATGCCCTACTGGTGCGTGGGAGGCTATTATCTATACGCGGGCGAAACCGACCTGTTTTTGAACCATTTTACCCAGCTGTGGCAGCTGGCACCGCTGGCCGACTTTAGCATCTTACAGCCATCGCAAATGGTCAGCCTTGCGTTCATTGCCTTGGTCGACATTATTGGCATCATACATTTTCATCGCAACAGCTATAAAGACAAGATACGCACACGCATGCTGTTTGAGGTGTTTACCACCTTCAGCCTTTGCATCATGGCCTTTATTGTGTTGCAGCCTCAGCACACCAACTTTTTGCTGAGCATGCTGCTGGTGTGTGCCTCGCCAATGATAGCCCACTTTATCTCGCTCACACACACACGCATCACTAACATTATTTTTATTGTGCTGCTGATATCGGTTGTCGGCATCACGGCCTGTAACCTATGGCTGTTTTAACGCACACGTGTTTATATGGATGCATTTACATCATTTCTTATTGATTGGGGCTATTGGGGCATGCTGCTGTCGGCGTTTTTAGCCGGTAGCGTGTTTCCGTTTAGCAGCGAGGCAGTAATGTTGGCGCTAATGGCTACGGGGCTCGACACCTGGCAGCTGGTGGCCTATGCCACCGTGGGCAATGTGGCGGGCGGCATGTTCAATTATGTTATTGGCAGTTTCGGTAGGCTCGACTGGATTGAACACTACCTGCATGTAAAACCCGAACAGCTGGAACGCGCCAAGCGCTTCATGCATGGCCATGGTGCCTGGATGGGCTTCTTTGCCTTCGTGCCCCTGCTGGGCAGCGCCATCACGGTGTTACTGGGCTTGATGCGTGCTAACCCTTACATCTCGGTGCTCAGCATCACGCTGGGCAAGTTTATACGCTACTGGCTATTGGCCTATGGCGCTGAACTGATTATCTGATGTGAGAGAGGATGTGAGAGAATGAATGTGAGAGGGTGAGAGAAGGAAAGAAAGAAAGAAGAGAGTAAAAGAGAAGAGATAGGTATTTTATAATTATATAACGATAAGTACTTTTTGGGGAATGTTTGAAAGATATTGGGAGATAAAACGAGCAAGACAAAGACTGATGCATAAAGGCTACATTGTTTGTGCCCTAACAATATGGGTGAGCATAATGCTGCTGTCGGGCTGTACCGAAAAAAGCAGTTACGACACGCCCACCATCACGGTAACCATTGAGCCCCTGCGCTACTTTACCGAACAGATAGCTGCCGACCGCTTCAAGGTGGTAACCATGGTGCCACAAGGCGGAAGCCCTGAAACCTACGAGCCCTCGGCACAACAAATGGCAGCGCTCGCACATAGCAGCCTATATATAAAGGTGGGCGAGATAGGGTTTGAACGCACATGGACCAAGCGCTTGCAAGACAATGCGCCACACTGCTTGTTTATCAACGCTTCTGAGGGCATTGAGCCCTTGTCAACACCCCACGGCCATGCCGACCCTCACACCTGGATGAGCACAAAAAACGCTCGGCTTATGGCGCGAAACATTTTTAAGGCGTTGTGCCAGGTTAACACGGCCGACAGTGCCCTGTTCAGACAGAACCTGAACACGCTGCTGGCCACCATCGACAGTGTAGACACCACCATTCGCCAGCAACTGAACAAGAAGCAAGCACGCGCCTTCTTGATTTACCACCCTGTTCTTACCTACTACGCACACCAATATGGCCTAAAGCAAATAGCGCTTGAAGAAGAAAGTCACGAGCCCAGTGCTGCCGACCTGCAACGTGTGACCGATGCCGCCCGCGCACAAGGCGTGAGCACCTTCTTTGTACAACGCGAGTTTGCCAATGCCAACATTAAGGCGGTGCTGCACGAGCTAAACTGCAAGCAGGTGGTTATCAACCCTTTGGGCTATCATTGGGATAAGGAAATGAAGCACATAGCACTGAAACTGAAATAAGCAGTTGATACGGTAAATAAGCAATTGATACTGTAAAGAAGCAGTTGATACTGTAAAGAAAATAAAAAACCATGACCACAAGCATAACAAAAGACAACCTGTTGCTCACCCTGTCGCACGTGGCAGCATCATACGATGGCAAACGGGTGCTAAACGATGTGTCGATGACGGTAGCAAAGACCGACTTTTGGGGCATCGTGGGCCCTAATGGTGGTGGCAAGACCACATTGGTGCGACTGATGCTGGGGCTGAAGCAACCCGACGAAGGCGTGGTGACCTACTATCATAACGGCAATCCCACCAGCCACATTGCCATAGGCTATCTGCCACAATATTCGCACATTGACAGGCAGTTTCCTATCTCGGTGCGCGAGGTGGTGCTGAGCGGACTGAGCAACCAAAAGCGCTTGTTGCAGCCCTACACCAAACAGCACCACACAATGGTTGACGAAACACTGCAGCGCCTTGACCTCACAACACTGGCCCACAGGCACATAGCAGCGCTAAGCGGAGGGCAGCTGCAACGTGTATTGCTGGCGCGCGCCATCGTGGCCAAGCCCGACATATTGGTGCTTGACGAGCCTAACACGTATATGGACCGACACTTTCAGCGCGATATGTATGCGGTGCTGCACGAGCTGAACAACGAGTGTGCCATCGTTATTGTAAGCCACGACGTAGAGGCCGTACGGGCTCACACCAAACAAGTGGCCTTTGTAAACCGAGGGCTCACCCTCACAAAAGAACATCTTTAACCACGGGTGCGGCTTAAAAAATACTAATTAATTTTGTATTGCGCACGATTTGCGCTACCTTTGCGGTTTAACAAGAATATTTGCGCTACCTTTGCGGTTTAACAAGAACATTTGATAATATAAAAAACATTCATATCATATTTAGTTAAAAAGATTAATGAAACAGTACAAGTTAGTGGACAACGTCCTTGGATGGCTTACGTTTCTCATCGCCGCTTTCGTTTACTGCTCGACCATTGAGCCGACAGCGAGCTTTTGGGACTGTCCAGAGTTTATCACAACAGGTTACAAACTGGAAGTAGGACACCCACCTGGGGCACCCTTCTTCATGCTCACCGCCAACCTGTTCTCGCAGTTTGCAAGCGACCCTTCACAGGTGGCACGTATGGTAAACACAATGAGCGCACTGCTCAGTGCCACAACCATCTTGTTCCTGTTCTGGAGCATCACACACCTCACCCGCAAACTGATTGTTAAAGACTGGAGCAGCCTTACCACTGCCAAGCTTATTGCTATTGAGGCTTCGGGCCTGGTGGGCGCACTTATCTATACCTTCAGCGATACGTTTTGGTTCTCGGCCGTTGAGGGCGAGGTTTATGCCTACTCGTCGGCCTTCACCGCTATCGTGTTCTGGCTCATCTTGAAATGGGAAGACCATGCCGACGAGCCACATGCCGACCGCTGGCTGGTGCTCATAGCCTATATGACGGGCTTGTCTATCGGCGTTCACCTGCTGAACCTGCTCTGCATACCCGCCATTGTGCTGGTTTACTGCTACCGCCGTTTCCCCAACATCGAGCTTAAAGGCTCGCTCATAGCGCTGGCAGTGTCGTTTGTCATCGTGGCCGCTGTGCTGTATGGCGTGGTGCCAGGCATCATTACCGTGGGCGGATGGTTTGAACTGTTCTTTGTAAACACCTTGCACTGCCCCTTCAACACGGGCGAGATAGTGTATATTTTCTTGCTGGTGGGCATCGTTATATGGGCCATTTACGAAACCTTTACCAACCGTAGCCAGCTGCGTCAAAACATCGCGTTCATCCTCTCTATCGGCATGCTCGGTATTCCGTTCTACGGATGGGGATGGCAAGCCGTTATCATTGGCGTTGTTGTGCTTGTGGCACTGTGGTTTGTGCTGAACTATAAGAAAAAGATTGAAAACAAACTGGTGCCCTGGATTTCGGCTCGCATCAAAAACACCACCTTGCTGTGCTTGTTGATGCTGATGATTGGCTATTCTACCTATGCCGTAATTGTCATTCGTTCAACGGCCAACCCACCAATGGATCAAAACTCGCCCGAAGATATCTTCACGCTGGGCTCATACCTCAGCCGCGACCAGTATGGCGACCGCCCCTTGGCTTACGGACAGGCATACACCTCACAAATAGCCTTCGATGTTGAGGGCAATATGTGCATACCCAGCCGCACAAAGGGCGCACCTATCTATCAGCGCAAAGAAAAGGCATCAAAAGATGAGAAAGACTCTTACTTTGTAGTGAGCACCAAAGACAAGCTGCAGTATGCACAAAACATGGTGTTCCCACGTATGTATAGCTCTGACCATGCCAAGGCTTACGAAAGCTGGCTGGGAGGCGTGAGCGGCTATGAGGTGCCCTACGACCGTTGTGGCGAACCCGTCATGGTGAAGATGCCTTCACAGTGGGACAACATTCGCTTCTTCCTGTCGTATCAGTGCAACTTTATGTACTGGCGCTACTTTATGTGGAACTTCTGCGGACGCCAAAACGATATTCAAGGTAATGGCGAACTGGAGCATGGCAACTGGATTACTGGCATCTCGTTCATCGACAACCTGATGTATGGCGACCAAAGCAAGCTGCCCGACGACCTGAAGAACAACAAGGGTCATAACGTGTTCTACGGCTTGCCCTTGATACTGGGCCTCATAGGCTTGTTCTGGCAAGCATGGCGCGGACGCCGCGGCATACGCCAGTTCTGGGTGGTGTTCTTCTTGTTCTTCATGACAGGTTTGGCCATCGTTATCTACCTAAACCAAACACCTATGCAGCCCCGCGAACGCGACTATGCTTATGCTGGCTCGTTCTATGCGTTTGCCATTTGGTGTGGTATGGGTGTGGCCGCCTTGTTCGACCTTATCAATAAGCGCCTGAAGCAAAACGCCACGGCCACAGCCGCCATTGTGGGTGCTGTGTGCGTGCTGGTGCCCATACAGATGGCTTCGCAAACATGGGACGACCACGACCGCAGCAACCGTTACACCTGTCGCGACTATGGTCAAAACTATCTCATGACCTTGCAAGAGAAGGGCAACCCCATCATCTTTACCAATGGCGACAACGACACCTTCCCGTTGTGGTACAACCAAGAGGTAGAGGGCGTGCGCACCGATGCCCGTGTGTGCAACCTGAGCTATGTAAACACCGACTGGTATATTGACCAGATGAAGCGCCCTGCTTACAACTCGCCCGCACTGCCTATCAGCTGGCCCCGTCTCGACTACTGTTCGGGCACCAACGAATATGTGCGCGTAAACCCCGCCATCAAGGCACAGGTGCTCGACTTCTTCAAACATTATCCTGAAGAGGCTAAGAAGCAGTTTGGCGACGAGCCCTTCGAGCTGCACAACATCATGAAATACTGGGTGCGCTCAAAAGATGAAGACATGCACGTTATTCCTACCGACACCATCTATCTCAAGATTGATAAAGAGGCCGTAAAGAAGAGTGGCATGATGATGGCTTGCGACAGCATACCCGACCACATGGTTATCTCGCTGGCAGGCAAGACAGCCCTGTATAAAGGCGAGCTGATGATGCTTGAAATTATTGCACAGTGCAACTGGACCCGACCCGTATACGTGGCTACCACCGTGGGCGAAGGCAATTATCTGAACCTGGGCAACAACTTTGTGCGCGAAGGCTTGGCCAACCGTATCACACCCTTCACCACATCGGCCGCTGGTGCGCGCAAGTTTGACACCGAGAAAACCTATCAAAGCGTAATGCACCGCTACAAATGGGGCGGACTGGAGAAACCCGGACTGTATCTTGACGAGACCGTGATGCGCATGTGCTACACACACCGCCACCTGCTGAACGACCTCGCTCTGCAGCTCATTGCTGAAGGCCAGCTTGAGAAGGCTAAGAACGTGGTGCAGCTGTCAGAAAAGGTGCTGCCAGCTTACAACGTGCCTTACACCTACATATCGGGTGCCACTGACCTGGCACGTGCCTATGCGCTGCTGGGCATGAAAGATAAGGCCATGAAGATAGCTCGCGCCGTGCTGCTAAACAATAAGCAGTATGCTTGCTGGTATCTGTCGCTGTCGAAAGACCGCTTCCTCATGTCGCAAAACGATGTGCTGCGCAACATCTTGATGATGCAAAACACTGCCGACGTGATGGCCATCATCGACCAAAAGGCCGCCGACAAGGTGCTGAACGACTGTCAAACACTGTATAAGCTCTACCTCGCCAAGGGCGGAACACCCTTTGAGGGAGCACAGGAACAAGAGTCTGAAGCACAAGAGTAAAAGCAATAAGAAAAGAGCTAACACAAATATGTTTATAGAACAACCCGCCAAATGGCTAAGATGGCTGTATCCTGATGCAGCCTGGCGAATGGACCCCACCGAGAAGGCCGTATATCTGACCTTCGACGATGGGCCCATTCCTGAGGCCACGCCGTTCATCCTTGAAACACTGAAGCAGTTTGATGCCAAGGCTACCTTCTTCATGGTGGGCGATAACGTGCGCCGCTACCCCGAACTGTACCAACAGATTGTGGATGCTGGCCACCAGGTGGGCAACCACACATTTCATCATCTGGGAGCTCTGAAGCACCAAGTGATGACCTATATTGACGATACTGAAGAGGCCAACAAGCTGATAAAGGCTCATTATTTTCGGCCACCACATGGCTGGATGCGTATGACCGAATATTGGTGGCTGAAAAAGAAATATCGTATCGTGATGTGGGACCTCGTTACGCGCGACTATTCAAAATGGATGACCGCTGACGATGTGGTAAACAATGTGAAACGATATGCTCGCAACGGGTCAATCATCACCTTTCACGACTCGCTAAAAAGCATCGACAAGCTGCACTTTGCTCTGCCCCAAGCGCTACAGTGGCTAAAAGATCAGGGCTACGCTTTCAAAATTTTTCCGTAATCCCCACTCGGCCCTTTTCAAGCATAACGAAAGTTGTGTTAAGATAACGAGCTTGTGCTTTGAGATAACGAGCTTGTGCTTTAAGATGAGGTTGTGTTTTAGATAAAGACACGACAACGCTGAACAAGAAGAGGACAACAGAAACAACATTTCTGATACAATTATTATATGTATGCAAGCAATGTTGTTTATGTTGTCCTTTTTTTTGTAATTGTTATTGTAACTGTTATTGTTATTGTAACAAAGTAGGACGAGGGGGCTCATAAACAACATTGTCATCTTGTCATCTTGTCATTAAGAAAAGTTTTACGAGCAATTATCAAAGTAGGACGGTGGTCTCCGTGCCCCGTCCTCCAACACCCAGCCCACAAACTCCAGCACCCAGCAAGTATGGGGTTTAGAAAATATTTTGGGTGCTGGAGAACAGGGCACGGAGGCCCTCGTCCTACTATGGTTTGCCTCGCCGCTCTCGCATTATGAATTACGAATTATGAATTAGTAGGACGGTGGTCTCCGCGCCCCGTCCTCCAACACCCAGCCTACAACCTCCACCACCCAGCAAGTATAGGGTTTAGAAAATATTTTGGTTGCTGGAGAACAGGGCATGGATAATTGCCCATGTGATATTTTTTTTCTATCTTTGCATGCATTTTTTAAAAAACATCACACAAAAAGCAACAAATGAAACATTATAATAAATTGCGCTTACGCCTGCTCACAGCCATCATCATTATCATCATAGCCATCATATCGCTCGTGCGTTGCTGCTCGTGCAGCAGCGCCCCCACACAAAACGATAGCACCCAGGTGGCACCCTTTCATTTGAACGACTCGCTTACCAACGCCATCACTATGACACCCGAACTGCACGACCTCGACTCGATTATGCAGCGATACATGAAGCGCTGGGAGATAAACGGAGCACAGCTGGCCATATCGCGCAACGACTCGCTGCTGTATGCGCACGGCTATGGATGGGCCGACATGGAACGCGAGATAGAAATGCAACCCTCGCACATCATGCGCATAGCATCGGTGTCGAAACTGATAACAGCGGTGGGCATCATGAAGCTGCAAGAAGAGGGGCGACTGCACCTCTCTGACCGCGTGTTCGGGCCAAAAGGCATATTGAACGATACCACCTATACAAAGGTTATTAAAGATAAACGCTACTTTGATATTACTGTTGAGCAACTGCTGCGCCACTCGGCAGGCTTCACCAATTATGCTGGCGACCCCATGTTCTCAACACGTTATATTATGATGCAGAACCACCTCACCACCCCACCCGATAACCACACGTTGCTCGGCATCTTGCTAAAACGCCACCTGGGCTTCACGCCTGGCACAGCACGCTGCTACTCAAACTTGGGCTTCACGCTGCTTTCAATGATTATCGAAAAGCGCACAGGCTTGACCTACGATGCCTACATGCAAAAACACGTGCTGCAGCCTGCTGGCTGTTTCGACTTTCATATTGCGGGCAACTATTATAAAGACCGCCGACCTAACGAGGTGAAATATTATATGCACCAGGGGTCGGTGCCCGTGTACGAATATAACAATAGCGGACGAATGGTGCAAAAATGTTATGGCGAAAACGACATTCCGCGCCTTAAGGGGGCTGGGGCATGGTGCGCATCGGCGGCAGAGCTCAGCCGACTGATAGCAGCCATTGACAACAACCCTAGCAAACCCGACATTCTGAGCGCTAAAAGCGTAAAGGCTATGACACAGCCTATGCCCGATCATGCCTACTCGCTGGGCTGGAACTATACGCCCACCGCTGGGCCATGGGTGCGCACAGGATCGCTGGGAGGCACCAGCGCCCTGGTGCTGAAATATGCCGATGGCGAGTGCTGGATATTTATCACCAACACCAGCACATGGAAGGGGCACGACTTTTCAAACGATACCATGCGCCTGTTTGAACAGCTGCGCAAAAAATATGGCAACAAATTTCCTCGCCGCGACCTGTTCACCTCTATTAAGTGAAAAGGGAAAAGTGAAAAGTGAAAAATCCTATAGCATGGCTTTTAAGGGAAAAGTGAAAAGTGAAAAAATCCTATAGCCTCTTTAAGTGAAGAGTGAAAATTAGTAGGACGGTGGCCTCCGTGCCCCGTCCTCCAGCAACCAGCCCACAACCTCCAACAACCAGCAAAGTAGGGTTCAAATAATATTTGGGTGCTGGAGAACAGGGCACGGAGACCCTGTTCTACTATGGTTTGCCTCGCCGCTCTCGTATTGTGAATTAAGCGCAGCCCATTACGAATTACGAATTATGAATTCAACAAGCGCAGCCCCATCATGAATTATGAATTATAAATTATGAATTATCAAAGGGCAATAATCGGCAACATTTCACGTTATTAAACGTATGAAACGATTATTCTTTATCTTCTACATAACTCTGTTGGCTTGTATCAGCATACAAGCCCAAACCTTTACGCTGCAAGGCAAGGTGATGGACGAGCAGTCGAACCCCATGGAGTTTGCCACTGTGGCCTGTGTGCAACAAGGCAAGATAGCCATGACCTCGCTGAAAGGCGAATTCACGTTGCAGCTGCAATCGGCCGACTCGGTGGTAGTGCGCTTCTCAATGGTGGGCTATAAAACAAAAACCCGTGTGCTGCGCCGCCCCCGAGGCAAGCAAACATTGCAGGTGGTGCTGCACAGCGACAACACCCTGTCAGAGGTTACCATCACCGAGATGCGTAGGCAGACAGGACAAACACAAGAGATAAAGAAAGAGCAAACCAAAAGCATGCCTTCAACTACGGGCAACGCCGTTGAAGAGCTGATACAGAGTCAGGCAGGCGTTTCTACACACAGCGAACTGTCGTCGCAATATAACGTGCGCGGCGGCTCGTTTGATGAAAACAGCGTTTACATAAACAATGTAGAAGTGTATCGACCCTTCTTGGTGCGAAGTGGCCAGCAAGAAGGCCTCTCGGTGATTAATGCCGACATGGTAGACAAGATAGGCTTTTCAACAGGTGGCTATGAAGCCAAATATGGCGACAAGATGTCGTCGGCCCTCGACATTACTTATCGTAGGCCAAAACGCTTCGAGGCATCGGCATCAATGTCGTTGCTGGGGGCCAGCGCCTTTGTGGGCGTAAGCAACAAGCACTTCTCGTGGAGCAACGGTTTGCGCTATAAAACTAACCAATATATGTTGGGGTCGCTACAAACCACAGGCGAGTATCGCCCTCGCTTTGTCGATTATCAAACCTACCTTACCTATGAACCCAACAAGCGCTGGAGCCTTTCCTTCATGGGCAACATATCTGATAACCACTACACCTTTGTGCCCTCTGACCGCGAAACCAGCTTCGGAACAATGGAGAACGTAAAATCGTTTAAAGTTTACTTTGATGGCCAAGAGAAAGATGTGTTTCGCACCTTCTTTGGCTCGGTAAACATCACACGCCATTTTTCTGAAAACACATCGCTCTCGCTCATAGGGTCGGCCTTTCACACAAAAGAGCAAGAAACCTACGACCTGCAAGGACAATACTGGCTGACGCAAACCGAAACCAGCGAAAACCTGGGCGTGGGCACCTATTTTCAGCACGCCCGAAACCGCCTGAAAGCCAATGTGGCCAGCGCCAAGCTACTGTTTAAGAGCAAGAACGCACACCACACCTTTGAGGGAGCCCTGACCTTTAAGAGCGAACGAATAAAGGAAAACTCTATCGAATATGAGATGCGCGACTCGAGCGGATACAGCATACCACACACCGGTAAAGACCTGTATATGATTTACTCGATGCAAGCCCACAACACCCTAAACGCCACACGCACAGAGGCCTATCTGCAAGACACCTACCGCTTTACCAGCGCACACGAGCACACCTTCTTCACCCTAAACTATGGTGTGCGCATGAGCCACTGGAGCTTTAACAAAGAAACCATCGTCAGCCCGCGCCTATCGCTGGGCATCGTGCCCCCCTTCTGCCGAGATATGACGTTGCGCCTGGCCACAGGTCTTTACTATCAGGCTCCGTTCTATAAAGAGATACGCGACACCACCACCCTGAACCACGTAACCTACGCTAACCTGAACCAAAAAGCAAAAAGCCAGCGCTCGCTGCACTTCATTGCGGGCCTCGACTATCGCTTCAACGTAAAAGAGCGCCCCTATAAGTTTACGGCCGAAGCCTACTATAAGGCGCTAAGCAACTTTGTGCCTTATAGCGTAAACAATGTAAAGGTGGTGTATTATGGCGACAACACTTGCAGCGGACACGCAGCGGGCATCGACCTCAAGCTCTTTGGCGAGTTTGTGCCTGGCACCGACTCGTGGATAAGCCTCTCGCTCATGAACACCAAGATGAAGCTCAACGGCAAAAGCATACCGCTGCCCACCGACCAGCGGTACGCCATCAACTTCTTCTTCACCGACTACTTTCCCAATACCGACCGCTGGAAAATGTCGCTCAAGCTGGCTTTTGCCGATGGTCTGCCCTTCTCGGCACCCCACCAAGAAATGGAGAACAACTCGTTCCGGGCCCCCGCCTACAAGCGTGCCGACATTGGCCTCAGCTATCGAGTGTTAAACAACGAGAAACTGACCAGCAAAAAGTTCTGCAAAAACATTTGGCTGGGCATCGACTGCCTCAACCTCTTCGGCATCAACAACGTAAATTCATACTATTGGGTAACCGACGTTACCAATCATCAATATGCCGTGCCCAACTATCTCACAGGCCGAATGATGAACCTGCGTCTGCAATTCGATTTCTAACACACACGCCCTATGAAACACATCATAGCCTCGCTCTGTACCGCCACCTGCCTCGCCATCACAACACATGGCACGGCAGCGGCACAAAACCACCGCTTGCTGCAACCCAACATTGCATCGCTACAGGTGGTGGCTGGCGACAATTGGCTGTCAATGCCCGTCATCACACTAACGGGTGACGAGGTCATACACATCAGCTTCGACGACCTCACACACGAGTATCACCGCTATGTGTACAGCATTGAACATTGCGAGGCCGACTGGACTCCCTCAGAAAATCTGCTGCCCAGCGAATATTGCGAAGGCTTTACCGAGGGCAACACCATCGACGACGTAGAAGAAAGTATCAACACCAAACAGCTATACACCCACTACCATTTTCAGCTGCCTAACCGCCACTGCCGACCCACCCTGAGCGGAAACTATCGCGTAACGGTGACCGACGACAACACGGGCGACAGCATACTAACCGCCTGTTTCATGCTGTGCGAACAAACCATGAACCTGGGCATAGAGGCCTACACCAACACCGATAAAGACATAAACCGCCAGCACCAACAGGTGGCCATGCAGCTATCATACAACGGTAACAAGGTAACCGACCATAGCCGAGAGATAAAAACCGTGGTGCTGAAAAACGGATATTGGTATGATGCCGCATGGAACGCCACGCCACAATTTATCATGCCCGATGGGCTGAAATGGAGCCATAACACACACCTCATCTTCAACGCTGGAAACGAATACCGAAAGTTTGAAACGCTCGACCCCACACACCCCACCATGGGCATTGAAGCCGTGGGATGGGATGGCACACACTTCTCGGCCAGCGTGTGGCCCGACGAGCCACGACCCAACTATGTTTATGACGAAGACGCTAACGGCAGCTTCTACATAAGAAACAGCGATAACATTGAAAACGATGTGGCATCCGACTATATCCTTACACGCTTCACCTTGCTCTGCCCACCACAGCCTGGCGACGTATATCTGCACGGACAATGGACCAACAGTAGCCTCGCGCCCACCTATCGCATGACCTACCACCCCGAACTGAAAGCCTACACGGCCGACGTGCTACTAAAACAAGGCTACTACTCGTACACCTACCTTCTGCGCACCCCCGACGCGCTGCGCACACTGCCCGCCGATGGCAACTTTTTTCAAACCGAGAACACCTATTATGCCTTCGTTTACTATCGGCCCATAGGTAGCCGTACCGACCGACTGGTGGCTTACCAACGTGTGCAGCTAAAATAAAAAAAGAAGAACAGGAAAGGAAAAATAGAACATCACGAGAAGCCTATTTCCTACAAACGCTGAAAATAATGCGCCTAACATTTGGCACAACAAAAAAAATACACTATCTTTGCAACCGCAATTCGGCAAGCAGCAGCAAGCCCACACATTGCAAAGGCCGATATGGCTCAGTTGGTAGAGCAACGCATTCGTAATGCGTGGGTCCCCGGTTCGAGTCCGGGTATCGGCTCATTAACCACGCGATAATAGCTCAGTTGGTAGAGCACTAGCTTCCCAAGCTGGGGGTCGCGGGTTCGAGCCCCGTTTATCGCTCAGCAGTCCACCATAGGGTGTTGCTGATTATTGGGTAAGAAGAAAAATTATAAGTCCACCACACAAGGTGGGCTTTTTTTGTATACCTACGTTTTTCGCGCCCCGTCCTCCAGCAACCAGCAAGAGTTTCTAAAAAGTAGGACGGTGGCCTCCGCGCCCCGTCCTCCAGCAACCAGACTCCAACAAAGTAGGGCTTAATAGTTTGGGTGCTGGAGAACAGGGCACGGAGACCCTGTTCTACTATAGTTTGCCTCGCCGCTCTCGCATTATGAATTATAAATTATGAATTAGTAGGACGATGGCCTCCGCGCCCCGTCCTCCAGCAACCAGCCCACAACCAATATTTATAGTTGATAAATTGTAACTGTTATTGTTATTGTAACTGTTATTGTTATTGTAACTGTTATTGTTATTGTTATTGTAATTCACTTCATCCAATAAACCCATAGTTTTGTAAAATAACCCCAACGGTAGAAATAACATGACGAAAATCCCTTGTTCGTAACGTAAATAAATTATATCTTTGCATCAGAGTTAACAATATCTTACAGAAAAGTTAGCTAATTCTTGCATCAGAGTTAACAATATTTTGCTGAAAAGAATAAAAACATAACAATCGTATAAACCGATAAAAAACAACAATTATGGAGACACCTACCACCAACAAAAACAAGAGCTCGAAAGAGAACTGGAAGAAAGCCGCAGCAATGGCAGGCGCAGCAATGGCGGGCGCAGGAGCAGTAGCCGCTGCCGATGTGTTAAGAGAAGATGAAGAAGCTGAAGACGTAAAACCCACCACCGAAGAACAAACAGCTACCCAGCAAGCCCACGACCCATCAACCCAAGATACTGCTGGGCACACCAACAACGCGCATACACAAAGCACAGCGCCCCACCAAGCGCCCCACCATCATCAAGGTGCAAACCACTATCAAGCACCCCAGCATCAGGAGGCACAGGCCGAGACAGCTACCCAAGACGTAGCACAAAACCAGCCCACAAGCACCACCGAGGCCCCTACCGACCATGTAGAAGTGATTAACGTTGAAGAAACGCCCGACATCGACCCCTCGCTGGTAGCCCAAGACCTCACCGACGATGATGCCATCTTAGTAACCCCCAACGACCTTGAGGCCGAACACATTGACCTGGCCGCTACCGACACCGTTGAAACCGTTGATGGCGAAACCATTCAGGCCACACCCATCGCCGACGATAGCGCCGAGCCCGTTTACATGGTTGACATAAACAATGGCGACAACACTCACACCGACGACCTGGCGTGCGCCCCCGATCCCGCCGACGATTTGATGGGCACCAACGACCCCGCCGATGCCGACCTCTACCTATCGCCATCTGACGATGCCTTTATCAGTTGACAAGCCGCTTGCCTAAGCAAAAACTAACAGCATATCAAAGGCATGCGAAACTTTAAATAATAAGAACATAAGCAACAATGAAACACATACACCTACTGCTGGCCATTGCCACCGCCTTCACAGCCACTGGCAACGCCACAGCACAGAAAAAAGACTCGATTGAGGTGCACACCCTCCTGGCCAAGGCCAAACAAGGCAACAGTGAAGCCCAAAACACGCTGGGCACCTACTTCTACCTGGGCAAAAAAGTGAAACAAAACTACGAGGTAGCGCTAAAATGGTTCAGCATGGCAGCAAAGCAAAAGCACGTAAAAGCCATTGCCAATATGGGCCTGTGCTATCAAAAAGGACGCGGCATTGCGCAAGACTCGCTCATGGCCGTAAAACTATACAAAGAGTCGGTAAAGGCGGGCAACGCCCAGCTGGTTAAACAGCGCGAAGAAAACGTAGAAAAAAACAAGTCGGCCTTCGACATCAACCTCTTGGCCGACCTCTACTATCACGGCTGCGGCACCACCGTAAAAAAAGACACTCAACAAGCCCTGAAATACTATAAAATGGCAGCCGAAAGCGGATCAACCGAAGCCCTTATAAAGGTGGCAGCCATCTACGACCAAGACAAAATGTATGCCGAGGCGCTGCCCTACTTTAAACAGTCGGCCGACAAAGGCAACGCCCTGGCAGCCTATAAATATGGCGAATATCTGTGCAACGGAAAAGGCACTGTTGTTGACAAAACCACAGCCGCCACCTATCTTGAAAAAGCCGCAAAGCACAACATTTTGAACGCCATGATGCTTCTGGCCGACCTGCTATATAAAGCCGATGGCGTGCCGCAAGACTATGCCCGAGCCATGCTGCTATACAAACAAGCTGCAGCAAAAGGCAACACGGCAGCCATGTGGAACATAGGCATTATGTATAAAAACGGACTGAGCGTAAAGCCCAACTACCTCATAGCCCTACAATGGTTTGGCAGCGCGGCTGAAAAAGGAATGTTGCCCAACTTTCAGAAACAACTGAACGAGCCAAATGTTGAGATAAAAAACGGATGGAAAAACACACCCTTTGCCCGCTTCACCCACGCCATGGCATTGTTTCAAACCTCAACGCCACCACCCTATGCCGACATTATAAAAGAGCTTACCCAGCTTGAAAAGCAAGACATAGCCGCCGCCACCACCTTTCTGGGCCTGTGCTATGCCGACAGCACATGGAAAAAGGCCAGCCCCAAAAAGATGCTCGAATGTTATGAAAAAGCCGCACAGGCTGCCGACCCATACGCCCTCTATCTGCTGGCCAAGCTACACTACAACGGCAACAACGTGGTAACGACCGATAAGAACAAGGTGATTGAATACTACGAAAAGGCCGCCAACAGCCACTTTGCCCCCGCCCTGTGCGAGCTGGGAAACCTATATTTCAACGGAAAAATAGTGAACAAAAACATAACAAAAGCCATTGCCCTCTATAACGAAGCCTTGCTGAACGGTTACCTCACAAAAGAGGCCGCAAACAACCTTTCGGTATGCTATCAGCAAGAGTTGGGAGGCCTGAAGAAAGACCCATCCATGGCCGACGAAATAGCCAAACGCGGTCAAGACACTCAGCCCTACACCCAGCTGCTAAAAAATATCACTTTCGAATAAAAAGTTCACTGTGTACAAGAAGTAGAAAAAACGATGCACCACCACACAAAGACGCGTACGTTTCTATATAGTAAGGTGAAAGCATGGAGAGAAGAAGAAAATGAAAAAATAATTGCGAAAAAGTTTGCATATTGAAAGAAAATATGTAATTTTGCCGATGAAAGATTAAAATAAAGAAGAAATATGAACAATATGACAAACAACATGTGGTGGTGGCGCCTACTCAAGATAAAAAAGTCGTGAGTAAGCTTACCCTGTGTGCGTCACATTATCAAAGAAAGAGATACACTTGAGGCCTGCCGTTCTTACGACAGGCCTCATTTTTTTATCCCCCTCCCCCCATCTTCTTTAACAACAACAGAACAAAAAAAACACAAACAAAAAAAATATTACTGATATGAGCACAATGAAAGACATATTAAACCGAATGCTCAACCACGAAGAGCTTTCTCGTGAAGAAACAAAAAACATCTTGTTAGGCATCACACGCAGTCAGTTTCCTAACGAACAAATAACAGCGCTGCTTACAGCGCTGCAAATGCGCGGCATCACCGTCGACGAACTGCTGGGCTTTCGAGATGGCATACTGGAGAGCGGCGTGCCAGCCTTGCTCAACAGCGACCGATACATCGACGTGGTGGGCACTGGTGGCGACCGTAAAAACACCTTCAACATATCAACCACCTCGTGCTTTGTCATTGCAGGTGCGGGCTATAAAGTGGCCAAACATGGCAATTATGCTTCAACCTCGAAAAGCGGCGCCTCAAACGTTATCGAGCACCACGGCATAAAATTTACCAGCGATATTGACAAGCTAAACCGCTCGCTTAACGAGTGTGGCATTGTGTATCTGCACGCTCAGCTGTTTGCCCGCGCCATGAAGTTTGTAGGCCCCATACGCAAAGCACTACAGTTTCCTACCTGTTTCAACCTGTTAGGCCCCATCGTCAACCCCTCGCAACCTAAATGCCAACTGCTGGGTGTGGCCACACTCGACCAAATGCGGCTGTATAATAACGTGTACCAAAAGATAGGCATCGACTATGGCATTGTAAACAGCATTGATGGTTACGACGAAATATCGCTTACGGGCGACTTTAAGGTTACAACCAATACCTATGAACGCATCTTCAAACCCTCTGACCTGGGCCTACGCACGGCCCAACCTGAAGAGCTGGTGGCAGGCGCTACCGAAGACGAGGCAGCACAAATATTTGATAACGTGCTGCAAAACAAGGCGCTGCCCGCACAAAAAGACATCGTGCTGGCCAACGCTGCCTTCGGCATACAGGTATACGAGCAAGGCAAAAAAACAATAGAAGAGTGTATCGACATTGCACGCCAGTCGATAGAAAGCGGCAAGGCATGGAAAACATTCTTAAAGTTTGCCGAACTCAATTCATAAAATCATCATCACACACCAAAAACCACACAACGTGTTATGGCAGATATACTTGAAGAAATAGTGGCACACAAACGCATTGAGGTAGCGCAGTTTAAAGAGGCGCTGCCTGAGCGCGATATTCACCAGCTGGTAGAAAGCCACATTGAACAGCACCCCCATGTGCCCTCAATGCGTCAGGCACTAATGAAAGCCCCCGTAGGCATCATTGCCGAGTTTAAACGCAAGTCGCCATCAAAGGGCTGGATAAACCAGGCAGCACAAGCCACCGATATACCACTGGCCTATCAGCAAAACGGCGCCGCAGCCCTCAGCATCCTCACTGATGAAATGTATTTTGGAGGCAACGACAAGTTTGTGCGCCAGGCAAGAGAGGCAGGCGTAAAGATACCCGTGCTATACAAAAACTTTGTGATAGACGAGTATCAGCTATTTCAGGCGCGGCTGTGTGGAGCGTCGGCCGTATTGCTCATTGCCGCCGACCTTAAAAGGGCACAGTGTAAAACACTGCTACACATAGCCCACGAGCTACAACTGGAGGTGCTACTTGAGATGCACAGCGAGCACGAAACCCAGTATGCCGAGCTGGAACCCGATATGTGCGGCATCAATAACCGCAACCTGGGCACCTTTGTTACCGATGTGCAAAACTCGTTTCGGCTGGCAAGCAGGCTACCAACAAACAGTTGCAAGGTGAGCGAAAGCGGCATCTCACAGCCCGAAACAGTAAAGGCGTTGCAGCTGGCAGGCTTCGATGGCTTTCTCATGGGCGAACGGTTTATGGCCACCCCTCAGCCAGGCCAAGCCCTAAAGCTGTTTATCGATGCCGTGAAAGGCAATGCTGCAATTGGCAATGCCGTGAAAGCAATGCCGTGAAAGGCAACTGACAAAAAAATTGTTCGAAAAACTTTATCATTATTCAACACATAACCGATAAAAAGAAAACATGAAAATAAAAGTATGCGGCATGCGCGATGCCGAAAACATAAAAGCTGTGTCGGCACTGGACATTGATATGATAGGCTTCATCTTCTACCCCAAGAGCACACGCTATGTTAGCATGATAAATTCAGAGGCGGGCACCATGCCCGACTATTCAGAAGAGCGCCTCGAAGCCCTGAGCACAAATGCAGTAACCACCCCCGTTGCCACACAAGCCCATGCCTCGCCACAAACTAGCCACAAGCCGCTAAGGGTGGGCGTGTTTGTTGACGATATGCCACAAAATATTGTGTCGCGAGTGGTCAACTACCAGCTCGACTATGTGCAGCTACACGGACACGAAAGCGTAGTGATGATTGAAAACCTAAAGCAAACACTGGTGCCCGACATTGCTCCAAACATAAAGATAATAAAAGCCTTTGGCATTGCTTCAGAACACGACTTTGAACAATGCAAACCCTACGAAGGCGTGGCCCACCTGTTCTTGTTCGACACACAATGCCCCACTGCAGGAGGCAGCGGACAACACTTCAACTGGCAACTGCTGCAAGCCTACAAAGGGCACACACCCTTCTTGCTCAGCGGCGGCATAGGCCCCGACGATGCCGATGCTCTACGGCAGATACAGCATGAACGCATGGTGGGCATCGACCTCAACTCGCGCTTCGAAACATCGCCCGCCATGAAAGATGTAGAGATGCTACACACATTTATCGAAAAAATAAAAAAAGGTTTCAGTAAACAAGTAGACGAGTAAACAAGCTGCTACCCATACTTATCAAAGTTGTTATAAAGAGTTTGAGTTGTAAAAACAAACAGCTCGTCCGCTCGGCTCTGCCGCTTGCTTCAGCAAGAACTTGTCAACTCGTCAACTTGTCAACTTTTTTTAAAAAACAACATGAACAAAATAAACAAACTATTTTCTGAACGTGGCGACCGCAAACTGCTCTCGCTATACTTTTGTGCCGGATGCCCCACCCTTGAGAGCACGGCCAGCGTGATAAAGGCTATGCAAGCACACGGCATCGACATGATTGAAGTGGGAATTCCCTTTAGCGACCCTCTGGCCGATGGCCCCGTGATACAGAGCGCGGGCACCATGGCACTGAAAAACGGAATGACACTAAGCCACCTGTTCAACCAGCTGCAAAGCATTAAAAACGAGGTACATATACCGCTGGTGCTGATGGGATACTTAAACGTTATCATGCACTTCGGCATCGAAGCCTTTTGCCAACGCTGTGTCGAGGTGGGCGTATCGGGAGCCATCATCCCCGACCTCCCCTTCGCCGACTATCTTGAAGTGGTAAAGCCTGTGGCCGACCGCTACGACCTGCGCATCATCATGATGATTACACCCGAAACCAGCGAAGAGCGCATACGCTTCATCGACGAGCACACCGATGGCTTCATCTACATGGTAAGCAGCGCCAGCATCACAGGCGCACAAAGCAGTTTTGGCGATGCCAAGCTCGAATACTTCAGCCGCATCAACGCCATGAACCTACGCAACCCACGCATGATAGGTTTCGGCATCAGCAACAAACAAACTCTGCAAAGCGCACAGGCAAACGCAGCGGGCGCCATCATAGGCAGCAAGTTTGTTACACTGCTAAACGAAACGGGCAACCCTGACCAAGCGCTAACAAAACTTGAGCAAGCACTAAGCCAGTAGCACCCCGCCCCCCCACTACAGCCCACAACAAGGCTGAACACATAAAAAGAAACATAAACACAAACATCACAAGAATAATAATATGGCTACAAAGAAATATGCCGTTGATGAGAATGGCTTTTTTGGAAAATTCGGGGGCGCCTACGTGCCTGAAATATTATATAAATGTGTAACCGACCTGCAAGAAGCCTACCTACCCATCATTGAGAGCAAAGCCTTTCAAGACGAATATTATGCCTTGCTGAAAGACTATGTGGGCCGACCTTCACCCCTATACTATGCTAAGCGCATGAGCGAAAAATATGGGTGCCAGCTATACCTGAAGCGTGAAGACCTGAACCACACGGGCGCGCACAAAATAAACAACACCATAGGCCAGATACTAATGGCTAAACGCATGGGAAAAACACGCATCATAGCCGAAACAGGAGCAGGACAGCACGGCGTGGCCACAGCTACCGTATGCGCACTGATGAATATGCAATGCGAGATATTTATGGGAAAAACCGATGTTGAACGCCAGCACACCAACGTTGAACGTATGAAAATGCTGGGCGCAACAGTGCACCCCGTAACAACAGGAAACATGACACTGAGCGATGCTTGCTCAGAAGCCATACGCGACTGGTGCTGCCATCCGCAAGACACCTTCTATATCGTAGGAAGCACCATGGGCCCACACCCCTACCCCGACATTGTGGCTAAGATGCAAAGCGTAATATCGCAAGAACTGAAATGGCAACTGCAAGAAAAGGTGGGACGCCCCTACCCCGACTACCTCATTGCTTGTGTAGGAGGCGGAAGCAACGCCGCAGGCACCATATACCACTATATTGACGACGACCGCGTGCAGATATATCTGGCCGAAGCCGCTGGACATGGAATCAACACGCCCTATACCGCTGCCACCATGCACTGTGGCACCGAAGGCATTATTCATGGCGCAAAAACACTGGTCATGCAAACCGATGATGGACAGATAAAAGAGGCGTTCACTATATCGGCGGGGCTCGACTATCCAGGCATCGGACCTATGCACGCCGACTTGGCGCTAAAGGGGCGCACACACGTGCTGGCCATCAACGATCACGAGGCCATCTATGCAGGATATGAGCTCACACGCATGGAGGGCATCATACCCGCCATTGAAAGCGCACACGCCGTAGCAGCCCTAAAGAAAATGACCTTTAAGCCCAACGACGTGGTGGTGCTTACCGTGAGCGGACGTGGCGATAAAGATGTTGAAACCTATCTCGCACACAAAGAGATGGCACACGAATACGGAAACTTTTAAGGCGAGTTGACAAGTTGACGAGTTGACGAGTTGCTACCCTTTACAAGATTATCTGCAACTAAACACAAGAAAAAGAAAAGATGATACAATTTCAATCATACACCAAAACCTTACTGGCCGACCTCTACACGCCAGTGGGCATCTATATGCGGTTGCGCGACCTGTACCCACAAAGCGCACTAATGGAAAGTTCTGATTATCACGATGCCAGCAACAGCAGTTCGTTCATAGGCATTTACCCCCTGGGCAGCGTAGCCATTAGCCATGGCAAAGCTATACTCAGCATGCCCGATGGGGCTACCATCACACACACCGTGAACAACACCTACCGCTGCGACAACGCCATTAATGACTTTATTCACGCCATCAAGGTAACGGGCGAGGGCAGCCAGTATTGCGGACTATATGGATACACTGCTTTCAACGCGGTGCGCTACTTTGAAAACATTGCGGTGAAAGACACCACCATGCAAAAGAACGATGCACCCGATATGCTTTACATCTTGTATCGCGACATCATCGTCTTCGACCACTTCAATAACAAAATGACACTCGTTACGCTGGTGCCACAAAACAATGATGCCGAAGCCATGAAGGCAGCGGGCGAAGAGGCACTGCACCATCTTGAAACAGCCATCAACCGACAAAGCGTAAAACCCTACGCCTTTCACCCCGTGGGCAATTATACATCACCACTAACCGATGAAGAACATAAAGCCAATATCAGGCGAGGCATACAGCACTGCTTACGCGGCGACGTGTTCCAGATTGTCATCTCACGCCGATTTATACAGCGCTATGAGGGCGACGACTTCAAACTATACCGAGCACTACGCAGCATCAACCCCTCGCCTTACCTCTTCTATTTCGATTTTGGAGGCTTCCGCATCTTCGGCTCTTCACCCGAAACACACTGCCGCATCGAGAACCGAAAGGCTTACATCGACCCCATTGCGGGCACCACACGTCGCACAGGCGATGCCGAAGCCGATAGACGAGGAGCCGAATATCTGCGCAACGACCCCAAAGAAAACGCTGAACACGTAATGCTGGTTGACCTGGCGCGCAACGACCTGAGCCGCAACTGCCATAACGTAAAGGTCGACTTCTATAAAGACTTGCAATACTATTCACACGTCATACACCTCGTAAGCCGTGTGAGCGGCGAGCTCGACGAAGGAGCCGACCCCATAAAAGCCTTCATCGACACCTTTCCTGCGGGCACACTATCAGGGGCTCCGAAGGTGCGCGCCATGCAGCTCATCAGCCAGTATGAACCACACAACCGTGGTGCCTACGGTGGCTGCATAGGTTACATAGGCCTGAACGGAAACTTGAACCAAGCCATCACCATACGCACCTTCGTAGCTCGTAACGGCGAATTATGGTTTCAGGCAGGTGGCGGCATCGTAGCAAAGAGCAATGAAGACTATGAACTGCAAGAGGTAAACAACAAGCTGGGAGCCCTGCGCCGCGCCATCGCCATGGCCGAACATATGTAAAGCAAAACATTGCAAGCAGAAAAACAAAAAAGAAGAACAAAAAAGAAGAAGAAAAGAAAATGAAAATAGCAATCATTGATAATTACGACTCGTTCACCTACAACCTATCGCACCTGGTGAAAGAGTTGGGTGCCGAGGTTACCGTGATGCGCAACGACCAGTTTGCCATGAACGACCTTCAGACTTACGACAAAATAATACTAAGTCCTGGGCCAGGAATACCCGCTGAAGCAGGACTCCTACTCGACGTTATTCGCACCTATGCAGGAAAGAAGCCTATGCTGGGCGTGTGCCTGGGACATCAGGCCATAGGCGAAGTGTTTGGCGCCGAGCTCACTAACCTGAGCGAGGTGTACCACGGCGTGCAAACCGAAGGCACACAGCTGGGCAACGACCCCATCTTTGCCACACTGCCAGCACGCATAGCCATGGGCCGATACCACAGTTGGGTGGTAAGTCGCGAGCAGTTTCCCCAGTGCTTAGAGATAACGGCTCTTTCAGACGATGGCATGATTATGGCCCTACGCCACAAGCAATACAACATTCATGGCATACAGTTTCATCCCGAAAGCGTGCTCACACCACAAGGCCGCACCATCATTGACAATTGGCTGAAGCTATAAGCATTAAGTTTTATTCTCAAACGCTTAGCAAGGAGCCATTGCAATAACAATAACAATAACAATAACAATAACGATAACAATAACAATTTCAATTTCATAAAAAAAGGCATCAACACCGAGACTTTAATTGCTCAGTATTGATGCCTTTTTTATTGCTATCAATCGCGGGTGAAAGGACGGAGCACACAGGGTGCTCATCCTTTACACGAACGATAAATAATGTGATGCGAATAATTAGATTTCCTCGCTCCAGTCCTCCTGGCTCTTACGAACGTAGGTCTGATAGCGTAGCTTAGCCATCTTCTCAGCCTGTGTGAACAGCTCGTCGGCCTCCTTCGGGAATGCCTTCTGTACAGACAGGTAGCGAACCTCACCGAGGAGGAAGTCGCGGAAGTCGGCCCAGTTAGGAGCCTTTGAGTCGAGAGTGAAGGGGTTCTTACCCTCGTCAGCCAACTGCGGGTTGAAACGCCACAGGTGCCAGTAACCGCAATCAACGGCCAGCTTCTCCTCGTTCTGTGAGCGACCCATACCACCCTTACGCTTCAAACCATGGTTGATACAGGGAGCGTAAGCAATGATGAGCGACGGTCCAGGATAAGCTTCTGCCTCGCGGATAGCCTTCAAGGTTTGAGCATTGTCAGCACCCATAGCAATCTGAGCTACATAGATGTAACCGTAGGTTGTCTGCATCAAGCCGAGGTCCTTCTTACGGATGCGCTTGCCTTGAGCAGCAAACTGAGCAATAGCACCAAGCGGAGTAGACTTAGACGACTGACCACCTGTGTTAGAGTAAACCTCGGTATCGAGCACGAGGATGTTAACATCTTCGCCCGAAGCCAATACGTGATCAAGACCACCGTAACCGATATCGTAAGAAGCACCGTCGCCACCGATAATCCACTGGCTACGTTTTACGAGGTAGTGGTCAAGAGTCTTCAGTTCAGCGCAAACGGGGCAACCCTTCTCAGCACCAGCAGCGATGAGGGGTTTCAGTTCAGCAGCAGCAGCCTTAGAACCCTCCGAGTCGTTCATGTTAGCCATCCACTTGTCAGCGGCAGCAACAAACTCAGCAGGAACATGCTCATCAGCCTTAGCCTCTTCAAGCAGGTGGCAGATGCGCTCCTTCATCTTCTTGTTGCCAAGAACCATACCAAGACCAAACTCGCAGAAGTCCTCGAACAATGAGTTGTCGAAAGCAGGACCCTGGCCCTTAGCGTTCTTAGTATAAGGTGTAGAAGGAATAGAAGCCGAATAGATTGAAGAACAGCCCGTAGCGTTGGCAACCATCTGACGGTCGCCGAAGAGTTGAGAAATGAGCTTCACGTAAGGAGTCTCACCACAACCTGAACAAGCGCCTGAGAATTCGAACAGAGGCTGAGCAAACTGTGAGTTCTTCGGGCTCTGCTTGATATCTACGAGATCCTGCTTAGAAGCAACATTGTGAACGAGGTATTCCCAGTTCTGAGCTTCTTTCTGCATATCCTCAGCGTCAACGTTGAAGGGAACCATCTTCAGAGCCTTTTCAAGCTCACCAGTCTCCTTGTTCTTCTTGCCAGGACAAACATCGGCACAGTTGCCGCAACCCAGACAGTCGAGAACAGAAGTCTCGATGCGGAAGTGCATGCCCTTCAGAGCAGCAGGAGCCTTAACCTCCTGTGTCTCCAAGCCCTCAATACCAGCAAGCTCGTCGTCGGTAAGAACGAACGGACGGATAGCAGCGTGAGGACAAACAAATGAACACTTGTTACACTGGATACAGTTTTCTACATTCCATACAGGAACGAAGGCTTCAACACCACGCTTCTCAAAAGCAGCGGTACCGTTCTGCCATGTACCGTCAACAGTGTCGTGCTTAACAAAGTCAGAAACCTTCAACAGGTCGCCAGCCTGGCCGTTGATAGGACGAACGAGCTCCTCGATAAATGCAGGAGCGTTGTCGGCCTTAGCCTCCTCGTCAGCAAGGTTTGCCCAAGCAGGATCAACAGTAAGTTGCTTATACTCACCACCGCGGTCAACAGCGGCAAAGTTCTTATCAACAACATCCTGGCCCTTCTTCGAGTATGACTTAACGATGAATGCCTTCATCTGCTCAACAGCCAAATCCAAAGGAATAACCTCAGTGATGCGGAAGAAAGCCGACTGAAGGATGGTGTTGGTACGGTTGCCAAGACCAATCTCCTGAGCAATCTTTGTAGCGTTGATATAGTAAACAGTGATGTTGTTCTGAGCGAAGATGCGTTTTACCTTGTTCGGAATAAAGTTAACCAGTTCCTCACCGTCGAAGATAGTGTTCAACAGGAAGAAACCATTCTTACGCAAACCACGAGTAACATCATACATGTGCAGGTAAGCCTGTACGTGGCAAGCCACAAAGTTAGGAGTATTTACCTGATATGCGCTGTGGATGGGGCTATCGCCGAAACGAAGGTGTGAGCAGGTGAAACCACCCGACTTCTTCGAGTCATAAGAGAAGTAAGCCTGGCAATACTTGTTGGTGTTGTTACCAATAATCTGAACCGAGTTCTTGTTAGCACCTACGGTACCATCGGCACCAAGGCCGTAGAACTTAGCCTCGAACAGGTCGTCGCCACCCATCGGGATCTCTTCCTCCTCAGGCAGCGAGGTGAAGGTAACGTCGTCAACGATACCAACGGTGAAGTGGTTCTTGGGCTGGGGCAACTCAAGGTTCTTAAATACAGCCACAATCTTAGCAGGAGTGGTATCTGAAGATCCCAAACCATAACGACCACCAACGATAAGCGGTTTGCGCTCGTCGTCGTAGAGAGCCGACTTAACGTCGAGGTACAGAGGTTCGCCCTCAGCACCGGGCTCCTTAGTGCGGTCAAGCACAGCAATGCGCTTAACAGTAGCGGGAAGAGCCTTCTTCAAGAAGTCGACAGAGAACGGACGATACAGGTGAACAGCCACCATACCTACCTTCTTGCCCTGCTTGTTCAGATAATCGATAGCCTCACGAGCAGGCTCGGTAGCCGAACCCATCAGGATGATTACGTTCTCTGCATCCTCAGCACCATAGTAGTTGAAGAGGTGATACTCACGACCCGTAATCTTCGACATCTCGCCGAGGTACTTCTCTACTACCTCAGGAATACGGTCATAATACTCGTTGCAAGCCTCACGGTGTGTGAAGAAGGTCTCGGGGTTCTCAGCAGTACCGCGAGTAACGGGGCGCTCAGGCGTGAGGGCACGGTCGCGGAAACGCTTGATATATTCGGGATTTACCAACGGACGGATATCTTCCATATCCATCTCCTCGATCTTGTGATACTCGTGTGATGTACGGAAACCGTCGAAGAAGTTGATGAACGGCACTGAAGTCTCAAGAGTAGCGAGGTGAGGCACAGCCGAGAGGTCCATAACCTCCTGAACAGAGCCTGAGCAGAACATAGCAAAGCCTGTCTGACGGCATGCCATAACGTCCTGATGATCGCCAAAGATACAGAGCGAGTGCGAGGCCAAAGTACGTGCTGAAACATTGAAGACGCAGGGCAACAACTCGCCTGCAATCTTATACATGTTAGGAATCATCAGCAACAAGCCCTGCGAAGCAGTGTAGGTAGAGGTGAGCGCACCAGCCTGAAGAGAACCGTGCAATGCACCAGCAGCACCAGCTTCCGACTCCATTTCCTGAATAGACACGCGCTGACCGAAGAGGTTCTTACGACCTTTAGCAGCCCATTCGTCTACATGCTCAGCCATCGGTGACGACGGCGTGATGGGATAGATGGCAGCCACCTCAGTAAACATATAGCTTACGTGTGCGGCAGCGGTATTACCATCACAAGTGATAAACTTTTTTTCTTTAGCCATTTTGTTTATAAATAAAATGTTAGTGTATGTTTCGTTGTTAATATACAAAGCCGAAAAGCCAAAGGGGTATATGACCATCCTGCGACGTCTCAGTGCCATATTGGGCATAGAGGGTGTCAGAGGCCGTGCGCATACGGTGATGCGAGTGAGCAGGACAAATGCGGAACTTGCGTTTGCCATCCACAACATAGCATCCATCTTTGCTACCCTGACTAATGGTATGGTCTTTCCAAAGCGAATTAACAAAGTATGTTTCCATTATCTCCTGACGCTCATACGTAATGGGATAAATCGAATACATCATGTTCGGATTGTGCATCATCACCTTGGCAGGTTTCTTCGGAAACTCATCACCCACATGATAAAGGATGTTGATAAGACGAGCATCGGCCAGATATTTAATATAATTCATTACCGTGGCACGGCTCGTTTCTATCTCTGCTGCCAGATTGCTAATATTGGGTGCCTTGGGGCCCTCCATGGCCAGCAGGTAAAAGAGCTTCTTTATCTTTGATAGATATTTCAGTTCTATCTGTTTAATGAGCAAGATATCTACCTCGGTCATCGAGTTCATGGCTTCCAACAAATGCTCTTGAAAGTTTCCATGCTCCAAGAAGAAGGGGTAGAAACCGTGATGAAGATAATGCTGAAAATGCTCTGCTGGGCTCACCTTGCTCAGCACATCACGTACAATCTGGTCGTGATAACGCAAAATGTCATCAAGCTTATAAGTGGAAAAGCGTATGCCAGTTTGAAGGGTGAGATACTCTCTAAACGAGAAACCACGAAGATAATAGCGCTGCACAATATCGCTCAGCTCAGGGGTGTCTTCACGCATACGCATCACCGTAGAACTGGTAAACACGATTTTTAAGCCTGGCAAGGTGTCGTAACATTTACGTAGCTCCCTGCTCCAATGAGGCTGTTTGAACACTTGGTCTATCAGCAACGTCCTACCACCCTGACGATAGAAATTGGTAGCAAACTCAACAATGCTGTGTTGCTGAAAATAGAAGTTGTTCATATTTACATACAAGCACTGTCGGTTGCGTATATCAAAATGTTCTTTTGCATACTGGAGCAAGAACGTGGTTTTACCTACACCACGGGTGCCCTTTATGCATATCATACGGTCGCTCCAGTCAATCTCATCCATCAGGATGCGTCTGACTGGCGCTGTGGTGTGCTCCACCAGATAGGTATGCGTATTAAAGAAAGACTCCATGTTGCTCTTTTTACGTTCGGTTTCTATTCGTAGTAAGGTGTTCTCTTTGCGGTGAACCATACCACCACACACACTTTTACGGCATTATTACTGCAAAGTTAATACTTTTTTTCAGATGTGCAAACCCTCTATTGCAAAATTATATAAAAAAGTAGTAGGCAACGATAATGCCACAAAAAAAGAATAAAAAAGGCTGAAAAGAGCAGAAAGACACAATAAAGGCAAGTGTAACAAAAATGTAATACATGTTTAAATATACTGTAATATATACAAGATAATTTTGTAGCGTGAAAGGAAAAAGAGCCTCGCTATATAATATAAATAAGGTGTATAGAAGAGGCCACCATCACAACAAAATAAACATGTTACAATACATCATACAACAGCATAAAGAAAACACATAGCACGAAACAATAAATAAAAACATAATATTAAAACAAAAAGAGAATGGAAACAATTTATTTTTGCATCGTCTTATTTCTGCTTTGCCTCGCAGTGTTTGATCTGTTTGTAGGCGTCAGCAATGATGCAGTTAATTTTCTCAACAGTGCCATCGGTGCTCGAGTGGCAAAACTGCGCACTGTGCTCATTATCGCTTCAGTAGGCGTGGCGCTCGGCGCCATAATGAGCACGGGCATGATGGATGTAGCCCGACATGGCATCATGAAACCTACACTCTACTCGTATGAAGAAGTGATGACCATCTTCTTAGCAGTGATGGTAACCGATGTCATTGTGCTCGACATGTTCAACACGCTCGGTATGCCTACCTCTACCACCGTTTCATTGGTGTTCGAACTGTTAGGCGGCACCTTCGCATTGGCAACAGTAAAGATGATTGGCGACCACTCGCTCGCCTACACCGACCTGCTCAACTCTGATAAGGCCTTAAGCGTTATCATCGCCATCTTCGTCAGCGTAGCCATCGCCTTTGTCTTCGGTATCATCGTACAGTGGCTGTCACGTCTGCTGTTCACCTTTGCCTATCGCAAGCATATGCGCATCGGCGCAGCACTGTTTGGTGGCGTAGCATCTACCGCCTTGGCCTATTTCATCTTTCTGAAAGGCATTGGGGGCTCTACATATATACCTGAAGATGTGCGCACATGGATTAATGTGAACACACACATGCTGCTGCTCTGCACATTCGTGATAACAACCATTCTGATGGAAGTGCTGCACCTGCTGAAGGTCAATGTGTTCCGCTTGGTGGTATTGATGGGCACCTTCGCCCTGGCCATGGCATTTGCTGGTAACGACCTTGTCAACTTTATCGGTGTTCCTTTAGCTGGTCTCGACTCTTGGCACGACTTCTCTATGAACGCCAATGGGGCTTCACCATCAACCTACATGATGACAAGTTTGATGGAAAGCGCTAAAACGCCTCCATTCTATCTGATGGCTGCTGGCATCATCATGATTATTGCCATGGCTACATCAAAGAAAGCTCAAAACGTAATAAAAACCAGTGTCGACCTGGCACGTCAGGATGAAGGCGACGAGATGTTCGGCTCATCAAAAGCAGCACGCAGCATCGTACGCGCCACACAGGAAAGCGCTTCCTTCATCGGACAATGGATGCCACGACGCCTGTCAGCATGGATTGATAGCCGCTTCAACAAGCAAGAAGCCGAATTGCCCGACGGTGCCGCCTTCGACGTGGTACGCGCCGCTGTAAACCTTGTGCTGGCAGCAATGCTGATTACGGCTGGTACCAACTGGGGCTTGCCCCTCTCTACCACCTATGTTACCTTCATGGTGGCCATGGGTTCCAGTCTTGCCGACCGCGCTTGGAGCCGCGAGAGCGCCGTCTTCCGTGTTACAGGCGTGTTGAGCGTTATCGGTGGATGGTTTATCACCGCTGGCGTGGCCTTCGGTGCCTGTGCCATCGTATGCCTCCTAATGTTCTTCGGTGGTATCATTGCCAAACTGCTCTTCATGGCACTCGTGGTGTTCATGCTCATACACTCACAACGTGCTTATAAGAAGAAGACAGCAGCCGAAGGCAAAGAGGATGTGTTCCGCCTCATGATGCGCACCAAAGACCCAGAAATAGTATGGGACCTGCTCACAAAGCACGTAAGCCGCACACAAAGCTTCGTAACACACTTCGTGCTCGACCAGTTCCTCGCCATCATCGACGGCTTCGAGAACGAAAAGCCCAGCACACTGAGAAAAGCTGACCGTGAACTGAAAAACGAACGCGACGAACTAAAGAAATACCGTCGTCAAGAACTGTTGGCCTTGCGCCGCGTTCCTACCAGCATTGCCATCGAACGCAACACATGGTTCCACCTCGGCATCAACTCTTCAGAACAATACATCTACTGTCTTCGTCGTATGCTCGACCCTGTAAAAGAACATGTCGACAACAGTTTTAACCCGCTGCCCTCAACCTATATCAACGAATATAAAGATATGAAAGATCGCATCTGCGAACTGATGAAGCAAACTGAAAGCATGATCTCTACACGACGCTTTGAACACTATCGCGACGTGTTGGCCGATGCCGATCAATGCAAAGACGATCTCTCGGTATTGCGTAAACGCCATATCGACCGCCTACAGGCCACATCAACAGAGGGAGGTCTCCAGGTAGCTCTGGTATATCTCAACATCTTACAAGAGAGCCAGCAGTTGCTGAGCAACATGCGCCACCAGCTGCGCGCCGCCAAGAAGTTTATGGAGAGCTACAAAGAAACAGAACAAGCTACTGATCTATAAACCTTTTAGACCATAAAGCCACAGGCTATATGTACAACCGTGTCAAAGCAAATACGCTCTGGCACGGTTTTTTGTTTAGCATACCATAAGGTTTTTACTTGAACACGATTTTCTGTTTTATAATAACTACGCCAAGTATAAAGAGGAGACTGGGCATTTTAAAGTAGGACGGTGGTCTCCGTGCCACGTCCTCCCGACATTAGAAATGAATAATAAACATGTGAGGTTATCTATTTAGAAGTGCTGGGTGTTGGAGGACGGGGCGCAGAGGCCACCGTCCTACTTGGAGGGTGCATCCGTTTAGATAGAAATTAATACTCGAAATAATATATTATTAAATTGTAAAAACACAACAACATCATCTAAACTTATTGAATCGTTAAAACATAACAATATTATCTAAGCCTATTGAATCGTTAAAAACACAACAATATTATCTAAGTCTATTGAATCGTTAAAAACACAACAATATTATATTATTTGAGTCTGAATATGACTGAGAGGTATATATACAAAAAAATCCCTGCAGTCTCTCCGAAGAGAAGACCACAGGGAAACACCCCAGTGGGCGTTGACGGATTCGAACCGCCGACCCTCTGCTTGTAAGGCAGATGCTCTAAACCAGCTGAGCTAAACGCCCTTGCTTTTCTTAAGCGGTTGCAAAGGTAGGTATTTTTGTTGGTTTGCGCAAATATTTTCCCTACTTTTTTAATCGTTTTACAAGAAAAAGCACGTTTATAGTATCGAAATTGACATACATCATTCAGCGCCGAGCATTTCCATATTTTATAGGTTAATGTGAAGAAGCCTCATCAGCTTTTTGCATATCATGTTTCGATTTCGACTTTGTCACCAGTCCTACACCAGCAAACACTAACAACATAGCCAGTGCTTGCGAGGGTTTAAACACAGCCATGCTCGTAAGCACGCTCACCACGACAGCCGTTACAGGCTGCATATAGTTGTAGGTGCTCACCACTGTGGGGCGCAGCGTACTAATGGCCACCATCATGAGCAAATAGCTAACATAGGTACCGAAGAACACCACAAAGCCCGTCTCCCACCACGTGGTAAGCGGCACCGTCTGCCATGCGTTAGCCATCAGATGGGGTGTAGTGAAGGGCAATATCTCTACCACCGCCCAGAAAAACATCCATTTGTTCACCGTGATAGGATGATATTTACGCACAAGATGGTTGAACAGCGACAAGTAAAGCGCATAAGAGAGCTGCGCCGCCATACACAGCAAGTCGCCACGCAGGTCGCCCGCCTGTCCGCCCTTGGTTGTTGCGCTGGTAAGGATAAGTGTTACGGCGCCACAGCATCCCATCATCACGCCCACCGCCTTCTTTCCTGTGATGGGTTCGTGCAAGATAACCGCTGCCAGCAGCATTGCGAAAATTGGCATCGACGTGGTAACGATGCTGGCATTAATGGGCGACGTAATATTAAGTCCTATGGTGAAACAGCATTGGTTAAACACCAATCCGAAGAGGCCCGCCAAGGCCAGCAGCAGACGGTCGCGCCAGGGCACACGCTCTTTCTTCACAAACAGCGAGGTGAGCCAAAACAGTGCGGCGCCACCTATCACGCGGAACGACACCATACATATACCATCAACACCATTCATCATAGCATCTTTGCCCAGCGGCGACATCAGTCCCCAAAACACGCAAGCCATCAGTATACACACGTGTGCCAGCAAGGGCCGATTATTTTTTTTCACATTCATATCAATCTTTTCGTTATCCATTTTTATGTTTCTATCTATATATTACACAATCTATATTCTTCTTTCTCTCTCGTATCCTATCCGAATTGTCGTGCAAAGTTATAAAAAATGATAACAATATGAGTGAGCAATCAAAATAATATGTATCTTTGTAAGGAAGACGTAACATAGGTAAAGGGCTGTAGCCCCACCCTAACGTAGCGTTTATAACCTAAAAACCGACAGCACTATGAAATATGCCGACTACATTAAACAGATAGACATCGACTCGTTGTGGAGCGGAAAGAAACACATCGTGTGGAACCTCAACCGCCAGGTAAACATCCTGAGTGGCGTGAATGGCGTGGGCAAGAGCACCATCTTAAATAAGGTAGTGAAGGGTTTGAAGGCTGGCGGCGAATTTCCCAGCCACATGATGAAGGGCGTGCGCCTAAAGGTTGAGCCCGAGGATGCCAAGTGGATACGTTATGACGTGATACGCTCGTTCGACCGTCCGCTGCTCGATACCGACACCATCAGCAAGCTAAACGTAAGTTTGGCCACCGAACTCGATTTTCAAATATTTCAACTTCAACGTAAATATCTCGACTATCAGGTAAACATTGGCAACCGTATGATAGCTATCTTGCAGAGCGGTGCCCCCGATGCCGCCCTACAGGCACAGCAATTGGCTGCACCCAAAACGTTGTTCCAAGACCTCATCGACGACCTTTTTAAAGACACTGGCAAGACCATTGTGCGTACCGAAAACGAGATACGTTTCACACAGTTGGGCGAAATGCTGGTGCCCTATCAGCTGTCGAGTGGCGAGAAGCAGATGCTGGCCATCTTGCTCACCGTGCTGGTTGAAGACCAACAAAACTATGTTCTATTCATGGACGAGCCCGAGGTGAGCATGCATATCGAATGGCAGCAACGCCTTATCGACCTCATCTTACAACTGAACCCTAATGTGCAGATTATCCTTACCACACACAGTCCTGCAGTGGTAATGAACGGATGGATGGATCATGTGACAGAGGTAACCGATATTACAGACAAGGTTAATTCATAATTCATAATGGCCTTCGGCTTTGATAATTCATAATTCACAATTCATAATGAGGAGGCGGCGTAGTTTTAACTCTTCACATGAATTCTACACGCTTAACAAGCAATAGGATTTTTCACTTTTCCCTTTTCACTTTTCCCTTATATGAAGCGTCTTAACCAAAATATCACATCACAATATATTGAGGCCGCCAACCGGCTCAACTCGCGTACCGCCCGTCAAAAGATTGTGGCCTACGTTGAGAGCTACGACGATGTGTTTGTATGGCGATCCATCTTAGCACGCTTTGAGACAGAGAAACGATACTTTGAGGTGATGTTGCCATCGCGCGAAAACCGCTTAGAGCGTGGCAAGAAAGCCGCACTGATGAGCATGGTGAGCGGAAACACAGGGCACAACATGATAGCCTGTGTTGATGCCGACTACGACTACCTGCTGCAAGGCGCCAGCCCTGCCTCACGCGCTATCCTTGACAGCCCCTACGTCTTCCACACCTATGCTTACGCCATTGAGAACCTGCAATGCTACGCCCCCTCGCTACACGGTGTATGTGTAGCCATCACTCTGAACGACCGTATTGAGTTCGACTTTTGCGACTTTCTTCGCCAATATTCATTGGCCATCTTCCCACTCTTTGTTTGGAGCATTTGGTACTATCGCACCACCCACTATGGCGACTTTTCGCTTACCGACTTTTTAACAGCCATTGAAACAGGCAAGCTGTCGCCCAACAATGCCACTGAGACACTGCAACGGCTACGTCGAAAGGTAGGCCGTAAGGTGAACGACCTGCAACGCCGCAACCCCACGGCCAAACAAAGCTATCTGGCGCTAAAAGAAGAACTGAAAACATTAGGCGTAACGCCCGAAACCACCTATCTATACATTCAGGGGCACCACCTGTTTAACAAGGTCGTACTGCCACTGGTAAAGTGTGTATGCAGCCGCCTGGTGCGTGAACGCGAGACAGAGATACAACGGCAGAGTGTGCATGGCACCCAGCGCGCCAACGAACTGGCGTGCTACAGCAGCAGCGTTTCTGACATTACGATAACGCTAAAGAAGAATGTAGGCTTTCTAATGTCGCCACCCTACAATAGCATTGTGGCCGACATTGAAAGCTTCTTAAACGAAGGCGAAAGCGCACCTACTCAACATTTTCCAAAGCCTTGAGTTGTTTTTTGGGTGTTACGCCCAGTGCCTTCAAGCCCTCTACCCTACGCATCACATTGCCCGGACCATCATACATCTGTTTCTTTGCCTTATCGTAGATGCCTGACAGGCGCGTTATCAGGTCGCCAATACCTGTAAAGGTATCTTCAAACGTGGCCACCTTGTCGTATAGATCGGCGGCCGTTTTCACTATTTTCTCTACATTTTTGTTTTGACGATCATACTGCCACAGGTTGTAAGCCAACTGTAGAGCCATGAGCAAGTTGCTGGGCGAAATAATAATTATTTTCTTTTGGTAGGCATAGCGACTAAGATCGGGTTGCTGCTTCATAGCCGCAATATAGCTGGTTTCGTTTGGTATAAACATCAGCACAAAACCAATGGCATCGTCTACCAGCTTGCTATAATCTTTTTCTGCCAACTCGTCGATATGCTTACGCACACTTAGGGCATGAGCCTTCAATAGGCGCTCGCGGTCGGCCTCATCGTCGGTAGCCAAGGCATCAGTATAAGCCGTGAGCGACACCTTCGAGTCGATAACCACACTTCGTCCTTCTGGGAACCGCACAATCACATCAGGACGATAGTTTTTTCCGTTCTCATCCTTCGTGTTTTCCTGTATAAAAAATTCTTCATCTTTACGCAGTCCGCTATTCTCAAGAATGGTTTCAAGCACCATCTCGCCCCAGTCGCCTTGCATCTTGCTGTCGCCCTTCAGCGCCTTGGTAAGGTTTGCAGCATCCGATCCTATCTTTGAGGTTTGTTCCTTCAACATCAACACCGTCTGCTGCTGCTCTTGCTGAAACAGGCGCATGGTAGCCTCGAAGGTGTGTTGCAGTTCTTTCTTATTCACCTCGTTCAGCGTTTTGCTCTCTTCTACCGACTTTTTAAAATCGGCAAACTGTTCCTTCACGGGGCGCAACAGTTCGTTCATCTGCTGGCGGTTGCTCTCCTGCAAGGCCGACTGCTTAGCAGCCAACTGCTCGGCAGCCATCTTCTGCATCTCTTGTCGCAGAGCCTCCAGCTTCTGTTCCCACTGTCGGTCGCTCTCCTCACGCAGCTGTGCGGCATACTGGCGTTCATGTTCGGCCATGCGCTTTTGCTGTTCCACTTCCGATGCCAGCACCTCGGCCTTTGCCACCCACTGTGTTTTCTCTTCGCTTGCTGCTTTAGCCGCCTTCAACATACCGATGAAGTAGCCCACAACCACTCCTACCACTAACACTAACACAATTGCTATTTCCATACCCAATACACTTTTATGATGAAGGGACATTGGTGTGCCCCGTTACTAAAGAAAACGGCGTGCGCACATACCCAAACGATATGACGCACGCCCTTTTTGTTTCAGCCTTTTTCAGCTTATTGTTTCAGCCTTTCAGTTTTATTTGTTTTCAGCTTGTTTTATTCAGCTTCCTGCTTATCGGCAATGGCCTGCTTAATTTGGGCCTCAATCTCCTCACACAGCTCGGGATTGTCCTTCAGCAACGATTTAGTGGCGTCGCGTCCTTGTGCCAGCTTGCTACCACCGTATGAGAACCATGAGCCACTCTTCTGAATGATGCCATACTCAACACCCAGGTCAACCATCTCGCCAATCTTTGAGATGCCCTCGCCAAAGGTAATCTCAAACTCAGCCTTGCGGAACGGAGGTGCCACCTTGTTCTTTACCACTTTTACGCGCACCTGGTTGCCCACCACCTGGTCGCCATCCTTGATGCTGGTTACGCGGCGTATGTCGAGACGCACCGAGGCATAAAACTTCAGCGCGTTACCACCAGTTGTGGTCTCAGGGTTGCCAAACATCACACCAATCTTCTCACGCAGCTGGTTGATGAAGATGCAAGTGGTGTTTGTTTTTGAGATGGTGCTGGTGAGCTTACGCAGAGCCTGGCTCATCAGTCGAGCCTGAAGGCCTACCACATTGTCGCCCATATCGCCTTCAATCTCCTTCTTCGGCGTAAGAGCTGCCACCGAGTCGACTACCAAAATATCAATGGCCGATGAACGGATAAGCTGGTCGGCAATCTCCAGTGCCTGCTCGCCGTTATCGGGCTGCGATATCCACAGGTTGTCAACATCAACGCCAAGCTTAGCGGCATAGAAGCGATCGAAGGCATGCTCAGCATCAATAAAGGCAGCAATGCCGCCCGCCTTCTGTGCCTCGGCAATAGCGTGAATGGCCAGTGTGGTCTTACCCGAACTCTCGGGGCCATAAATCTCAATGATACGACCTTTTGGGTATCCGCCTACGCCCAAAGCGGCGTCGAGGGCGATACTGCCTGTAGGTATTACCTCTACGTTTTCAATATGCTCGTCGCCAAGCTTCATGATCGACCCCTTACCAAAGTCTTTCTCTATCTTTGCCATGGCCGCTTGCAGAGCCTTCAGTTTGCCTTCCTGCATCAACGGCATGTCTTCGTCTTTCTTTGCCATATTGTTCGTTCTCCTCTGTTATTTATCTGAGTGTGTGTGTTTAATTTCTTAAAACTCGATGTCGGTGTCAAACAGCTCGTGCCAAGGCAGGCCCTGTTTGTTCAGCTGCTCCATGAAGGGATCGGGATCAAACTCCTCAACGTTCCACACGCCGGGCTTACGCCACACCCCCTTGAAGAACATCATTGCACCAATCATGGCGGGCACGCCAGTGGTGTAGCTTACACCCTGCATACCCGTTTCTTCGTAAGCAGCCTGGTGCGAGCAGTTGTTATATACATAATAGGTGTGCTCTTTGCCATCTTTCAAGCCACGGATGCGGCAGCCGATAGAGGTCTGGCCATCGTAGTTTTCGCCCAAGTCTTGGGGGTTAGGCAGCACAGCCTTGAGGAACTGCAGCGGCACAATCTTCACCTTTACCTTCTCTGAGGGGTTGTCGGCCAGCGGAGCCTCATATTCAATCTCGTCGATGCGCGACATGCCCAAGTTCTGTATGCAGTCGAGGTAGGTGAGATACTGCTGACCGAAGGTCATCCAGAAGCGAGCACGCTTGATGGTGGGATAGTTTTTCACCAAGCTCTCAATCTCTTCGTGGTGCAACAGGTAGCTCTCCTTCGGACCAATTTCAGGATAGGTCAGTGGCTTATGAATTTCGAGCGGTTTGGTCTCTACCCACTGTCCGTTCTCCCAATACAAGCCCTTTTGTGTAATCTCGCGGATGTTAATCTCAGGGTTGAAGTTGGTAGCGAAAGCTTTGTGGTGGTTACCAGCATTGCAATCTACGATGTCGAGATACTGTATTTCGCCGAAGTGGTGCTTAGCGGCATAAGCGGTAAAGATGCTTGTTACACCTGGGTCGAAGCCACAGCCCAAGATGGCGCACAGGCCAGCATCTTCGAAGCGCTTCTTGTAAGCCCACTGCCATGAGTACTCGAAGTGAGCCTCATCCTTAGGTTCATAGTTGGCAGTATCAAGATAGTTGCATCCGCAAGCCAAGCAAGCCTCCATAATGGTGAGGTCTTGATACGGCAGCGCGAGGTTGATAACCAGCTCGGGCTTGAAGTCGTTAAACAGCGCCTTCAGTTGCTCTACATCGTCGGCATCTACCTGTGCGGTTTTAATGTTAGGGTTACCGATAGCCTTTACAATCTTGTCGCACTTCGACTTTGTGCGGCTGGCAATCATAAATTCAGTAAACACGTCAGCGTTCTGAGCGATTTTGAACGCTGCAACCGTAGCGACGCCACCGGCGCCAATCATGAGTACTTTTCCCATTTTCTTTCTTTTATTTTATTTGTTTTTATATTTCAATGATTAAAATCAAAGGCTCGTCCTCATTATGAATTGTGAATTATAAATCACTTCAGGCGAAGCCCATTATGAATTATGAATTATGAATTATGAATTATGAATTGAGAATTACTTCAGCTCTTCCGCCCTAATTCCTAAGGCGTTCATCAGCGAGTAGCCCAATATTTCCTGTCGGAAGTTGCCTCCCTCCATCGGCTGCATAGCAAACACCGTTATGCGTTTCTCGTCGTCAACGCGTTGCAAGGTATGGCGCAAGTCGGCATACAGAGCTCGGTTTTCAGCATCAGGAATAATCATCACGCGCTTCACCTCTTTCTGTGCACACACCATAGCCACGGTGTCGAGGAAGAAGTCGGTGGCAGTAGTGATATCTTCAACGGGGAACGAGCTGACGGTAAACTCGCCTAGATGGTCTTTAAACGCCTTTCCGTTCAGTTCGTCGTCATAGCTGGCAGGCACAAAGTTGTCCAGTGCCGCCTGTTTTTTATCATGTATCAGCACCACCTGAGTGTCGTGTTCGCCCTCGCGCAGCCCTCCATCCAGCGCCACGCAGTCAATCCATTTTGCCAGGTCGGCCTTAGGAATACGTCGGCCAATCATTCGTTCAAAATTGACAATGAGGTCAAAGGCCACTCTGTCAACATAATCGGCATCGACGATGACGACATTTTCACTCCAGTTTGCTTTCGTCAGTGTATCATTATTCATATTTGCAAAGATACAATAAAAGGGTGAAATGTGAAAATAATAGCATTGCTAAATGCTGTTTTTTCCACACTCACCCTTGTATGGTTTTTCTTTATTGTCACAAGCCCTTTAAGTGTGGCAACGCTACACGTTCAAGCGTGGCATTGACATGTGTTTCGGCGCACGCTTTATTTCTGCAATGCCTGCACCAACAAGTCGAGCGCCGTCTTTAGTTTAGCGCGTGGACAACCCACATTCAGGCGCATAAAACCTTCGCCACCAGGACCAAACATTTCGCCATCGTTCAAGGCCAAGTGAGCCTTCTCGGTGAAGAGATTGATAAGCTGATTGTGGTTCAAGCCCAGCCCTTTACAGTTTAGCCACACCAAGAACGATGCCTCGGGGCGCACGGGCACGATGGCAGGCAGATGCTGGCGACAGTAGTCTTCAACAAAGCGCACATTGTCTTCAACATAGTGCAACATGGCCTCGCGCCACGCGTTGCCCTTTGTAAAGGCCGCAATAGTGGCTATGGGCGAGAACATAGGCGGGTCTGAAAACTCGTTGGCCTCGAGCCACGAATAAAACTTCTGGCGCAGCTCGGCGTTAGGCACAACACAATAAGAACTTACGATACCCGCAATGTTGAACGTCTTCGATGGTGCCCCAAACGTGATGCTGCACTGTGCAGCCTCGTCAGAGGCGGTAGCAAAGGGCGTATGCCGATGTCCGAAGAGCGTCATATCGCAGTGTATCTCGTCAGAGATAACGATGATGCCATGCTCGTGGCAGATGTGTGCCAGCTGTGCCAGCACCTCTTTAGGCCATACAATGCCAGCGGGATTGTGCGGGTTGCACACAATAAGCATTTTTGTTTTCTCATCGATTATCTGCTTCAGGTGATCAAAGTTCATGCTGTATGATCCATCATCGTGGCAAATAAGCGGATTAAACACCACCTCTCTACCGTTGCCTTGTGGTGTAAGGCGGAACGGATGGTACACGGGTGGCTGAATAATAATTTTATCGCCAGGCTTTGTAAACACATTGACAGCCATGCCTATACCCTTCACTATGCCAGGTATATAGCACAACCACTGGCGCTCTACCTGCCAGCCATGGCGGTCGAAGAGCCACTGCTGCACAGCCTGCCAATAAGCATCGGGCACAATGGTGTAGCCATATAAATGATGGTTAAGGCGCTGCTGCAGCGCTTCCACAATAAACGAGGGCGTTTCAAAGTCCATGTCGGCCACCCACAGCGGCATCAGTCCGTCGCGTCCGAAGGTAGCTTTCTGTCCGTCTATAGCCACCGTGTTGGTGCCTTGACGGTCGATAATGGTGTCGAAATTATATGATTCCATTTGTTTAAAAGGTTCTTGCTGATACTACAAAAAAATTGCAATGCAAAGGTAGCATCTTTTCTTGATATAGTAGTAGGTTTTATACAAAAAAAGAAGCGCAAAGGGCACCCCTCAATAGGTTTGCTGCTTTGCGCTTCTTGTTTATGTTATCGTTATGCGGATGATGAGAGGTTTACCACGCCTCATCCCACAGTTCAAAGGTGTTTTCTTTAGCCTTCCAGTCGGGCACCGCGGTACCTTTGCGGTAGATGCCCACGAGGTAGAGGTCGAACTTCAACATCGAGTAAGCAGGAATGTTTCCGTTTTCCTCGTCTTTGTACCCCAACTGGTAAGGTATATACACCTCCCAGCGGTCGCCCAGGTTCATGTTGAGCAACGCGGTGGTAACACCATTAACCATATCAGTGACATTAAACTTGGTGGGAATGGCGGTGTTTACGTCAAATTCGCCTTTATACGATTTATCAAACTCATATCCCAACTTATACGAGAGCGAGGGCAACAAGCGGCCACTATAATGCACACGCACCGAGTCGGTAGAATAAGGTTTCACCGTCTCGCCGCTCGACTGCAGCACATGCACCACAATGTGGTCGTAGCTATGTTTGGCCGAGTTCTCGTCAAGCGTCCAATTTCTGATTACTTTCCACGAGGGGTCGCCACTGGCTTGCTTCATCTTAGCCGTGGCAAACAGGTCGTCGAAATATTTCTCGTTGGTAGCCTGCCAATCGGGATATTCTTCCGGAGTGTTATCATCCTCGCTGCACGATGACAGTGCAAACACGGCCACGAAGGCAGCGAGAAGAACATATAAATATTTTTTCATTTACAATGTATGATGTTGTGTTTCAGTGGTGCTGAGCACCATTATCAGTATGGTGCCGAGCACCCATCGTGCACACAGACCACGCGCTTACTGCAGCTTCTTCAGCAGACTGGTGATGCTCACCTTGTCTTCAATGATGCCACGCAGCTGGTCAATGTTTACACGCTCTTGCTGCATGGTATCGCGGAAACGCAAGGTCACACAGTTGTCTTTCAGCGTGTCGTGGTCAACGGTCACACAGTAAGGTGTACCAATGGCATCCTGACGACGGTAGCGCTTGCCAATGGTGTCTTTCTCATCGTAGTGTGTGTTGAAGTGGAACTTCAGGTCGTTCACAATCTCGCGAGCCTTTTCAGGCAGACCATCCTTCTTCAGCAAGGGCAGCACGGCCAACTTAACAGGAGCCAATGGTGCGGGCAACTTCAGCACTACGCGGGTTTCGCCGTTCTCAAGCTGCTCTTCGCAATATGAGTGACACATCACGCTCAGGAACATACGGTCAACACCAATAGAGGTCTCGATATCATACGGTGTGTAGCTCTTGTTCTCCTGCGGATCAAAGTATTTGATGCTCTTGCCCGAGAACTTCTCGTGCTGGCTGAGGTCGTAGTCGGTACGGCTGTGAATGCCTTCCACCTCTTTGAAGCCGAAGGGCATCTTAAACTCAATATCGGTAGCGGCGTTAGCATAGTGAGCCAACTTCTCGTGGTCATGGAAACGATAGTTTTCTGCACCGAAGCCCAGAGCCTGGTGCCACTTCATACGTGTTTCTTTCCACTTAGCAAACCACTCCATCTCGGTGCCAGGCTTCACAAAGAACTGCATCTCCATCTGCTCAAACTCGCGCATACGGAAAATAAACTGGCGAGCCACAATCTCGTTACGGAAAGCCTTACCTATCTGTGCAATACCGAAAGGAATCTTCATGCGGCCTGTCTTCTGCACGTTCAGATAGTTAACAAAGATACCCTGTGCGGTTTCAGGACGCAGATATATCTTGCTGGTAGAGTCAGAGGCCGAACCCATCTCGGTAGAGAACATGAGGTTAAACTGGCGCACGTCGGTCCAGTTCTTGGTGCCGCTGATGGGGTCAACAATCTCCTCGTCAAGAATAATCTGCTTCAGCTCGTCGAGGTCGGGACCCTGCATAGCCTTGGTATAACGCTCGTGCAGTGCGTCTCGCTTCTGCTTGTGCTCCAGCACACGGCCGTTGGTCTCCATAAACTTCTCTTTGTCAAAGGCGTCGCCGAAGCGTTTCTCAGCCTTGGCCACCTCTTTGGCTATCTTCTCGTCATATTTTGCTATCTGGTCTTCAATCAGCACGTCGGCGCGGTAGCGTTTCTTCGAGTCGCGATTGTCGATGAGGGGGTCGTTGAAGGCGTCAACGTGTCCGCTGGCCTTCCAAATGGTGGGGTGCATAAAGATGGCCGAGTCGATGCCCACGATGTTCTCGTGCAGCAATACCATGCTCTTCCACCAATACTCCTTAATGTTGTTTTTCAGTTCTACGCCATTCTGTCCGTAGTCGTACACAGCTCCCAGTCCATCGTACAGTTCGCTGCTGGGGAATACGAAACCGTACTCTTTGCAGTGACTCACAATTTTCTTAAAAACGTCTTCTTGTGCCATTGTTGTATGTGTTTTATTATTTGAAAATTCGCTATCTATAGCCTGTCGACAGCCCGCTTGGTAGGCATGGTGCCGCTTTAAGTTGCAAAGTTACGCTTTTTTATATAATTTCCTTACTTTTATTGAGTTAAATGTTATTTAATTGTGTTTTTGATGTATTAGCAGCCAATACTACTAAAGGGATGAAGGCCAGTTAAAAAGAAGCGACAACAGAATTAAAAAAGGGGCAGCACATCGCGTGCCGCCCCTTTCATAAAGCGCCATTTCGTTGAAATGACAATACAATCGTTAGCAATTAATGATATCGTTTCTTGATAAGATGCGTTGCCTATTAAAGTGGATATTCGTCGAAGGCGTAGAGCACCGTTGACAGATAACGCTCGCCAGTATCGGGCAAGATGGCCACAATGGTTTTTCCCTCATTTTCAGGGCGTTTGGCCAACTGTGCGGCAGCAAAGGCAGCTGCACCCGACGAGATGCCTACCAGCAATCCTTCTTCACGTGCCAACTCGCGACCTGTGCGTATGGCATCGTCGTTGTCAATGTCGAGCACCTCGTCAATAACGCCTGCATCATAGGTCTTAGGCACAAAGCCAGCACCTATGCCCTGAATTTTATGTGGGCCACTCTTACCACCGTTCAGCACGGGCGACGAGGCGGGCTCTACAGCCACCACCTTTACGTTGGGGTTATACGCTTTCAGGCGTTTGCCTATGCCCGATATTGTACCACCAGTGCCTACACCAGCCACTACAATGTCTACCTTACCGTCGGTCTGTTCCCATATCTCCTTACCCGTGGTTTCGTAGTGATGACGGGGGTTGGCGGCGTTCTCAAACTGCTGTAAGATTACGGCGCCAGGTATGCTGTCGCGCAACTCTTCAGCGGCCTTGATAGCGCCGGGCATGCCATCTTTACCACTCGTCAGTTTCACCGTAGCGCCATAGGCTTTCACCAGGTTGCGGCGCTCAATGCTCATGGTCTCGGGCATGGTGAGGATGAGTTTATAGCCCTTCACGGCCGACACCAGTGCCAGACCCACGCCTGTGTTTCCGCTGGTGGGCTCGATGATGGTGGCACCAGGCTTCAGTATACCTTTCTGCTCGGCATCTTCAATCATGGCCAGCGCTATGCGGTCTTTCACACTTCCGCCAGGGTTGAAATATTCTACCTTTGCTATGATAGGGGTTTTTAGTCCCTTCTCGGCCGAAAATTTATCAAGCTCCAGCAGTGGCGTGTTGCCAATGAGGTCGGTCAGTTTCTTTGCTATCTTTGCCATAATATCTTTCCTTTCTGTTTTTATGGGGGGGCGACGAAAATGTTTGTTTAAATCTGATCGAAAGCTTGCTGCAAGTCGTCGATAATGTCGTCGATGTGTTCAACGCCAATGCTCAAGCGGATGGTAGAGGGCGTGATGTGTTGCTGCGCAAGCTCTTCGGGCGACATCTGCGAGTGAGTGGTAGTGGCGGGATGTATCACAAGGCTCTTTACGTCGGCCACATTGGCCAACAGCGAGAAGATCTTAAGCGAGTCGATAAACTTCCAGGCTGCGGCTTCGCCACCCTTTATCTCAAAGGTAAAGATGCTGCCACCACCGTTGGGATAATATTTTTTGTAGAGCTCGTGGTCGGGATGCGAGGGCAATGATGGGTGGTTTACCTTCTCTACCTTGGGGTGATGAGCCAAGAAGTCGACCACCTTCAGCGCATTAGCCACATGGCGTTCTACGCGCAGCGACAGGGTTTCAAGACCTTGCAGCAATATCCATGCATTGAAGGGCGAGATGGCGGCACCTGTGTCGCGCAAGATGACGGCACGTATGCGGGTTACGAAGGCTGCCTTGCCAGCTACATCGGCAAAGATGGCGCCGTGGTATGAGGGGTCGGGTTTGGCCAGTGTAGGATACTTGTCGGCATTGGCTTTCCAGTCGAAGGTGCCACCGTCGACAATTACACCGCCAAGGCTTGAACCATGTCCGCCGATAAACTTAGTGGCCGAGTGTACCACCACGTCGGCACCATGTTCGATAGGACGAATGAGGAACGGTGTGCCAAAGGTGTTATCAACAATAAATGGGATGTTGTGCTTATGAGCCACAGCAGCCACAGCCTCAAGGTCGGTAACGTCAGAGTTGGGGTTGCCAAAGGTCTCGGCATACACCACCTTAGTGTTGGGCTGTATAGCGGCCTCAAGGGCAGCCAGGTCGTTTACGTTTACAATAGTGTTTGTTACGCCCTGTGTTTCAAGTGTGTGGGTGATGAGGTTGAACGAACCACCATACAGGTTATCGGCAGCAACAATGTGGTCGCCAGCCTGAACAATGTTTTGCAGAGCATAAGTTACAGCGGCAGCGCCTGATGCTACAGCCAAGGCAGCCACGCCACCTTCAAGAGCAGCCACACGATCTTCAAACACACCCTGCGTAGAGTTGGTCAAACGGCCGTAAATGTTACCTGGGTCGCGAAGGGCGAAACGGTCGGCAGCGTGTTGCGAATTGCGAAACACATACGAGGTGGTTTGGTAGATAGGCACCGCGCGAGCGTCGGTAGCGGGGTCGGGCTGTTCTTGTCCTACATGCAGTTGCAGTGTTTCGAAATGAAGTTTCTTGTTGCTCATGATTGTATGTCCTTTCTTTAGTTTTATGCCGCCAGCGCTATACACCGCTTGTCATCGCCAGTGTCGCACCGCAGCCGTTTATAAATAATGTTGCGTTCTTTTATTATTGACATTGCAAAGATACGCACTTTCTTGCATACCCACAATAGCACAAACACGGCATTTCACATACCACAAATATGGTAGAAACATATCTTACCCCACCATTTGTGCTGAGTAGTATATATAATAAGGTGTAGAAGGTGGTGGGGAGAAGTAGGTTTTACATAAAAAAGAGAAATATCTAAGAAATATTTTGTAGCTTTGCAAGTGCATATAGTATCTGTAAATCAAAAGGAACTTTATGGATTGAAGCGTAAATGATATCATAAAGTTCCCATTGTATGCAAGAAATCAATCTTGCGTTGTTTATATCAGAAGATGAACTGTTTGCAGCAAATTAGCGATAAGCATCCATTAACTCGTCTTTTGCTATTTCAATGGCTGTAAGTTTCAATTCGTCTTCACCCTCCAAAGCATCCAAAACCTTATCGGCAAGCCACAGGGTGAGCATTTCCTTTTCATCCACTTTAAAGTATGTTGCCATTTGAATTACTTGGCTTCTTTTCGCTCGCCTATCCCCGCGTTCAATCTTACTGAACATGGGTGTGTCTATTTCTAAGTATGCAGCTACTTGACGCTGCAATATTCCTTGTTCGTCTCTTAGAGACTTTATCTTGTTTCCTAATAACATATCCTTTGCACTTTAAATTCAACTAAATCGGTTGTTTTTCGATACAATCCGCTATAATAAGTTGTTTTCGCTATAAAATTCGTCATTTTTTGACGGATTCTTTCCGCTATAATCATGACGAATTCGCTATAATTCCGCAAAAACCGCTATAATATGTTCTCTATGATTGAGACATGATATACCAAGTTCGTCCTTCCGCTTTTATTAAACACTCTTTACTCATGTTTTTCAGCAAATCTCCGAGCATACGAAGTTGTTGCTCTTCCGTCTTATTGGCTGGAAGCACATCTTTGAGATATTCGTATATACTATCTCGCTTGGCACCTTCGTCTCCTGCATTGCTAAGATATTGTAGAATCATTTGGCGTAACCTCTCCTTATCCAATCCTTTTGTTTTTGTATAAGAAGGCAGCTGATGCGTGTTCTTGGCAATGCTAAGAGAAATGCTGTAATGAGGAGCCTCACCTTCTATAAGTCCACGTTTAAGCAAGTCTTGCGCTATATTCTCATGAATTGTTCTGCCTTTTTGCACTGCATCAAGCGAGATGCAATCCCATAGTGAAAGAGTGTCGTTTGTCTTCAACAAATCAGTGTATCGTTTGTTGATTTCATTGCCATAAATACGGACAACTACTTTCTTCTTTATCTGGTCAATCTCATAGTCTGGCATAGGAAAATGTCTGCGCCATTGCTCATTGAACATTTTCTTGATACCACGGCTTACAGTATCAATCATGTTGAAATCTACCATAGCTCTACACAGACATTCATTACGGAAATGCGTCTGAGGTTCTTCGTTTTTCAAAGCATTCTCCAAAGTGCCTGGAATGAATGTGCCAGCATTGGAATAATACAAATAGCCTGGATTTTCTACAAAATTGATGCGCTGCTGAAGAGTGTAGTCTTGATGGGCAATACAGTTATGAAGAGCCTCACGAATGGTGTAGTCGTCATACTGCTTCATCGTGTCAGGGAAAAGCGTTCCTCCAGGCATCTCACGCAATGTCAGGTTCTCAATCTTTGATAGTATTTCGTCCACCGTTAATATAAAAGGTACGGTGAAGTGTTCGTAGTCTACCACTTCCTGATTCTTGTCTCTGCGTGTCCATGTAACCTGTGCAACTGCAGGACGAAGTTTGAAAGCGGATTCATATTTGCCTAGCAATATTATGGCAGCACGTGTAATGCCTCCGTTTCGTATCAGACCACACTTGCTCAGGAACGTTTGGACATTCCAGGCATTCACTTCTTCCGTAGGTATGCGACCGTGAACCTTTTTGAACATCATTCGAGCCTTGGCAATAGCAACCTCATCCAAATCGTCTATTGTAGCATCAGGTACAATTTCGGCAGACCAATCCTTTGCTGTATAGATAGGCTCCTCAAGGATGACACTCATCCTTTCGCTAGTCATTTCAACCAAAGAATCTTCTATCCGTTGCCATGCCTTCTTGTGGGCAAGGACTGGGCGGCGGGGCAGATGCTTGGGGATATGGATTATCCATACTCGCTTGTTTGTATCATCCGTAATAAACTTCTCTATGCTTAAACCTTCTGATGACAGATAAGTGCATTGTTCTGTGAGTTTGAACGTTGCCGACTGTGTGTTTGCAGGTTGCCCATTAAAGGTAAGTTTTGAAATGTCAGTTCCGACAATTTCAAGCGTCTTATCCTTTACGCCAATCACAAGATGTCCACCCTCCATGTTGGCGATAGCCGACACGTAGGAGATTACATCTTTTTTCTCATCCCCACAGAACGAGTTCTTCAAATTCTTAAATTCCTTCCACTCACAACGAGCATTCTCTTGTGGGTACTCACGAAGGAGGTATTGTTGTAGTTCGAGTTCGAGCATAGTAAATTACTTTTAGAAAGCATAGAATTTCTCTTGCATTTTCTCTTTGAGGTTGAACTTCTTTGTGGTGTCCAACGCTCGTTCGATGCAGATAAACTTCTTGTCTGTATGCTGCATGAAATATTCTACTGTTTCATCGTTGAGATTTGCATCCACTGTAATGTAGGCTTCCTTTTCTCCATCTGTTGCCCAATAAACTGTGTTTTGGGTAAAACGAGATTGCTTCTCCAATTTATATGTGAGCATAAAGCCTTGTTTTATCAGAATCTCTGTTATCAGCTCTTCTTCATTGAAAGCTATTGTGAGTTGGCGTTCTTTTTCCTTGATATAATCTTGGAATAGAGCAAGATTCTCTTTTTCGTTCTTTGTTGGGTCTGGTGTAAAGTCGGTTCTTGGGAAACTTGACTTTGACAGGGTGAAGACCTTAAAGCCTAACTGGTTAAGTTGCTGTTTGTCTTCTTCGTCTAATATTTTACCCTCACTTGCTTTCTGATATTTTTCAACAACCGCTTTATTGCGAGCAATGGTTATTTCGCTGATGGTCTTGTAGCCAGCTTTATATGCAGGTGATTTTTTATCCGTAAATTCAGGAATTTGAACAAGAATAAATTTTCTATGAGCTTGTTGTTTATTGTTGAGTTTAACCACAGAATGCCCAGTTGTACCAGAGCCTGCAAAGAAATCAAGAATGAGGTCGTTTTCATTTGTTGCGATTTCAAAGATCTTGCTTAATAATCTTGTCGGTTTGGGATTATCAAAAATATCAGCTGCTCCTAACATCTCTTTTAATTCTTTTGCAGCTTCTTGGTTATGACCAACTTCTTTATTTGTCCACCATGTCCATGCATTAGCCCCGTCTACTTCAGATAAAAACACTTTCTTTCGTGGTCGAGATGAACCATCTTGGCCAAACCAAATTCTATTGTCCTTAACCAATTCTTCGAATGTTTCCTTCGACAAAGCCCAACATCTTCCTACAGGAGGAGCATACTCTATACCCGTTGGTGTTTTAATAGTATAGAATTGAGATTCTGTAGCATGACCAGTTTGACCAGTAATATCTACCGAAGCCCAATTACCACGAGGGTCATTATCAGGATTCTTATATTCTGCTGCTCTTTCTTCGGTTAATTCAACTTTATTTAATGTTGGTTTTAGATTGTTTATGTCTTTGGCATATACTAAGATATAGTCATGGGCTGGTCCAAGATTGTATCTAGCATCAGGAGAAGTGCGTTTCTGCCATACTATATTTGCAACAAAATTTTCTTCAAAAAAGATTTCGTCACATAATTTACGAAGATGATGAATTTCGTGGTCATCTATAGATAAGAATATAACGCCATCTTCTTTTAATAAGTTGCGAGCAACTAAGAGACGGCTATACATTAAATCCAACCAACTGCTATGATAGCGTCCATCTGTATTTGAATTAGTATCTATATTAGTACCCTTTTCACTTCTATCCCAATATTGATTTTTACTTTCACTATAGTCATCTTTGTAAACACGATCTTCTCCTGTATTATACGGCGGATCAATATATATGCACTTCACCTTGTTTCTGTAGCTTGAAGTCAACACTTTGAGCACTTCAAGATTTTCGCCTTCAATGATGATGTTCTCGGTAGTCTCTGCATTTACGCTTCGCTTCTCATCATAATGCAAAGTGGCACGTGTTGGAGTAAAGGCATTACGTTTCGCCGCTGATTTGCCAAACCAGCGGAACTCGTAACGCTCTGTTTCTTCTACACTATTTGGGTTCACAGCCTTTTTCACCTCGTTTATATCAAGGTATCCTTCTTGTGTAAACCAGTCAGGGAACAATTCACGCAGTTTGGTGAGTCGTTCCTCGTTCATATCGGGTGATAGGGTGATATGGTCTTTATATGTTTCCATTTTCTTTTTCTGTATTTATAGTTTGGTCGGCTTGCGACTTGAATGTTTTGTATTCACGTATAGGAGCTTTGTAGTAAGCCTCAATACCTATTGAGCGGAAATGTTTGATTGCACATTTTATTCTTGCTACTTCGTGGGTTGAAAGAGCTTTGGTATCTGTAATGTCGTTTGTGCCCTTTATCTCCACGACGAAGTAATACTCCCGTTTGTCATTCGTATCTTTTAATGATACTCGCTTCAACACCACCCCAAAGTCTGGATTGTATGAACCTATAGGGGTTGGAATCTTATACCACGCAGGAAATTTCAGGAAGCATACCACATTTGAGTTTTCCTTGTCTGCATCTTTTGCGAAATCTCGTTCAAACGTACTATCGTATAGAGTCTTGTCCCATACACCATGATTAGGAGTGGATACATAATTCTCACATCCGTCCTTTGTGAAATCCTCAAAGTTGAAAGGAAAACGCTCGTTGGTAGGTGAGTATTCTACGCATCTTGTTAGCTCCTCCAACTGAATCTGCTTGATTTTAAATACCGCCTGTTCCATATACACCGGCGGATTCTTTAAATATTGTTCTTTGTTGGTTATACCGAGCAGAATCTTCAACATCGAGTTGTAGCATAAACCTGTCTTCTCGCTCAAATCTTCAAGTAAATCCTGTGGAGCGAAGCGGCCATGCAACTTGTAATCTTCCGATCCGATGTATTCGCGAGACAAATCTTCAATGTCATTCACTTTGTAGCTCGCCACCTCAGCCTTGTAATCTCCAATGCTAATCTCGTTAAGAGCTTCTACAGAACGGCGGATGATAGTATCTTCATCGAAATGCACACAATAGGTGGTCTTCTTGGCTATGACATTCCAAAAGCGACGGAACATGCTGTTGAATGTTTCGTCCTTCTTCATCTTGAACGTTACTCTATTTTTGTGCTCACCTTTATGTGTATGCTTCAATTTAGCTCCTGCATTATTTGAGCCGAAAGCCTTTTCATTCTCATTTTGGTAGCTACGTGCAAAAGTTTCGTATGTCTCGTTGGGGACTACCGTGAGTTGGTTGATGATTTTATCATCCGGTGCATCTTCCTGATCATAGATGCGCTGTCCTTGCTGGTTGACACAGATTCGAAGGCCACGACCTATCTCTTGTCTTTTCTTGTTCTCAGAGTAGCTTTCGTTGAGAGTGGCTATTCCAAACACATTTGGATTGTCCCATCCCACACCAAGTGCAGAATGAGAGAATATAAACTCTATAGGACTGTCGAATGACAATAGCAACTGCTTGTTATGCAGTATCTGGTCGTAAATATCCTTATTGTTTTTGTTGGTTTTCTCATTGTCTGTGTATTCGCCAGTGGTGGTTTTGGCAAAGTAGAATCCTTGAACTGCCTTGATCTGATCTTCTGTAGGACAAGTGCCATCATGGAACTCGGCATATACTTTCACATATTGCTCTTCGAACAATTTCTTTATGACAGGATTGGTTGTACTCATATAGTTTACCACCCTATCTATGAATATGAGAGATAGATTTTTGATACCTTGTGGGCGTAAGCGAAGTCGGTTCTCAAAATGGCGACGAATAAGCCATTCCAACTGTAAAGCCCAAATCTGTTTCTTATTGGCGGAAGAATCACCTTGTGCTATACTTGTTCCGTTGGTAAACTCTACCATCCATTTTCGAGTACTCATCTTCTTGTAGATGCGGCTGATAGTGAAATCGGCATATGAGTCATTACCTGATTTTACAGCAAGATTATCTCCTTTTTTGAGGAAATTAGAATCTTGGAACTTGAAATTTTCTTTTGTTTTATTGAATTTCCAAAGTTTCAATTTTACCTTTGGTTCTCCTTTTGCTTCTTGAACATCGCTGATTTCTATTTTCAATGTTGCTTCATCGTTTTTCTCAGTCACAGTGAGCACCTCTATCTTCTTAACAAGTCCAAGACGATAGCTATCATTCGGCGTGAGTTGGTAGAGCATGTTCGTTTTTACTGCATGGGTTGCAGAATAACGAAACTTGAACAAAGGATGCAACTTTGAAAGCCATTCCTTAGAATTGTCAGTATCCATACCCTCTTGTGGTTCATCCATAAAAATGATAGGGTGTGTTCTACCAACGGCTTCGATATGAGGTTTGTTGTTGAACAAGTCTTCACGTACGGATTGGTTAAGGATCTTATCTTCAGAGTTGAACGAAGCCATTGTCATAATCATCAACTGCGGAGTTTCTGACGTGATGAAGTCTCTTAGATAACTCAACTTAGAACTGTCGTAAACAAATGCATTCAGTGATGCTTCATATCTGTCTTCCAATTGTTTTCTGAAGTTCTCGAAAGTATCAATAACTCCCTGTCGGATAGGAACAGAAGGAACTAAAACTATGAATTTCGTAAGTCCATATTCTTTGTATAGTTCGTATGCTGTCTGGATATAAGTAAGTGTTTTACCAGTACCTGTTTCCATCTCTATGCAAGCATCTTGAGAATCTTGCAAGTATGCATTACTAAGAGAAATATTGTTCTCTAAGATGATTTTTTGTATATTGGCATGCAATTCCTCCGGAGACAATGAGCAATAGTTTGCCCTAATGTCTTCGTCTGTAGAATTGTCGTATGTATTTTTCTCCATACCTCTAAAGACTTCCACAACGCTATGTATGGCTATCTTTTGGTGTTCGGGGTTTTCTAATCTAAATTGCATTTTGTTATTATATAGAATATTCTACATCTGTGTCGGTAGGCTGCCCATTATACAATGAAGCGTCAGCCGTTAAAGGCTGTTTGGTGTTATCTTCCAATGTTATTGCTCAGAGGTTAGATTAAACCAATAGACTTTCTTTTGACAGAATTGTCAGTTATTGACCTCAAAAGTAGGAAATCTTATTCAGACGAAAGAATAAATAATTGGAAATCTTTACTTTGTGCATCACATTTCTGTAATTTGAAGTGATTTGTAGTAACCACGCTACAAATCGTATCTCATTGTCATTATCTGGATAAACCTTGTAATTTCTTTTTGGGTGATGCTCCTAACCCCAATACCTGCGTTACCCACCAGTCCTTTTCGATACTTGACGGCGGTAATCCGGTCTGCAATGCCACGGTATTGATAGCTTCACGTTGTCTATCTTCTGGTATGTAAAGGAAGAGAATGGAAAAAGTTTCTTTCTTCTAAGAACAGAAAGCTAACAGCAAACGAAGACATACGAAACTTGAAATGTATCTTTATTCACCATTTTGCATATTTATGCAAAACCGCTATTGTTTTGTATAAATATGCATTTATAAGATTTTACATTATTTTACATAACAAAGTTTAATAATCTTACAATCTGTAAGCAAAGACAGACTGCGTGCTTACAGTTTTCAAAGTTAATACCTCTCATATGAGAAACCCTTGGTTTCAGGCTGCGAAACCAAGGGTTTTACATTGTGAAAGCATGGGTTTCACAACGTAAAACCCATGCTTTCAGACTGTAATTTGATGCCTTTTACAACACACTCTCAATATTGCATATTTATGCAAAAATGGAGAGTAGAAAGTTGATGACTGTTACGGCCAAACTTGAAGCTCATCACCCCTCCACCGCCGACATCGTTACATCATTAAATTTATCCATATAGTCGATGACGCAGAGCTTGTCGGTTTTGCCACGTTTCATGCGCAGTTGCATGTTTACCTCTAAGAATTCGCCCTTCGATGTGCGGCGCTCCTTCATTTCATACGACAGCACCTCCATGCCATCATGTCGCACACAATCAATGAGATGCCGAACGCTTTCTATCGACGGTGCCGAGAACGACAGTTCAACACTGGTGGTACCAAACTGTGGTATGAGGGCGTTTATCACCTCTAGGCCCAGCAACACCATAACCGTGGCAATGGCAGCCGCCACATACATACCAGTGCCACAAGCCAAACCTATGGCCGCCGTTACCCAAAGTCCAGCCGCCGTGGTGAGGCCTCGCACCACATTTTTCTGAAAGATAATGGTACCAGCACCCAAGAAGCCGATGCCCGACACCACCTGTGCTGCCACACGCGACGAGTCTTTCAGGTCGATGCCAAAGCCAAACTGCGACACTACGCAGAACAGCGCACTGCCCAAGGCCACAAGAAAATGTGTGCGAAAGCCCGCCTCCTTAGCTCTATATTCGCGTTCAATACCTATTGCGCCACCAAGAGCAAAGGCAAACGCAAGGCGTATCGTTAAATCAAGATATGAAGTCTCCATAGTTATTTCTCCTTTTTTATCAAATTCATATATACGATTCTTTTTGTAGACAAGATGCGGTGAGCCATATCAAGAAGAGCATACAGGTTATTGATGGGCATGGTACAAGCATCGGGAAGATAGCATACTCTATAACACTCTATCGCACTGTCCATATAGAAGCTCAGGTTTCCATCTGCGTCTTCAATATTGTTTCCGTATCTGTCATACAGGTTGTCATTTCCTCTTTGTGCTTTATAAGCCTCATACAGTGCCTTTGCCTTTTTGCCACTCCCCACTACATGAATACATAGTTGGCCATAGGAAAGGAAGACAAGTTTCAGCCGTACGTTATCTGGCAATGCGTCGGGGTCAGAATAAAGCACCACCTCACTGCCCGAGAAAACATTATAATGGGTTAAGGCATTGAGCGGTCTGTCGTCGGCATAGCTGAAATGAAAGATGTCTTTGTATCTTTCTACGACATAGGGGATAACCTTATGCCTATTGCTTGTTACCATAACGCAGTTGACAGGGCCTTTATACAACGATCCCGTTCCATCGGCATTAATCCACACACCCATCATATTGATGCCTGTATCGTAGAGCCAAGTCAGCACCTTCATCTCATCTATGCTATGCAGACGGTTATACAGGCACTGTAGGTTTTCTTTAGCCTCATCGCTCCAGTAGCCATCCGTGCGTAACACTATATTATGCATCTCGTTAGCAACACTTTCAAGAAGCGACAGGCGTTGTGTATCAGTTTGGCAATCGAGCAATTGGCAAAACAACCGCTTCACCTCGGGTTGCGTATTCCAGATGGTAAGATTGCGCAAATGGCGATCAGCGCCCCTATTAGTGATGTTAAAATTGGTCATATTCTTCTTTATGCCCATCCAGTCAACATTACGACATAGCACGGCACGTATTAAAAGATAATTCTTGGCCAAATTGTCTGTCACGCCACCTTTATTAAACACATATCTTACATTGTTTGTTCGGTTACAATACGCCGAAACCGACATACCTTCTTCATAATAGAAGGTGACAAATCCTTGCATGAAGGGGTCAGTATCAGCCAGACGAAACGCCTCCTTCCATTCATCGTCATTAATAATTTGTCGCGCTTTGCAGGCCTCGTTGTCCAGGTAGCGGTTGTCGCGACGACTGTCGTTGAAACCCACAATAGCCTCGTATGGATGCTGCCATGCACAGAAGAGGCTATCGCCTTTGGCTTGAAAGCAGAGCGCATCATTCAGCAGTCGGGTCAACGTTATCTGTGGCATGAGCTGATTAATGTCAGTATTTTGAACCATGACATGGGCGAAGCGCATCCAGGTTAGAAATTTCTCTTCGTTAAATTGGTCAATCGATGTGATATGGTCGACATATTCGAACAAGACAGAGAGCAGTATCATCTGCCTACGTCCCATCTTCTCGCTGCTGATGCTCCACGGTTGCCAATCGCGAGAAAGTTCCCATGGTGCTGTAAGAGCATTGAGCAGCACAGCTCCCACGTTCTCGTCACAAAGAAAATTGAGCAGATGCTCAAGTTGGCGTAGTAAATCGACGCCTTGCATTTTCCCTTTCACAATAATCGCCTCATACTGTTCAAAGCCAAAATGGCGTTCTACCTCAGTATTTTGTGTAAAGAACGAGAACAGCGGGTCGTCAACCAAGTTCGTCTCTTTCGACTTTTCAGCCAGCAATATGCTTTTATTGGCAAAGAAGCGCTGTATGAAACGAAAGAACCTTTTGTCGCACGCCTTGCTGCCCGAATCATCATCATCGTTGGGTTTCGTCCAAAACAGGTTTACCCAACGGCCATCAATCAACGAAGAAAAATTGAGCCAATAAGGCACTTCTCGTTTCGCTACGCTTAGCGTCATGGGCACAAGATAGGTATATTGTTTTTTCATATACCCCACAAGGTCAGCCTTAAAGTTTTCAAACGGCGTAAGTTGCAGTCCGCGAGCATTCATCTTAATGAATAGTTCCTCACTCAACCCAAAGCCATTTAGTTCTAAGACATAAAACTTAAGCTTTTGCAGTGATTCATAAGTAGGCTTACGCTCGCTGCTTTCATATTTATCGTTAATGGCATCGAGCATACGTAGCATTGAAACGATGGTGGTATCCTTATCAAAGGTTTTGCTATACCACAACGCCTGTCTTATCGCCTTGCTTGGCTTCTCGCCGAGACAAAGTTTGGCTGAGACGAGTTTCTTTAAGAAGGCGGTAGAGGTAGTGCGGGTTTGATACTCGAAGTTTTTAAGATATTCGGGCAAGGAGGTCGTAGCATCGTTGCACATAGTATCTCTTGCTGCCACATACCAATGCAGAAGGAACAATGTTGTAAGACGTTGCTGACCATCAAGAAGTTGAAAGATACGTTTTTCTCCCTCTTCAATAAACGTGCCATAAATAAAGTTGAGCTCCAGTTTCTCAACATCGTTGTTTGCCAATGCAGCAAAGATGTCGTGCAGAAACTTTTCGCGTATGCTTTTCTGGCTTTTCCTTCCTTGTGCATAAGGGCGCTGTATCATAGGTATAAGTATGCGGTCTATTTTACAGCGCACCTCCTTACCGTCATGCTTCGTAACGAGCCCGTCGGTCATCAATTCATGAAAAGTATATAGTTTGCTTGTAGTGCTCATCTTATTATTTAGGTGTATAATTATTTTGTTATTTAAGGTGTTAATGGTAAGAAGCGTTGCAGCTGTTGGAAAATAAAATCATGATACTTTTCCTTATCTTCCTTCGTCCAGCGCGTTTTCGATGCCGAGCTATCGTCAGCATCAAAAAACTTCATAAACACATATTGCGTACAGGGCAATACATAGCGCCCGTTCATTGTTTTGTCAATGATATACTTTCGTTTCTTACGAAACAAAGCGTTGCCATATTCGCGGTTTGTTGACGAGTCGAGCAAGGTAAGGTTTCCAATAACATTTTTGTTCTCTTGCTCTTCGCCTTCTTGACGTTGAATAATCTCTACCAAGTCGGCCCACTCGCCGTCCATCATCTTCTTTCTGATGGCATCCGTTACAACGATGCCATAGTCGTTGATGTTGCCTTCAACCCAGTTTCGCTGTGCCTCTTTGTCGGTAAGGGCATTGGTGGTGGCCGAGTCGATATGTTCTATATCCCAATTCTGTATTTTGTAGAGGTCGAACGGAAACTTAAACACGTTGGCATCGCCATGATAATCAGCATCGTTGTCGCGTATCTCTCTCAACTGTCGCGAGAGCATATCTACATTCAACAGCAGCAATATCTTGCGGAGGTTTGGCCTATCGGGATATTCGGTTATGATACGATACTTTCCATTTTCCTGTTTCTCAACACAATGTGCAGGAAGCACAGCTTTTATGTCTTCTTCTAACCATGCTATGAGGTCGTTGATGGTGCTTTCATTATCTTCATTTTTCTTGTCCTCGTACTGTTTATAAAGGGCGGTTAGGCTCATGCCTGTTTGCACAAGATAGCCCACATAGTTATATATTTCGGGAGTCTCATACCAGTCGTGCAAGACGTTGTACGTATCGGTGATGTTGGTCCAAAGTTCGTTCACCACTTTTTGAAGATTGTTTGTGGGCAAACCGTCAATCTTCTCATAATAATATCTAAATATATCGCCAGGTTCTATCTCGTTTTCGTTCATGTCATGATCTTTCAAGAACCACAGTTTCAGCAATTCGCCCATACGGTCTTCCTCATCCACGCCCTTATTACTTATAAAGCACCAAAAGTCATCTCTCTGCAGGGTGTTCTCCATCTGTTCCCATTGCAACGATATTTTTGTTTGTTCCAGCACGTTATCGCCAGTCTCAAAGTTTTTCTTTTGTAAGAGCAAAGCTTTGATAAGTTCGGTATCGGTGAGCGGAATTTTTCCGTTGTTTATTCGTGTAAACTCTTGCACAGGATCAATGTCGGCATCGTTGCTCAGCTGATACCATATCACCTTTGTAGACCCTTTCTCGCTAATGTTTACAATTTGGTTAAGCAAACATTTTTGCACATCTTTTTTGCTTTCACCATTTCCACCATTATAACGTTTGTTTATGTCTAAGCCTTTTCCGTTAAACCATTCGTCAATGTATCTTACGGCATTGCTGATGTGGGTAGCATCAAGGTCGCAAGGTTTAAGCTTCTTTCCTTGCGCCAATGCACGAAGCGCCATACACGTTGATGGACGCGACTCGTAAACAATATTATACAGCCGAGTATCGCAATCGTCTTCTACACATTCGTCTTTATTACCCCGATGCGCTTTATTTATATTTATAAGATACGATAACAGAATATAAATAGTGGTTAGGCGCTGTTGGCCATCTACCAGTTCCCATAGCTTATAATCTACATTGCCAGCCTTATTGCCCAAAACATGGGCACGCACATCATCATCAGTTATCTCTCTAACGATGATAGGTTGCAAACAATAAAAGTTGCCCGCAGCTTTTGACGAGTGTGCGTTGTATTGCCGATGAAACGAATAGAGGTCGCTAAGCAATTCTTCCACCTGTTTACGGTTCCATCTGTAACCACGCTGGTAACAAGGCACATAAAAGTAATTCTTATTATCAAGAATACTACCTATCGTTTTTATGTCAACAATATTATTTGCCATTCGTTTACACTGTTACAAAGGTTTTACATTATTCGCTTACTACCTAACCAGTAATATGTTGTGTGGGCACGTTGCAATTGATGTTATATACATTATTTTTCCGAGTGCAGCCTATCTTATACAGAGATAAATACTTGAAAGGGGCGAACATTTTTATATTCGATAGCTTAAAGCCAGGCGCACATCGAAGGTGTTTGAGCGCACATCGTTATGATATACGTAGCGGGTGTGCCGTAAGAAGTACGACCACGACAGCTGAGCCGCCCATCCGCCTTTGATATTCAGCACAAAGCGTGGGGTTATCACACACAGCTCGGCATTACTTTTATCGCCTTGCACGTTATAGTATAGCGGTTCTTTATTTTCCAGGTTCTTCGTTTCGTAGCCCTTCCAGGTGAAGATGCGGAAGTAGTCGATATCAAGCGCGAAGGTGCCCGCGTGTTGAAAGTCGAGTCGCGTGCGCGTTTTCAAGCTATATCCGCTGCCCATGTTATAGTCGCGGTCAATCACGTTATAATAGTCGCTTTTCGATCCGCCCAAGATAATGCCACTGGTAAACAGCTGCTGACTGAGCGATGCCAGATGCCCCCTATCAGTAAAGCGCACCATGATGGCGGGCCCTATGCCCACCGCCTCAGAGATGCGATAAGGCACGAGGTCTGACCCATCCTTCACTGGCTCAGAGTTGTAATAGTTGAAATGCTGGAAGATGCCGAAGCGCGCCTCGGTGCTGCCATGTTCATAAACAGGTGCTGCCCACAGGCGTCCCATCAGGTGCGCCCCATAGATGGTGGGCTGATTGGGCGAGAAGCCCACATTTACCGCCGCCGTAAAATAGTCGTACGGTCTGTTGGTACGGCTGTTATAGGCATCGCCATACTCCATTGCGAGCGCCAGTGTGGGGTTATATTCGCCACGAAACAGGGCGCCATCGTCAGAAAGATAGCGCAACCCAAGGCTCACATTTAGGTGTACGGGTATAGCGTTAAAGTCGTGATACAAATGGTGTTGTGTGCGCACCGTCCAGGCATCGCCCCTTAGCAAGCGGTTGAAGCCCTGAATGGGGTTAACCAGGAAGGCCAACGCCTCGCGAGCGAAACGCGGAAAGCCACGCCGACTATCGTCGAGCACCAGGTGCGACACCCTGTTTGTCATCTCGCCAATACAGGTTCCGCCCAGCGCCGTAGCAAACACATCGTTGATGGCGGGCGGTTCGTTCTCGCCACAAAACTCCCACATCAGGCTACCGCACAAGGCATACGGTACCGATGCCCAGAAGTTTAAGCCATTGCTTCGTGCGCTGTTAAAATAAAGGTTGCCATGATAAGGATGGGCAAAAAGGTTGGTGGCAAAGGGGTCGTTATCCCACACAAAGCCCGTTTTAAAGTTGTGACGAATGGTGTGCATGCTGATGCGCGAATAAGAGGCGTTAGCCACCCAGCGGTCGTACGAAAACACCAAGGCATTAACGCCCGCCACCTCAGCAGCAGCCAGCCAAGGGCGTTTGCGCGGAGCAAGAGCAAACCTATTGTCTATGCTATCACACAGCACATAAGGGTCGCCCTCGGTCAAGACCTTTCGGCGCTGTGGGGCGCCACCCTCCATATTGCGTTTCCAGTTTACCGAGAGGCCCGCCTGTAAGATAAGCTTTTGCTCAAACAGGCGGTTGCTGCCATAGTGTCGAGTGTTGCCATACCCCACCGAGGCAAAGGCGCCAAGGGTTTTATTAAACTGATAGTCGACATTCAGATGCCCCTGCAACGAATAAAGTCGGCGCGGATTGTCGTCAGAGTGTTCTTCAAACGTTTCGATATGGCTGAAGCCCAGGTCGGCACTCACCGACCACCGTGGCGACAGCGCCACATATTGCCCTAAGCGATACGAGAGGGCGCCCGAAAACTTACGGTCTAAGCCCATATAATGGGTGCCCAGCGCCACCATGCTATAGGTAGAGCGATGGCGAAAGCGCACCGCCGTGTTCAGTTTCGACGTGTTTCCGCCGAAGGCCAACACATCGATACGCGTGTTAGGGTCGATGTTAATCAGTCCCACCTTACGCATATCGGCATCACGCGTATAGTTAATCAATCCCACCTGTACGCCTCGCGGATGGCTCACCGCAATGTTTACAAGGCCCAGCTGCACGCCACGCAACGAGTCGGCATAATTGTATGCACCCAGCTGCACGCCACGCATACAGCCCATCGACACATTGGTCAATGCCGACAGCTGCAAGCCGCCACACACATCGCCCGCCATATTGTTTACCGCCGACAGTTGCACACCTCTCATGCTGCCCGTGGCCATATTGCCCATAGTGCCTATCTGCACACCATGCAGGTGGTGGCCCACGTTGATCAGTGGCGACAGTTGCACGCCATAGGTCTTGTTGGCAGCGTTCAGTAGCGACAGCTGAAAACCGCGCAACGTATCGGTAGTGGCCACAACATTCACCTGCACCGACGATGTTTTATGTTGAGCACAAACAGCCGTTGCACAGCCAAGAGAGGCGAGAGCCACCATAAGAGAGCGCAATATTGTCATCATTATGTCGTGTAAAAAAAATTAAAAACTAAGTGTTTGCTTCTACAAAATAACATAAAAATAGCGGTACAAACAAACTTTGTGTAGGGAAAAATATACCTTTGTACAAGAATAAAGAAAATAGAACAATGATGAAGACTTATAACATTGCCATACTGGGTGCTGGACATATTGCCGAAAAGATGGCACATACCCTGCAACATCTGCCACGCGCAAACAGCTACGCCGTGGCATCGCGAAGCCTTGAAAAGGCACAACAGTTTGCCCAACGATGGGGCTTTAGCAAAGCCTATGGCAGCTATACCGACATGCTGGCCAACCCCGCCATCGACCTTGTATATGTGGCCACTCCTCACGCCATGCACTATAGCCATGTGCTGCAATGCTTGCAGGCAGGCAAAGCCGTGCTGTGCGAGAAAGCCTTTACGTGCAATGCACGAGAAGCCGAAGCCCTGATACACGAAGCCGAAGCACGAAAACTGCTACTGGCCGAAGCCATCTGGACACGCTATATGCCACTGATGCAGACGGTGAAACAGCTCGTCGATAGTGGTATCATAGGTCAGCCACGCACGCTGACAGCCAACCTATCCTACCCCATTAGCCACAAAGAGCGCATACAGCGCCCCGACTTAGGAGGCGGTGCCCTGCTCGACATTGGTGTCTATACCCTCAACTTTGCCGCCATGCTCTTTGGCACCGATATAAAAAAGATAGATAGCTGCTGCGAGAAGACCCCATCGGGCATGGATGCTCAAGACAGCATCACGTTGTGGTATAACGATGGCAAGATGGCCCAGCTATCAAGTTCTATCTATGTGCGCAGCGACCGCCAAGGCATTATCTCGGGTTCCGAGGGCCATATCATTGTTGAGAATGTGAACAACCCCTCACGCCTTACCGTGGTAAACAGCCAATATCAGGTGATAAAGACGTGTGAGGCACCCATACAGATTACGGGCTTCGAGTATGAGGTAGAAGCCTGTCTCAATGCGCTCGACCATCATTGCATAGAGCCCTCGTTTATGCCCCACGCCGAAACCTTGCGCATGATGCGCCTAATGGACACGCTGCGCCAGCAATGGGACGTACGCTTTCCTAACGACGAGGTGTAGGAAGAATTTCGCGAAGCGGTATCATCACAAAGTCGCGCTCCAGCATAAGGGGGTGCGGTATAACGAGGTCGGGCTCGTTAATGTGCATATCGTCGAAGAGCAAGATGTCGATGTCGATAGGGCGGTCGTGATACACGCCGTTTTCCGACTTACGTTCGCGACCCAACTGTCGTTCTATGCGCTGCGTGGCCTCCAGCACTTGGCGTGGCGAGAGCAGCGTCTCAACACATATACAGGCATTAAGAAATTGGTGTTCAGACACGAAGCCCCACGGTTCGGTCTCGATAAAGCGCGAGGTGCGCACCACCTTGCCCACCGCCAGCCCTATCTGTTTGATGGCCTGTTGCATCAAGGCGGCCCGGTTGCCTGTGTTCGACCCCAACGAAAGATACACTTGATGTTTCATTCTTTCTTTGTATGTGTGCTTAAAATAAGAAAAGCCACATCTTGCGTGTCATAGCATGAACAAGGCAAGATGTGGCTTTTGGTTTTTCAACAATATGTGTTGCTCTACGAGGCTTAGTCGTTCACAATGAGCAAGGCATCACCATAGCAGCCAAACATGTAGCCATGCTTTACAGCCAGGTTATAAGCCTCCATCACCAGATCATAGCCACCAAAGGCAGCGGTCTCCATCAACAGGGTTGACAGGGGGTGATAGAAGTTAGCAATCATCGAGTCGGCCAGACCGAAGTCGTAGGGTGGGAAGATAAACTTATTGGTCCAGCCATCATACTCTTTCAACATACCATCGGTGCCCACAGCCGTCTCGGTAGCCTTCACCACGCTGGTGCCCACGGCACACACATGGTGGCCCGCCTGCTTGGTGCTGTTCACAATGCGGCAAGCCTCAGCGTTGATGCTCATCTGCTCCGAGTCCATCTTATGCTTGGTAAGGTCTTCAACCTCAATGTCGTGGAAGTTGCCCAAGCCGCAGTGCAGGGTGATATAAGCAAAGTTAAGGCCACGTATCTCCATGCGTTTCAGCAGTTCGCGACTGAAGTGCAAGCCTGTGGCAGGAGCCGTTACAGCGCCCTCATTCTTGGCAAAGATGCACTGAAAGTCGTCAAAGTCAGTCTCGGTGCCGTGATGGTTCTCACGCTTGTCGATGATGTATCGTGGCAGCGGAGCCTCGCCCAGAGCAAAGAGCTCGCGTTTAAACTCGTCGTGCGGACAGTCGTAAAGGAAGCGCAGTGTGCGTCCGCGGCTTGTGGTGTTGTCAATCACCTCGGCCACCATTGTTCCACTTTCGTCGAAGAACAATTTGTTACCAATACGTATCTTGCGTGCGGGCTCTACCAGCACGTCCCACAGGCGCATTTCTTCATTCAGCTCGCGCAGCAAGAACACCTCAATCTTGGCATCGGTCTTTTCCTTTGTGCCATAAAGGCGTGCAGGAAAGACCTTGGTATCGTTGAAAATGAAGGTGTCGCCCTCGTCAAAATAGTCGAGCACGTTACGGAAGTCAAGATATTCGCCCTCAATAGGTTCGCCCTTGGCATCCTTCTTATACATCTCTATTTTCTGCGACTTGCGGTGCAGCACCATAAGGCGGCACTCGTCACGACGTGTGATGCGGAAGGTTTCTTTCTCGCCATTTTCATTCTCAAACTCGCGATAGAGGCTGTGCGGATACAGCGCTATCTGGTTTTCTGGCAGTTTGAACTTAAACTGTGATAACTTCATTATTCTTTTACTTTATTTTCGTCTTCTACTGTTACGGTATCGTTATTTGTCAAATTCAGGCCATCGAGCCAAGCATCCACTTGGTCGAGGGCCACGCAGCGGTCAATCGAGAAGTTGCCCACACGGGTTCTGCACAGCTGCGTAAGGTAGGCGCCACTGTTCAGTGCTCGGCCTATATCGCGTGCCAAGGCCCGTATGTAGGTGCCTTTTCCGCAGCCCACCCTTATCTGTAAGCGCATATTCTCGGCATCGAACGACATTACATCAATATAGTCGATACGAATGTTTTTTGCCTTCAGTTCTACCTCTTCGCCCTTACGTTTCAGTTCGTAGGCGCGGTCGCCGTTTATCTTGCAGGCGCTGTATGATGGTGGCACCTGTTCAATGTTGCCCACAAAGCGCGTCAGCACCTCGTCTATCATCTCGCGGGTGATGTGCTGGGTGGGATATGTAGCGTTCACCTCGTGCTCCATATCATAGCTCACGGTGGTGGCGCCCAGCTGCAGGGTGGCGGTATATTCTTTCGAGTGAGCCTGTAGCTGCTCTATCTCTTTTGTTTTCTTTCCAGTGCAAAGAATGAGCACACCCGTGGCCAAGGGGTCGAGGGTGCCAGCATGTCCTGTTTTCACACGCTTCACGTTCAGGCGCTTACTGATGCGCTTGCGCACATAGGCCAAAGCCCCGAAACTTGACATGCCGTAAGGTTTATCTATCGCAATGATTTCGCCTTTTAAAAAGTCCATCTTTACAGCAAAGAGCAAATAATGGTTACGGCACCAGCGATGGCGCAATAAACGCCAAACCACACCAGCTTGCCTTTCTTCACAATGTTTATCATCCATTTACAAGCCACGCAGCCGCTAACAAAGGCAGCCACAAAGCCCACCACCAAGGGCAGAGCACTAATATCGCCAAAGGCATCGTCGCCCTTCACCATCTTCAGCACGTCGAGCAAGGCTTCGCCCAAGATGGGCGGGATAACCATGAGGAACGAGAATTGTGCCAAGCTTTCCTTCTTATTGCCCAGCATCAAGCCCGTAGCAATGGTCGAGCCCGAGCGCGACAAGCCTGGCATCACAGCACAAGCCTGTGCCAAGCCTATGATAAAGGCATCTTTCATGCTGATGTGTTCGCGCTGGCGCGGCTTAGCAAAGTAAGAGAAGATGAGCAGCGTAGCGGTAAGCAGCAACATACAGCCCACAATCAGCAGGCCCGATCCAAACACCTCTTCTACAGCATCTTTAAAGAACACGCCCACGATGCCGATAGGGATCATCGACACCACGATGTTTAAGAAATACTTCGTCTCGGCGTTCATCTCAAATTTGAACAAGCCCTTCAGTATCCAGTCAATCTCTTTCCACAGCACTACCAGTGTGCTGCACACCGTTGCCACGTGCACCAACACCGTGAAGGCCAAATTTTCTTCGCCTTCGATGCCGAAGAGATTTGAACCTATGGCCAAATGGCCACTACTGCTTACGGGCAAATATTCAGTCAGGCCCTGCACAATGCCCAGGACCAATGCTTGTAACCAATCCATCGTTTTAAAAAATTTTTCTGTTATTCTTTTTTTTTCAGCGTTACGCCCATGCACGCCAATGGGCATCAGGGCGCAAAGCAGGGTTTACTTGTTCTCAGCGTCGTGGCTGTCGTCGGCATCTTTTTTCTTATACATAATGGCGCCTATCATCGACAGGAAGCCTACAAGGCAAACCACTGGAGCCACCTTGATGCGCATGGTATTGAAAATGTCGGCGTCAAACACGCTCTCGTCAGAGCCGCCTCCGCTCATCAAGCAGAAGCCAATGATCACGACGCACATACCTACGGCTAACAAGATGAAATTCATCTTGCCAAAAGCATAATTTCTTTTATCCATATTTGTTTTGATGTTCAATGCGTTTTTTAAATCTTATATAAGTCGCCAGCCTTCATGCGCAAAAACTTGTTCACCGAGATGGTGGCACACAGGGCCGTGATAATAATGCCGAAAGCAAAGACGATGGCAGCCGTCAGCGCCAGCACTTCCCATGTAAAGAAGCCTATCATATCGGGCTCGTAAACATAGATGGCATAATAGATGCCACCAAGCGCACAGCAAGCCAGCACCGAGGCCAGCAAGCCTATGCCCACGGCCTGGCGCACAAACGGCGCACGAATAAAGCCCCACGAGGCACCCACCAGCTTCATGGTGTGTATAGAGAAGCGGCGAGCATAGATGCCCAGGCGCACCGTGTTGTTTATCAACGAGAACGACACGATGGTGAGCAGCAATGCCAGCGTAAGCAGCACAATGCTGGTCTTAGCAATGGTGTGGTTTACGTTTTCAAGCAAGTCGCGCTGATAGGTCACCTTCGTAACCTTAGGAAAAGCCTGCAGCTCGCGCGAGATAAACTTCAGCGAGTCGTTATTGGCATAGTCGGCCTTCAGCGTTATCTCTACCGATGGCGGCCAAGGGTTGGCACCGATAAACTCGCGGGGGTCTTCGCCCAGCAGCTTGATGCCTTGCTTCAAGGCCTGTTCCTTGCTTATATACTCAAGACTATTAACATAGCGACATTTCTGCACACCAGCACAAAACTGGCGCGCTTCGGTATCGCTCAAATCGTCTTGCAGCAACAGGGTCACCACAATATTTTCTTTTACATAAGCCGAAAGGTTGCGAGCTGTGAGCACCGAAAGGGTGGTAAGCCCCAACAACACCAGCACCAAGGCGGTACTGATACAAAGAGTGACGGCCTGCAAGCCATGACGGTTGCGGGCCTTTTTACGTTTCTTTCCCATTTGACAATAGGGTATAATACACCAAATTTCTTGCAAAATAACAAAAAAAAATCGTTTCCCACAACTGATTAACTACTATTAACCATAATTCGTCTTTGCCCTGTGCGATACTTACTTATATAGAAAAGAGGTGATAACAAAATATTTTGTGTAACTTTGCACCCGAAATTCGCAAGCCAAGGCCATGCCTTGCCCGAGAACAAAAAAAAGGAACGAAAAGAAAATAATGGATAAAAACAAAGAACAACATCTGAAGAAACGCCCTTCGGTAAAGCTATCAATCATGCCGCTGGTGGTGCTGGTCATTCTGCTCATCATCACCATACGCGCCTTTGGCAGCGACTCGCTTAGCGGAGCCAGCCAGATAACGCTGCTCATAGCGGCCGCCTTCTGCATACTGGTGGGCATGGCATACCTTAACGTGCCGTGGGCCAGTTTTGAGAAAGCCATCACCAAGAATGTGGCCAGCGTGTCGAGCGCACTTATCATCTTGCTGCTGATAGGCGCCCTGAGCGGCGCATGGATGGTGAGCGGCGTGGTGCCTACCCTTATCTATTATGGCACCCAGGCCATACACCCCGACGTGTTTTTAGCCTCTACCTGCATTATCAGTGCGCTGGTAAGCCTCATGACGGGCAGTTCCTGGACCACCATCGCCACCATAGGCATAGCGCTAATGGGCATTGGCAGGGCACAAGGCTTTGGCGAGGGATGGATAGCGGGCGCCATCATCAGCGGAGCCTACTTTGGCGATAAGATATCGCCGCTGTCTGACACCACCGTTATGGCATCGGGCAGCGTAGGGGTATCCCTGTTCAAGCACATTAAATATATGCTGGTCACCACCGTGCCCACGATGGCCCTCACCATCATCATCTTCACCATTGCAGGCTTCTTGTGCCAAACAAATAGCAGTCAGCACATCGAGGTGTTTACATCGGCCATCACGCAGCGCTTTCACGTCACACCATGGCTGCTGTCGGTGCCCGTGCTCACGGGCGTGCTCATAGCCCGACGCACACCACCCCTCATCACGCTGTTTCTCTCTATACTGCTGGCCGTGGGCGCTGGCCTGATATGGCAACGCGACGTGCTGCAAGAGATCGACCCCTCGCTGTTTCGCGCCTCAATGATGAGTGTGTATGGCAGCACCGCCTTGCCCACCGATAACGAGATGCTTACCTCGCTGGTGGCCACACGCGGCATGGTGGGCATGATGGGCACCATTTGGCTCATCATCTGTGCCATGTGTTTTGGCGGAGCCATGACGGCGGGCGGCTTCGTGGGCGGCATCACACGCCTGTTTGTACACCTGGTGCGCGGACGCGTGTCGCTGGTGGGCTCTACGGCTGCCACGGGCCTGATGCTCAACATTGCCATTGCCGACCAGTATCTGTGCATCTTGCTCACAGGCAATATGTTTAAAGAGGTGTTCGACCGCGAAGGAAATGAGCGCCGACTGCTGAGCCGAACGGTTGAAGATGCTGTTACCGTAACCTCGGTGCTGGTGCCCTGGAACACGTGCGGCATGACACAGGCCACCGTCTTGGGCGTGCCTACCTTCACCTATCTGCCCTACTGTTTCTTCAACCTTATCAGCCCCCTGATGAGCGTCGTCGTAGCAGCCACTGGCTACAAGATTTTTCATAAGGAACCTGAGGCTGAGACAGAGTGAGCTTGCCCAAGGCACGCGAAACTAAAACAAGATTATTTTGCACTTTGTGTAGTAATTTGTATCTTTGCAGCGTCTAACGGATAACACATCGCAAAAAAACAAAACATTATTAATATAATTGTAACAATGAAAGCAAAACTTTTAGTATTGTCGCTCACACTGGCCACAGCACCCGTGTTTGCACAACAAAAACAGGCGACAGGCTACGACAAGGCCAACATGGACCTGACCGTGAAGCCTGGCAACGACTTCTACCGCTATGCAGCAGGTGGATGGATGGACAGCCACCCACTGGATGCCGAGCACCCTATGAACGGTGCCTTTGTCGACCTTGACGAACTGAACCAAAAACGCATACAGGCACTCATCAACGAGTATGCCTCTAAGCCACAAACCAAAGGCTCGCTGGGACAGAAGATAGGCAGCATCTATAACATGATGATGGACAGCGTGCGCCTGAACAAAGAAGGATATGCACCACTGAAACCCTACCTCGAGCAGGTGGCAGCCATCAAAAACGTGCGACAGTATCAGCTGGTATGCGCACAGCTCGACCGCATTGGCATTGGCGCCACCATGTTTGATATGGGCGTGGGCGCCGACCAGCGCAACGCCTCACAAAACATTGTGGGCATCTCACAAGGCGGACTGGGCCTGGGCGACCGCGACTACTATCTGAAAGACGACGAGCAAACCGTTAAGGTGCGCGAGGCTTACAAGCAGTATCTCGTAAAACTGTTTATGATGGTGGGCAACGACGAGGCCACTGCCAAGAAGAAAACCGACGCTGTGTTTGCCATCGAAACACGCCTGGCAAAGGCCAGCTACGACAACGTGAAGCTGCGCGACATCGACGCCAACTATCATAAGATGGCATACGCCGACCTCGTATCCGACTTCCCTGGCATCGATTGGGGCAACCTGTTCTTGGCCGAGGGCTTCCCTCCCTTCGACAGCGTTGACGTGGGTCAGCCCGAAGCTATTCATGAGGTTGAAAAGGTGCTGGCCGAAACAGCCCTCGACGACCTGAAAGCCTATGCCGAGTCGCGCGTCATCACCAGCGGAACAAGCACACTGAGCGACGACTTCCGCACAGCAGCATTCCAGTTTAGCTCGGTGCTCAGCGGCGTTACACAAGACCGTCCGCGCTGGAAACGTAGCGTAAGCGCCGTAAGTGGCGTGCTGGGCGAGGCTATCGGTAAGCTGTATGTTGAAAAATACTTCCCCGAGAGCAGCAAGCAGCGCATGCTGCAGATGGTGCGCAACCTGCAAAAGGCGCTGGCACAGCGCATCGATGCAGCCACATGGATGAGCGCCAAAACAAAGGCTCAGGCTAAAGACAAGCTGGAAAACTTTATCGTTAAGATTGGTTATCCTGACAAGTGGCGCGACTACTCGGGCCTCGTCATCGACGACTCGCTCTCGCTCTACGAGAACATGCGTCGCGTATCAGCATACCAAACGCAAGACTATATCAGCCGCAAGGTGAACAAACCTGTTGATAAGACTGAGTGGATGATGACTCCGCAAACCATCAACGCCTACTACAGCCCCGTTACTAACGAGATATGCTTCCCCGCTGCCATCCTGCAGCCTCCCTTCTTCGACCCCAACGCCGACGACGCTATCAACTATGGTGGCATTGGTGGCGTGATTGGTCACGAGATGAGCCACGGCTTCGACGACCAGGGCTGCCAGTTTGATAAGACGGGTAACCAGAACAACTGGTGGACAGCAGCCGATAAGGCTAACTTCGACAAGCGCACAAAGGCGCTGGCCGACTACTTCAGCACAGTTGAGGTGCTGCCTGGCGTTAAGATTAATGGTAAGCAGACTCTGGGCGAGAACATCGGCGATAACGGTGGTCTGAACATCGCGCTGCAGGCACTGCAAAACGAGATGAAGGAGAAAGACCTGGGCGTAATCGACGGATTTACACCTGAACAGCGCTTCTTCCTCAACTGGGCTCGCGTTTGGGCATCAAACGCTACACCGCAGGTTGTCGACTATTTGGTGAAGGTTGACGTTCACTCGCCCAACAAGGCTCGCGTAAACGCTGCCCTCCCACAAATCGATGCTTGGTACAAAGCCTTCAACGTGAAGAAGGGCGACAAGCTCTTCATTCCTAAGAACAAGCGCGCTCACGTGTGGTAACACACCTTGCCTTTTAACACAAAAGGCATAACATAGGGATGCTCGTAAATCAGTCAAAAACAACCTAACGATCTAATTGTCAGTGTTA
>OIWS01000123.1_pt1 | contig 101996 bp, 76 predicted proteins | sample 1587611 | NCBI WGS metagenome assembly OIWS01 (sample SAMEA3888919, study PRJEB22519) | human gut metagenome | biome: human gut; feature: human-associated habitat; material: faeces | place: Denmark | collected 2010 | reverse complement strand
GCTTGGTGGGTAGTTTGACTGGGGTGGTCGCCTCCAAAAGAGTAACGGAGGCTTCCCAAGGTCCGCTCAGCGCGAATGGCAACCGCGCGGAGAGTGCAGTGGCAAAAGCGGGCTTGACTGGGAGACAAACAAGTCGAGCAGGTACGAAAGTAGGGCAAAGTGATCCGGCGGTTCCTCATGGGAGGGCCGTCGCTCAAAGGATAAAAGGTACTCCGGGGATAACAGGCTGATCGCTCCCAAGAGCTCAAATCGACGGAGCGGTTTGGCACCTCGATGTCGGCTCGTCACATCCTGGGGCTGGAGAAGGTCCCAAGGGTTCGGCTGTTCGCCGATTAAAGTGGCACGCGAGCTGGGTTCAGAACGTCGTGAGACAGTTCGGTCTCTATCTGTTGTGGGCGCGGGAAGTTTGCGAAGGTCTGTCCTTAGTACGAGAGGACCGGGACGGACCAGCCTCTGGTTTACCGGTTGTAGCGCCAGCTGCACCGCCGGGTATCCACGCTGGGTCAGGATAAGCGCTGAAAGCATCTAAGCGCGAAGCCGTCTTCAAGATGAGACTTCCAAATAGGGTCGTGGGAGACTACCACGTTGATAGGCAGGACGTGCAAGGCCAGCAATGGTTTGAGCGGACCTGTACTAATGGCCCGAAATCTTTCTTTCAGAGAAAGCTAGCGTATGATGAAGAGAAGTCAGTCTTCTTCTTGTACTCTCTCAGGTTATATATTGCGGTGGCTATAGCGACGGGGAACCGCCTCTTCCCATTCCGAACAGAGAAGCTAAGCCCGTCATCGCCGATGGTACTGCCAGACCAGGCGGGAGAGTAGGCAGCTGCCGTTCTTCGGACACCCCGGATGAGAAATCATCCGGGGTGTCTTTGTTTATATGCCACTGTGATGTTGAGCCGCGGCAGAGACATGTGACGGTACCCTGTGACGGTACCCTGTGACGGTACCATGTTGCAGTGTCCCGTGACCGAACCCACGTGACAGTGCATCCTGCTCCATCGCTCAACCGCTCTTGCGCTACGTCAGCCACGTTTCTTTCCATGGCGTGCGTACTAAAACGTTTTTCACTCACGTCACCACGTAAATTGGCCATGACGTGCGTGAAACGGGGCTTTTTACGCACGGCAGAGCCTCACTGAACTTCACAATTATCCCCATGTGCACCCCAGGTGTCGCAGTGCCATGTCCATGCGGTGCCTGGCAGTGATGTGCCATGCCCCTGCACCACAGCACCATCGGCTCCTCCCGCGCGCGAACTCTTGTCTTGCCCTGTGTCCTAACTCCACATCTCCCACCCTGGGCCATCGCACATCTGACCCCGACGCACTTTCCATCCTCACCCTACTCACTTCCCATCACTCTCCCTCTGCACTTTCCATCCCTTTGTCGTTTCCACACCCGCCATCTCCAATTCTAGCCACGTTTCCTTACACGACGTGCGTACTAAAACGTTTTCCGCTCACGTCACCACGTAAATTGGCCCTGACGTGCGTGAAACAGGGCTTTTTACGCACGGCAGGGTGGACCAGTCTGGGGAGGCTGTGATGAGGCGGTAATGGTAATGAAGCATTGTCTATTTTTACCTAAGATTAGTATTTTTGGCCATCAAAACGCTGGCTTGGTATAAAATTTTCAGTATTTTTGGGAAATATTTCCGAGAGGTCAGTTTCACTGGCTTATTGGCGATTTTTGTTACATGCCGGGGACGGCATTAGTGAAGAGAAATTAATAAGGAATTAGATATGCCAAACGTTGTAGGACATATATCTCAGATTATCGGGCCGGTCGTAGATGTGCATTTCGACCTGACCCAGGCAGAAGAAAAGAATGAACTTCCTAATATCCATGACGCATTGACCATCACCAGAACTGATGGAAAGAAGCTGATTGTGGAAGTTCAGCAGCATATCGGAGAAGACACTGTCAGAGCGGTCGCTATGGACTCTACTGATGGCCTTCAGCGTGGTATGGAAGCAGTCAGCACATCACACCCTATCGAGATGCCTGTCGGCCCTCAGATACGAGGCAGGGTACTCAATGTCGTGGGAGAATCCATCGACGGACTTGGAGAACTCGACAGGGCTCATGAACTGCCTATCCACAGGGAACCCCCTAAATTCGAGGACCTCACCACATCACAGGAAGTCCTCTACACCGGAATCAAAGTCATTGACCTTCTCGAACCTTATCTGAAAGGCGGTAAGATCGGTCTTTTCGGTGGCGCGGGAGTCGGCAAGACAGTGCTTATCAAGGAACTTATCAACAACATTGCGAAGAAACATAACGGATTCTCGATTTTTGCCGGTGTCGGCGAGCGTACCCGCGAGGGCAATGATCTGCTGAGGGAAATGATTGAATCCGGTGTCATCAAATACGGCGACGACTTCGAGAAAAGCATGGAAGAAGGACATTGGGACCTCTCATTGGTGGACAAGAAGAAACTCGCTGAATCTCAGGTAGCTTTGGTGTTCGGACAGATGAACGAGCCGCCTGGAGCAAGAGCCTCGGTCGCATTGTCAGGACTGACGCTCGCGGAATCATTCAGGGACAACAAGGACCTGAACGGACCGAAAGACATATTGTTCTTCATTGACAATATCTTCCGATTCACGCAGGCCGGTTCGGAGGTGTCAGCGCTGCTCGGACGTATGCCGTCGGCAGTGGGATATCAGCCTACGCTTGCGACGGAGATGGGACAGATGCAGGAACGAATCACATCTACAAAAGATGGTTCAATTACTTCTGTACAAGCAGTTTACGTTCCGGCCGACGACTTGACGGACCCGGCACCTGCCACGACATTTACCCACTTGGACGCTACCACGGTGCTGAGCCGAAAGATTACCGAGCTCGGTATCTATCCGGCAGTAGACCCGCTGGAATCCACATCCAGAATCCTGGACCCGAATATCGTGGGCGAGGCGCATTACAATACCGCCCAGCGCGTGAAACAGATTCTCCAGAGAAACAAGGAACTTCAGGATATCATTGCGATTCTCGGTATGGACGAGTTGTCTGACGAGGACAAGCAGACCGTGAACAGAGCGCGTAGAGTGCAGCGTTTCCTTTCACAGCCATTCTCTGTGGCAGAGCAGTTTACCGGAGTTCCGGGAGTCATGGTCGACATCGAAGACACCATCAAGGGCTTCAATATGATTCTTGACGGCAAGGTGGATTACCTGCCGGAGCAGGCGTTCCTCAATGTCGGTACCATCGAAGATGCCATAAAGAAAGGCGAGGAGATTCTCGCAAGAGCTGACAACAAGTAGTTTTCGTGGATATGGAAGCTGGAATTTCATTGAAAATCATGTCACCGGAACAGGTGTTGGAAGAATGCCAGGTCTCGAAGGTGAAATTGCCCGGAAAGAAGGATCCGTTCGTGGTTCTGAAAAATCACGCATCCCTGATTTCGGCATTGAACCCGGGGACAATAGAATATGTGACCGCTGACGGGCAGACAAGGAAACTTCAGGTAAAGTCCGGATTCGTGGAAGTAAAGGACAACAAGGTGTCCGTGTGCGTAGAATTATGAAATTGTTCAGATACATAGTTGCCGTGGTCTTGGCCGTGACAGTCTGGATGCCGCTGAGGGCGGAAGAGGCTGCTGCGGACAGCACTGCCGGAGGACCGGGGTTCAATGTCCAGGAGGTAATCTTCGGACACATGAGCGACGCGTACGAATGGCACATAACTGACATCGGTGACAAGTCGGTTGCCATTCCGCTGCCTGTAATCGTGAAAAGCAGTACCGGATGGCATGTGTTCTCTTCCAAGCGGATAGAGCACGGGGAGGAATACGAAGGACTATATATTTCGGAAGAGACGGGAAAGATAGTGGAGAAGAATGAGGCCGGCGAAGAAATAAGGCCGTTTGACATTTCCATTACCAAGAATGTCCTGGCGATAATGATAAGCAGTGCGCTGCTGGTGTTCCTGATTCTGGGCACTGCCAGATGGTACAAGAAGCACGATGCGCTGAAAGAAGCCCCGAGGGGTTTGGCCGCATTCATGGAACCTGTCATCCAGATGGTAGACGAAGGCGTGGCGAAAGACAACATCGGTGAAGGATATGAAAAATTCTCACCATACCTGTGCACCGTATTCCTCTGGATATTGCTGAACAACATTCTAGGAATCGTGCCGTTCTTCCCGGGCGGCGCCAATGTGACCGGAAACATTGCGGTAACATGCGTGCTGGGTATCGCTACCTTTCTGATGATCAATCTCTTCGGAACGAAGCACTATTTCAAGGACATTTTCTGGCCGGATGTGCCGCTGATGCTGAAATTCCCGTTCCCGATATTACCGATCATCGAAGTGTTCAGCGCGTTCATGAAACCATTGACGCTGATGATAAGGCTTTTCGCCAACATGCTTGCGGGACACATCATCGCCATCAGCCTGGTCTGCATAATCTTCGTGTTCGCCAAGTACAATGCTGTCCTTTTCGGAAGCATGACGGTGGTCTCGCTGCTCTTCGGAGTGTTCATGGATTTGCTCGAAGTGCTCGTGGCATTCCTCCAGGCATACGTATTTACGATACTGTCAGCCGTGTTCATCGGCATGGCAAGACAGGAAGAAGCTTGATAATATCAATTAAAATTTTATAGTTATGTTACTTACAATTCTTTTACAAGCAGTTGCTGCTGACGTTCTTGGAAAGGCAGGTATCGCTCTTGCAGCCGCTATTGCAGCATTGGCAGCAGGTTACGGAATCGGAAAAATCGGTTCTGCAGCTACAGAGTCCATCGCGCGTCAGCCGGAAGCCGGCGGAAGCATCCGTTCTTCAATGATCATTGTCGCTGCGATGATTGAGGGCGCAGCACTGTTTGCAATTATCGTTTGCCTTTTGGCACTCTTCAGCTAGTTAGCGTATGTCACTTGTTACTCCGGATTCAGGCCTTCTGTTCTGGATGGTCATCATCTTCGGCGTGGTGTTCTTCATCCTCGCCAAGTTCGGTTTTCCTGTCATCACCGACATGGTGCGAAAGAGAACCGAGTCCATCAGCCAGTCCCTTAAATTGGCTGACGAGGCGAGGGCTGAACTTGCCGAGCTGAACAAGGAACAGTCGGAACTGTTGTTGCAGGCCAAGAAAGAGCAGGCGCGTGTCCTCGAAGATGCTGCCAAAGTGAAGGCTTCCATCATCGAGCAGGCGAAGGTGCAGGCTCAACAAGAGGCCGAGAAGGTATTGGCACAAGCCAGAACGGAAATAGCTGCGGAAAAAGAGAGCGCATTGAGGGACATCCGCAAGGAAGTGGCTCTGCTCTCAATGAATATTACAGAGAAAGTCCTCAGGACCGAATTCGGTTCTGAAGAAGTCCGTAAACAGTATGTGGACAAGGTCATGCACGAACTTGCCGGACAGAAGGACTCTTTTATGAAGAATTAATGCGATGAATACTGGAATCATAGCGTCAAGATATGCGGATGCATTGCTGAAATACGTGAAGGAGACCGGCGAGGGCGAAGTCGTCCGTCGCCAGACGGAAATTCTCGAAGAAGCATTGCGTACAAGTCCGGAGCTGGTCAGATTTCTGGAAAGTCCGGCGCTGCTGCAAGCCACGGCCAAGGTCGCGCTGCTGCAGAAGGCGTTGGGTGAAGAGAAAATGACGGCATCGCTGGAAAAATTCCTGCTGCTCGTGATAAGGCAGGACAGGATTCCGTATCTGCGCTATATCCTCCATTATTTCAGAATGCGTTGGTGCGAATCCATAGGTGTCAGCCCTGCCAAACTCGTGGTCAGTACGCCGTCACCAGAACTGGAAGAACGCATCAAAGGCATTTTCAATGATTTTACAGGCCGCAAATTGGAATTGAAGACTTCCGTGGACCCGTCCATTATCGGCGGATTCATTTTCGAGGTCGCGGACAAGCGGATTGATGCAAGCATCTCCAGACAGCTGGAAGAACTCAGACGGGAATTCATCGAAAAGAATGGACGTGTCGTCTAGGAAGAGAAAGTAATTTATTATGAATCAGAACAATATAAAACCAAGCGAGATTTCTGACGTGCTGCTCAAACAGCTCGAATCGGCAGATTTGTCCGTTAAACTTGAAGAGGTCGGTACCGTGCTTCAGGTCAGCGACGGTGTGGCCAGAATATATGGCCTGACCAATGCTGAGGCAGGCGAACTGCTTGAGTTCGAGTGTGGTGTGATGGGTGTCGTGATGAACCTTGAGGTGGATAATGTAGGTGCCGTGCTTCTCGGACCGACTGACGAAATCAAGGAAGGCATGTCGGTGAAGAGGACCGGACGTATCGCTTCCATCGGTGTAAGCGAAGAAATGCTGGGCCGTGTCGTTGACCCGCTGGGTAATCCGATTGACGGTCTCGGGGAAATCGGGGGCGAGAAGGTAGAGATGCCGCTGGAGCGCAAGGCGCCGGGCGTAATCTTCCGTCAGCCTGTGAACGAACCTCTCCAGACAGGTATCAAGGCCATAGATGCCATGATTCCTATCGGTCGCGGTCAGCGTGAGCTCATCATCGGAGACCGCCAGACAGGAAAGACCGCCATTGCCCTGGACACTATCATCAATCAGAAATCCGAATACGACAAGGGTAAACCTGTTTACTGTATTTATGTCGCAATCGGACAGAAGGGCTCCACTGTAGCGAGCCTTGTCAACACTCTCCGTTCGAAAGGTGCCATGGATTATACCGTCGTGGTAGCTGCCACGGCTGCCGATCCGGCTGCGCTCCAATATTATGCGGCATTTGCAGGAGCCGCCATCGGTGAATATTTCCGTGATACGGGCCGTGCCGCCCTGGTTATCTACGACGACCTTTCCAAGCAGGCTGTCGCATATCGTGAGGTATCATTGATCCTCAGACGTCCTTCAGGTCGTGAGGCTTATCCTGGAGATGTATTCTATCTTCATTCCAGATTGCTGGAACGTGCTGCGAAAATCATTGGCCAGCAGGAAGTTGCCGAGCAGATGAACGACCTTCCGGAGTCATTGAAAGGTAAAGTCAAAGCCGGCGGTTCGCTGACGGCGCTGCCTATTATCGAGACACAGGCGGGCGACGTTTCCGCATATATCCCGACCAACGTGATTTCCATCACGGACGGTCAGATTTATCTTGAGAACAGCCTGTTCAACCAGGGATTCCGTCCTGCCATCAATGTGGGAATTTCCGTTTCCCGTGTCGGCGGAAGCGCTCAGGTCAAGAGTATGAAGAAAGTCGCCGGAACATTGAAAATCGACCAGGCCCAATACGATGAACTGGAGTCATTCTCCAAGTTCAGCAGCGATGTGGACAAGGTGACTGCATTGGCATTGGACCGCGGACGTAAGAACAAACAGCTGCTCATCCAGCCGCAGTATTCGCCGATGCCTGTGGGAGAGCAGATTGCGATATTGTATTGCGGCACGAACTCGTTGCTCCGTGACATTCCTCTGGAGAAAGTACGTGATTTCCAGTCGGCATTCCTTGCCAAGATGCGCGCTTCACATCAGGACGATGTGCTGACACCTCTTGCAGAAGGAAAACTGGATGACAATATCAAGATAATCATTGAGCAGGAGGCCGAGGACGTCGCTCTTGGTCTCGGAGACGTAAAATAATCAGGGAGACGCCATGCCGTCATTGAAAGAAATAAAGAATAGGGTTGATTCCGTAAACAGCACGCTGAAAATCACTTCTGCCATGAAAATGGTGGCGGCGGCGAAGCTGCACAAGGCGCAGACCGCTATCGGAAACATGCTCCCTTACGAGGATATGCTTCATAGGATGCTCGCGAATCTGATTGCCTATAAGCGCAATATGAACAAGCGGGCGGACGATGACAAGTTCATTCCTGTAACTGAGGACAATGTAGATCTCGATGATGAGCTCGAGCTTCTCTGTACCCAGCGTCCGGTCCACAAAGTGGCCATCGTGGCGTATTCTTCCAATTCTTCGCTTTGCGGCGGATTCAATTCCACTGCGATAAAACATGTCACGACCGTCATTGACGAATATCTCGCGGCGGGCGTCCGGCGGGAGGACATAACTGTCTATTCCATAGGACGTAAGATGGCTGACGCAATGCGCAAGAAAGGTTTTGCTTCACCGGCTGACTATACGCATCTTTCCGACAAGCCTTCTTATGATGAGGCTTCACAACTGGCGGCGGAACTCGTGCATGGTTTCATGACCGAGCGTTTCGACAAGGTGGAGCTGCTTTATAACCATTTCAAGTCCACGGCATCCCAGCCGGCTGTAAGAAATACATATCTGCCTCTGGAGATAGTCCCTATGAAGGAAGCCCGTGAAAATGCCGCTGCGGCTGATGTTCGCGGATGGAATTTCGACTATATCGTGGAGCCGGACGTGAATACATTGCTGGACGAACTGTTGCCTAAAGTGATGATGCTCAAGATGTACACGGTGCAGCTCGATACCAATGCCGCCGAACATGCCGCCAGGACGGTGGCTATGCAGACGGCTACGGACAACGGCAACGAAATTCTCCAGGAACTTACGCTGGAGTACAACAAGAACCGTCAGCAGAAGATTACCAGCGAGCTTCTCGACATCGTGGGCGGTTCAATGCAGTAGATCAAAAACTAATATATTTATGAGAAAATTGCTTGTTCTGGCCGCCCTTGCGGCAATCCTGCCTGCTTCCATGCACGCACAGACTGCCTCTGACGGAGGCATTTCCCCTGAGGTCCTCACCCGTATCAGCAAAGGCTACACCGGAAGCCCGGCCGACAAGGCGCTTCGCAATGCTCTTGCAGGTACTGCTGTCAATGTTCTTGCAGCCAATTCCGAGAATGCGGCGATGATCGATACGCATTTCAGCGACCGCGTCAAGACAAAAGGCATCACCGACCAGAAATCATCCGGAAGATGCTGGCTGTTCACTGGACTTAATGTGATGAGAGCCAAGATGATAGACAAATATGACCTGGGCGCGTTCACATTCTCGCAGAATTATCTTTTCTTCTATGACCAGCTGGAGAAGGCCAATCTTTTCCTGCAGGGAGTCATTGATACTAGAAAACTGCCTTTTGCCGACAGGCAGGTCGATTGGCTTTTCTCGAATCCGTTGAGCGACGGCGGACAGTTTACGGGCGTGTCCGACCTGGCGATGAAGTATGGCGTCGTTCCGTCAGAGATCATGCCGGAGACCTACAGCAGCAACAATACTTCTCAGATGGCTTCGCAGCTGAAGAACATTCTCCGTCAGGGTGGTCTCAAGTTGCGTGATGTCTATGATGCTTCCGGAGCCGCTTCTTTGAGCGGAAAGAAGGCTGAAGCCGCCGAGATTAAGGTCAATGCCGAGCTTCAGAAGGTCAAGGAGTCAGTCCTCTCCGATGTCTATCGCGTGCTTGCCCTGTGTCTCGGAGTGCCTCCTACGGAGTTCGAGTGGGCTATGTACAATTCGAAAAATGAATTTGTGGAGAGCGGTAAATTTACTCCTAAGTCTTTCTATGACAAGTATGTAGGCGCAGACCTGGATGGCAACTATGTGATGCTGATGAATGACCCTTCACGTGAGTATGGAAAGGTGTATGAAATCGATTACGACCGCCATGTCTATGACGGAAAGAACTGGGTTTACGTGAATCTTCCTGTCGAACGCATCAGCGAGATTGCCATGGCTTCTATCAAGGACAATACGGCAATGTATTTTTCTTGCGATGTGGGCAAGTTCCTGAATTCCAACAAGGGTGTCCTGGATTTGGCGAATTTCGATTACGAGTCGCTGTTCGGAGTGAAGTTCACCATGGACAAGACGCAGCGCGTGCTGACTCATGCAAGCGGTTCGTCCCATGCCATGACTCTTATCGCCGTGGATGTCAAGGACGGCAAGCCTGTGAAATGGATGGTCGAGAACAGCTGGGGCGCAGACCGCGGCTACAAGGGTTGTCTGATCATGACTGACCAGTGGTTCTCCGAGTATATGTTCCGTGTCGTGGCGGAGAAGAAGTATATCCCTGCCGACATTCTGGAAATGCTGAACCAGAAGCCGATTCTCCTTCCTTCCTGGGACCCTATGTTCGCTCCTGAAGATTAACATGGTCACCCGTTAGAGATAAAAAAACAGCAGCTGGTCTTCACGACTGGCTGCTGTTTCACTTATTCAATATGAATTAAACTAGCTTATGTTTTTATGTCTTCGATATGTCTTATTGCCATAATCATGCCAAACCATATCGTTGAAGAAAAATAATTATCAACTTTTCTGAAGAATCGTTTAAGATGTGCTGTTTTGTAAGGGGAATGTCACATTTTAACTATAAAGTGATATGTCTATTCAGTCTTAGCTTCCTCTTTTAATTTATGCAATGTGCTAAGGTATTCCAAGACAGCCACCAGAGCCAGACCTGCGATCGCCCAGATGATAGCTCCAGATATCTGGAGATCCAGAACTTTCATCGGATTGCCTGAACTCATGATGAGGTCGGCAGCTGTCGAAGCCGCATCCGGAGCCATGCCGCTGCGGAGACATTGACCTTCAGCTACGGCGTGCATGTCATTCCATGGCCAGACTTTCACGAGCGCGCCGAGGACGAAGCCCACGAGCACCAGCATTGTCGGTCTTTCGAACCTTTTCAGCAGCCAGTGCAGGAACTTGGAGAATCCGAGGATGCCGATGATGCAACCGAGGCCGAACACCAGCAGCACCGGAATGTTCATCTGGTTGATAGACTGCATGATAAAGTCGTATTTGCCGAGAATTACCAGAATGAAACTGCCTGAAATTCCAGGAAGAATCATGGTGCAGACCGCGATGGCGCCGCAGAGGAAAATAAACCAGAGACTGTCTGGAGTGGTGGTAGGGGACAATGTGCAGATGACCACGCCGAGGACAATGCCGACTGCGAAGAAAAGCACGTCATTGACCTTCCATCCCTTGATGTCGTAGATCATATATGCAGATGAGGCGATGATGAGGCCGAAGAAAAACGCCCATGTCTGCACCGGATACCAGTTCATGACGTAGACCATGAGCTTCGCCAATGAGAAGATGCTGATCAGGACGCCAATGAACAATGATACCAGAAAAGTTCCGTGGATAAATCTCCAGAACTCGCGGAATTTCCCCTGAAAGAGAAGTTTCCATGATGATGGGTCCATCATCGCATTGAGCGAGTCAATGATTTCTGTGAAAATGCCGGTGAGCAATGCAATCGTGCCACCGGAAACGCCAGGAATCACGTTCGCGGCACCCATGCCGAATCCTTTGACTCCTGTAATGATGTTTCTTGTCAATCCGTTCATCGTATTATTTGATTCTTGCCCGGCCGGTTGGCTCTGGGTTACTTGATAGTTTCGAGATATCTGGTGATTTCAGCAAATGCCTGTACAGGTGTGTAAGCCTGGCTTGGGGAATCCTCTATCACCAGGTCGAAAGTACGTCCCGGCAGCTGGCAGCGCCCGATCTTGAACCTTGAAGGTGAGCACTTTGCCATGTATTCGATAGGGAAGTCGTCATTGTCCACGAGCGACAGCAGCATGTCCGAATCCTCCCGCACCAGCATTGACAATTTTTCCGCTGACGGGCGGCCGCACCAGTTCAGGTCGCTGCGTAAGACGGTGTTGTTCAGGCTCGTAGTCTGTCTCTCGTCCTCGTCCTTCTTGCTGAAATCGAAAAAATACACGCTTGTGCGTATGCCGAGCGACTTGAAGACGGAAATCGCCTTCTCCTTGCACTCGTCCGCGCCGGAATCTTCCATGTCAATGATGATGGACACGGATTTGATTTCACTTAACGGATGCAGTCCCGTAGGGTTCGCGCTTGTCGCTTTCCTGAGGTATCTCCTTCTGAATATGTTCTTTATGAAACCTAGCATCAGTCTTTGTTTTCTTCCGCAGCAATGCCTCCGTTCGCTGCTATCAGCTCGCGGATTTCTGCTTTGGCTGCTTTCCATCTTGGAATATCAATCTTCGTGCCGATAATTTCCACGACCTTGGCGGCAATGATTGACCCGATTTCACCGCAGACTTTCAGAGGCATCCCGAGAGAATGTGCGTAGAGGAAACCTGCGGCGTAAGTGTCGCCTGCTCCTGTGGCGTCGAGGGTGTCGGCTGGCCATGGCTCTATATAATGGTATTCATCCCCGCTCTTCAGCATTGACCCGTCCTTGCCGACTTTTACGACGGCAATCTTGCAGTGGCGGGCGATTTCGTCGAGCGCCTCCCTCGGCTGAAGCTTGGTGAATGCCTTGGCCTCGGACTCGTTCGCGAAGACGATGTCCACGTAGCGGTCCACGATGTCATGCAGGAAAGCGTCGTTGGATTCCACGACGTTGTATGACGCCATGTCCAGCGAAATGATGCATCCCGCCTTGTGCGCCATCTCTACGGCTGTGCGGATAAGTGCCTGGTTCTGTACGAGATAGCCCTCTATATGGAAGTAGTCATAGCCTTCGAAATATTCCTGTTTCAGGTCTTCCGGAACCATTTCCAGAGCGGCTCCCATGTAGTTTGCGAATGTCCTTTCAGCATTGGCCCCGGACACGAAAACCATTGACCTGCCCGAAGGGTTCTTGCCTTTCAGAAGCATTGTCTTCACGCCGTATTGTTCTTCGTCGCTCTTGAACAGGTGGCCGAGCTCGTCTTCACCGACCTTGCCGATGAATGCCGACGGCATACCGAAAATGGCGGTGCATGTGATGGTGTTGGCTGCGGAACCTCCTGCTACATAATGCAATCCATAAGGTTTCAGACTTTCGAAAATCTTGTTTCCCGTCTCCATGTCCACGAACTGCATACTGCCTTTCGGAAGGTGGTACAGCTTCAGGAACGAGTCATCCGGCAGAACGGCAAGAATATCTGTAAGGGCATTGCCGATACCCAAAATTGATTTCATTTTCGGCTTCATGTCAATGATTTTTGAATGTGGTCTGCAAAGATAGTGAAAAATTTTTCAGCTCCGGTTGGGGGATAGGGCTTACTCATACGTATTATATGCAAAAGACGTGAAAATGGATTATAACGAATACGATATTGAGGCGAGAAAAGCAAGGGTAAAAGCCCGGTTGGATGCTGCCATTGAGGAGATTGCATTGTCCGAGGAGAATGGAGGCCGTAACAGGAAACGTGTGTGGCCTTACATTGCCGGTGCTGTTTCGATGGCGGCTGCGGTATTGCTTGCGGTGGTGCTGAAGGTGATTCCTGCTGAAGATGGCGGGAGCGTGAACTGGGTGGAAGTGCTGACGGCCTATGGCGAGAAAAAATCAGTGCTGCTTCCTGATGGCACGATAATCTGGCTCCACAATGAATCCAGGCTGCTGTATCCGAGCGAGTTTACCGGTCGTACGAGACAGGTGTTTTCGTCAGGAGAGGTGTTCGCCGAGGTCGCAAAAGACAAGAAACATCCTTTCATCCTTTCGTCCAATAATGTCAATGTCCGCGTAAAGGGAACGGTTTTCAATTTCCGTTCATATCCAAAGTCCACGGAAGCTGAATTGACCTTGGTGGAAGGTGCCGTGGATATGGATTTCATGGTGTCCGGAATCAAGCAGTCCGTGGAAATCGCCCCGGGGCAGGTGGTAAAGGCTGACTTGGAAAACGGGAAGGTTACCAGAACTTGCATGAATCCGGAGAAATATGTTTCGTGGACGGTGCGCAATGCATTGTATTTCAATGATGAGACGCTCCTGAATATAATCAAGGAACTTCAGCGTCAGTTCGATATTAGGGTTGTGGTCAACAATCAGAATCTGCTGGGGAGGCGCTTCTATGCTTCGTTCGTGAATGACGAGTCGCCGCTGGATATTCTCAAAGCTCTCTGTGCGGACGGAGGAATGAAGGTTCTGCAGAAGGAGGATACCTATTATATATCAGCCAATTGAATCTGAAATAATTTTTGTTTTATAATTAATAACCAATTTATGCGTAATTTTTCAAGATGTAGCAAGTTGTGCTGTCTTGTCATCGCAACTGCCCTTTCGTGGCTGTTTGCGGTATCAGCCAATGCGCAGATTTCTATGTCGTTGAAGGATGTTAGTGTGCGCTCTGCCGTAGAATATCTGCAGAAGGAGTACCACTACTCGTTCACGATTGGAACTGATGACATTGACATCAACAAGCATGTGACAGTACAGGTTAAGAATGTGTCAATCCAGAATGCGCTTGACCGTATTTTTGCCGGACAGAATGTTTCTTACAAGGTCAACGGCAAGAATATTTCCGTTGTTGCAAAAAAAGCTCAGCCTGCGCCGGCAGCAAAGCCTGTGGGAAAGGCCCAGCCGCTGCTGTGCACCGGAATTGTCGTGGATGAGAACAATTCCCCGATGGCAGGAGCTTTCGTAGTGGAGAAAGGTACGACCAATGCCGTTTCTTCCGGCGCTGACGGAAAATTCTCCATCAAGGTTACCGGTGCGGAGCCGGTGCTTTCATTCTCTTTCTTCGGCTACGAGGATAAAGAGGTGCAGATATCATCTTCCAGGACCAATATTGAAGTGAAGATGGAGCCGCAGGCATTGTCGCTCGACCAGTCAGTGGTGGTCGGATATGGTAGCATGACCCGTAGGGACATCACTTCCGCCATCGGCCAGTTCAAGCCTAAGGCATCTGAAAGGCGTGACGTGCTTTCTGTGGACCAGCTTCTCCAGGGACGTATTGCCGGTGTGAATATCACTACCGCATCAGGTATTCCGGGAGCCAGCAGCCGTGTGAGCATCCGTGGTATCGGTTCCCTCAATGCCGGTAACGAACCTTTGTATGTCATTGATGGCGTGCCGATTACTAGTACTTCAGGTGATACGGGAGCCTTTTCGCAGGGTGAGTCCATGACAGGTCTTGCAACATTGAACCCGTCTGATATCGAGTCCGTGGAGGTCCTGAAAGATGCGGCATCAGCTGCCATCTACGGTTCCCGTGCCACGAACGGTGTCATTATCGTGACCACCAAGTCGGGAAAGAAAGGCGCTCCGGTAATTTCGATTGACGCAAGCATGAGTTTTAGCCAGCAGCCGCGTCTGGACAAGCTGGATCTTGCAAGCGGCGACCTTCTGATCGAGACTTTCAACGAGGCTATCGACAATTATAACATCCAGTTCGGCAAGACTCAGGAGCGTTTCATCAATCCTATGCCTGGAAAACCGACTCATAATTGGCTTAAAGATGTGCTCCGTACGGGCTTTTCACGTAATATTACCGCTTCAGTATCAGGTGGTTCCGAAAAGATAAGGTACTACGTTTCTGCGACTGCAAAGCATCAGGAAGGAACAGCATTGAGCAATGCTCTCAATCAATACAGCATCAAGTCCAATGTTTCCGGAGATATCAGAAAATGGCTTTCTTTCGGTATCAACATGCAGCTCAGCTATACCAAGAACAACCGGGTTTCTTCCGGTTACAGCGGATATAATGTCATCAAGGCTGCTGTGGAGCAGTACCCTTGGGATGAGCCGTTCCTCCCTAACGGAGACTGGGCTACATCCAAGAATGTACTCGTGAACAACAATGCCCTTCAGGCAATCAAGGAGTCCGAAGTGTGGCTCAAGACCTACAGGGCATTGAGCAATGCGAATTTGACCTTCCATATTATCCCGGGTCTTGATTTCAAGACATCCTTGGGAGAGGATTTCTCAGCATTGGAAGAGCATGTTTATTATACGGCGAAGCATCCGGGCGGATATCCGTCGAAGGATAATCCTCAGGGAGGTTCATTGACAGACAGCCGCAAGTTCCGCAGCTCTGTAATTTGGGAAAATACATTGTCATACGACAAGAAATTCAATTTCGGGCTTGGACTCAACGTCGTTCTCGGTCATTCCGCACAGGTGGATGAGAACTCGATGGCTTTGCAGAGGGGTATCGGATTCCCGTCAAGCTCATTCGACGTGAACTCTGTCGCAGCGGAAATCAGCAAGGCCAATACAATCCGTACTGCTTACGCGCTCCAGTCGTTCTTCGGCCGTGTCAACTTGAACTACAAGGACCGCTATGTGGGAACTCTCACGATGCGTGCCGACGGATCTTCCAAGTTCGCTCCTGAAAACCGCTATGGATATTTCCCTTCTGCCAGCCTCGGATGGAATGCCGACAAGGAATCCTGGTGGCATGCTGACGGCATCACCATGAAGCTCCGTGCCAGCATCGGTGCCACAGGTAACCAGGGCAACATAGGACCTTATGCATATCAGGCACTTGCATCCGGCGGTGTGAACTATAACAATACCAACGGCCTCGGTCTCAGCACTCCTGGCAACCGTGACCTGAAATGGGAAACTGCCGTGCAGCAAGACTTGGGTATCGACATGAGTTTCTTCAAGGGTGCATTGTCCTTCACTGCCGATGTGTTCAACAAAGACACCCGCGACCTGCTTTACAGCAAGCCGACGATGATTACCACGGGATATTCCAGCTATACCTGCAATATCGGTTCAATGAACAACAAGGGTCTTGAGCTCACCGTTGCCGGAAATGCCGGAAAGAAGGATTTCCGATGGAGAGGTGATTTCAATATCTCATTTGTGAGGAATAAACTGACCAAGCTCCTGGATGACAGTGACATAATTATGCCTGACTCTTTCCACGCATTGCAGGTAGGCAAGGAAGTCGGTTCGTTCTACATGGTCAAGATGCTCGGCATCTACCAGCATGATGAGGACGTCCCTAAATACCTCTATGAAAATGAAGGAGTACGTGCCGGTGACGTAATCTATGATGATTATAACGAAGACGGAAAGATTACTGCTGACGACCGTCAGATAGTAGGCTCCGCCAATCCTAAATTCAGCGGCGGTTTCAACAATACATTCACTTGGAAGAATCTGGAGCTGTCCGTGTTCATGACATACTCATACGGACAGAGCGTATATGAATATTGGACTGGTGGTCTCAGGCTCGGAAACGGAACATGGCCGCAGCTCAAGTCCGCATGTGAAGGAAGATGGACAGGTCCCGGAACCACCAACAAGACTCCTCGTGCAATTTACGGACAGAGCTGGAACAGTACCAAGTTCGTAAACACCCGCTTCCTGCACGATGCATCATACCTTCGTCTGAGATCCATCACATTGGGTTACAATCTCCCTTCGAAGTGGATGCGCGCGATCAAGATGAACAGCGTAAGGGTATATTTCCAGTTGGACAATGCCTACGTGTTCACGAAGTGGCCTTATCTTGATCCGGAAGTGTCATATAATTCCAATGCAGCCACTTACGGTGTCGATTGGCTCAATCCTGGACAGCCTAGGACGTTCATGTTCGGTGTCAATCTTAAATTCTAATTGTCGATATGAAAAAGATAATATTAGCGCTGTTGACAGCATCCATAATAATTTCGTCCTGCGACATTTTGGATAAATATCCGCACGATGCAGTATCAAGGGACAGCGTGTCAGAAGAAGATCTGGAGCTCCTTTTTACGGGTCTTTACTGCTACTCGCAGTACAAGCCGGGTTTCGAGGGATATTTCCAGAATGATATGACGGGAGGAGACTTCTTCCGTGGAGGCGGTTCCGTATGGCCGGACGCTCCGTCATGGATCAAGGACTTTTTCCTGCCGACCAACGGCTGGATCCAAGTTCCTTATACAGGATATTATGCCCTGCTTTATCAGATAAACAGCTTCATCGAGGTTGCTGAAAAGGCGGCACAAACCGACAAGGTCCGTCAGATGCTCGGAGTGGCATATTACTTCAGGGCATTGGATTACTATAACATTGTCACCAAATACAGGATCGCTCCTCTCATGAGGGTTACTAGCAATGATCCGCAGCCGAACTCTACCGAGGAGGCTCTTTGGGCTTTTGTCAATGAGGATCTTGAAAAAGCATTGGCGATGTGCCCTGAATATTCTACCAAATATTATGTGTCATTGCAGGCAGCCAAGGCACTTGCGGCGAGAGCATATATCGCCCAGGGCAAAAAGGCCGAGGCAGCGAAACTTGCTGATGACCTCATAGCTGATCCGCTGTTCGCACTGGATGATTTTTCCAAGATTTTCCGTGGCGAGGCCAATTCAGAGGTAATATTCACATTTGCCAACTTGCCGGAAGAGAGCGGTATCAAGTTTGCGGGCGAGTTCCTGCAGCCTGCTACTATATATGTGCCTGTGCCTGAGGTGATTGCATTGTTTACTGATAACGACAAGAGAAAGTCTATCTCGATAACGGTGGACGGAAGCGAAACTGTATTGAACAAGTATATCAACAAATCATCCTCGGATCCTATCATCATCTCCCGCCTTGCAGAGATGTATCTTATCAGTGCGGAGGGCAAGGGTCTTGCCGGCGGCGGTCTCGCCAGACTCAATGAGCTCAGGCGTGCGCGCGGTCTTCAGGATCTTTCACCTGCGCCGAAGAACGAGGAGGAATTCATTGATGCGATACTCGCAGAAAGACGTCTGGAGTTCCTCGGAGAGGGATTCAGATGGTATGACCTTGTCCGTACGGGAAGATATATGAAGAAAACCGGCCTTCCTGAGAAATATACGGTTTTCCCTATTCCTCAGAAACAGCTGGATTTGAATACTGTCAATCTGCATCAGAATGAACTTTGGAAATAACGATATGAAAATATTAAACAGAATATGGCTGGCTGCCAGCGTGTTGATACTCAGTGCAGCTTGCGACAAGGCTCAGGACACGGACTTCCTGTATGAGCCGACTACGGAAATCGGAAAGACTTTCGTGAATGATTGCCAGGAGGTTGCCAGGGTGTTCAAGGATACCTCTTTCGTGGTGGCCGTAGGAGTGGAGGAGACGGACTTGCATCTCCAGACAATGGAAGGATATGTGCAGCAGATATGTATCCTCCGCATTGACACCAAGACTCCGGGCCTGAAAGTGAAGGTGGCGATGCCTTACAACAGCAATTCCATCTCGGACGGCTGGAGAAAACAGACATTGACTGATATGGCAGCCGCTATGGACAAGAGCCGCGCGAGAGTCGTCGGTATGATCAACGGAGATTTCTGGAATATCAATACTCCTATCAATCCGAGAGGCCCCGTGCATCGTGGAGGAACGATTGTTTCGTCAGCATGGGATTATAACCCGAATCTCGAGCAGCAGGCCCTGAGCTTCGTCGGAGTCGGTTTCGACAACAAGATGGTGATTGCGGAGCGTGCGAAATACGAGGAGATGAAAACCAGTCTGAAGGAATGTACGGGCGCAGGTCTGATCCTTCTGTCAAACGGCCATTTCTCTGGAACTGAATGGGTTGCAAGAGACCCGCGTACCGCTATCGGATATACTGATGACGGCATCGTGTATTTCCTTACGGCTGACGGACGCAGGACATTCGGTGCCGCAGGCCTTACCTATAAGGAGATGGCGTACATGTTCCAGTCTCTCGGATGTTCCGGTGCGGCAAATCTGGACGGCGGCGGTTCGGCACAATTCCTTGTGCGTCATCCTATTGCACAGGTGTTCCAGATTCGCAACCATCCTGCTGACGGTGCTGAAAGACCGGTAGTGTCAGGCTGGGCGGTAACAGTAGATGAACCATAATAATCGATGACAATGAAAAGAATAATATTGATACTTCAGATGGCTCTGTTGCTTGTTTGCGCAGCATCTTGTTCGGACTCGGAAACGGGGAATGGGCTTGCTGCGGAGCCGGAGCTGATATCCATAATCCCTGTCTCCGGAGCATCCGGATGTACAGCGATCATTTCCGGAGTGAATTTCGCTGCGGAGCAGTCTGCAAACAAGGTGTTTTTGGATGGACAGGAGGCGCAGGTAGTGTCTTCTTCGAAAAACAGAATCCAGATTGTGACTCCGGAACATGCTGACGGAAAGGTAGATGTGAAAGTTTCCGTGAACGGAACAGAAGTTTCAGGTCTGGACTTCACTTATGTGACCCTTGCGGACCCTGAGATAAAGATTACTGCGTTGAGGCCGTCTTTCGGTTTCGTAGGGGACAATGTCACCATCCTCGGAGAGAACTTCTCTGATGAGGTGGCAGACATGTCAGTTACTTTCGATGGCGTAAAGGCGAATATTCTCACGACATCATCTTCAGCATTGTCGGTAACCGCACCGGAACACGCACGTGGACGCGTTACCGTGGAAGTGAAGAACGGTGCCAAGACGGCTGTTGCGGAATTCACTTACGTGGAACTGATGATAGCCAAGTCAACTCCTCTGGAGGGAGGCGCCGGAACTATCGTAACCATCTATGGTGAGGGCTTCAGCGAGGAGCTTGCTAACAATGTGGTGATGGTCGGCGACCAGGTTCTGAAAGTTACAGAGTCTACCGCTACGACATTGAAAGTGGAGATGCCTGCACTCGGAACGGGTACTTATACATTTACCGTGAAGGTGGGCGAGAGAGTCTGCACAGGCGGCTCATTTACCGTGGCTCCTCTGTGGTATGTGGAGACTGTCGCTGGTTCTGTCCAGGGTACAAAGGACGGAATCGGAAAAGAAGCTAAGTTGGAGATTGTTCAGCATCTCGCGATGGGACCGGACGGCAAAGTATGGTTCACTTCGCGTGGCAATAAAAATATGAATTCCATCAGGACGCTGGACCCTAAGACTTGGGAGGTCAAGACTGTTATCGGTACGGACAATGCGCTCATTAATAATACTCATCTTTGGGGCTCTACATTCGATTCCAAAGGAAACTATTATGTGACAGGCAAAGCAGCTGGCAAAGTATTCAAGATTGCCGCTGGAACCAATGAAATCAGCGTATTGCCGCTTCCGGCACATAAACTGACATCAAATCCGATGTGCGTGCTTACTGATGCTCAGGATAATCTGTATCTGCTGAACCGTGCGAATCCAAGTTATATCTCGGTATATGACAAGAACCTTGTGCTGAAGCACGACTGGCCTGTATCGTTGTCTGCTGAACACATGGCGTGGAACAAGGACAAGACTAAACTTTACATTGGCTCAAGTGGTGCTCCGTTCGGAATTTTTGAATTTGATCCTGCTACGGGAGAAATGAAGAAAATCGCCGGCACTAAGGATAAGCCTGCCAATGCAGCGGCTACGACAGACGGCGAACCGGGCAATCCTCTTACTGCGACTATTGGCCAGATAGAAGGTATGGCGGTCGATGCTGAAGGTAACCTGTGGTTCTCCGATGTAACTACCAGTACAGTCCGCGTATTGGTTCCCGGGGAAGGCGGAGACTATTCCAAGGGAACCGTCAAGACTCGTGCAGGTATGAATTTCGTGTCGAAATATCCTGGAGTTGACGGACTTGGCACCAACGCGGGATTAAAATACCCTTGCGGATTGCTTCCGATGCCGGACGGCTCAATGCTGCTTGCAGACGGAACAGGCTTTACCATAAGAAGGATATACTCAAAATAAGCGTATATGAAAAAATCGATAATTTTAGCGGCAATGGCACTTGTAACACTTGCAAGTGCCTGCCAAGATGATAAATACATCGCCAATGTAACTGAACTCAGCCTTGTGCGTATGGATCCTGAAAGTGGTTATTCCGGCGCCATCGTGAAAGTTCTCGGACGTAATTTCAGTGAAAAGGCGAAGGACAATGTGGTCCTTATCGGCGGTAAAGAAGCCAAAGTGCTGGACGCCAACAAATGGGACCTTACAATCGTGGTTCCTGAAAATGAACCGGCAGAATATGAAGTACAGGTTACCACACCTAAAGGCACGGCCGGCGGAATCAAATTCCTCTACAAGGAAAAGCCTGAGCATGTGTACCTTGCTTCCATCTATGCTGGAAAGGTAGGAACAAATGCTTCTGAAGACGGAGTGGCCACATCTGCGACATTCTCATCCCCAGAAGGTATCATCCCTGCCGGTGACGGCAGTTACTACATTCTGCAGAGAGGTTCGTTCGCTATCAGAAAAATGGATTCTTTCGGTAGGGTAACTACTGTGAAAACATCGGGTGCGGAACTTCACCATCCTTGGCAAGGTGCAGTCGCGCCGTCGGGAGAACTGTACTTCTGCAACAAGAGCAGCAACCAGCTCATGAAGATGGACGCTGCCGGAGTTGTGAAAGTGGTTTCCGGATTTACTCTGCAGAACCCTATGGGCGTCAAATTCGGTTCTGACGGCTTCGGATACCTCTCGAACAGAAACACCGACGGCGGTCAGGTAATCAAGTTCAAGGATGATGCTGTGGTCAAGATTTATAGTATTCCTATGCCTACATGCTCTGCTGTGGATGCTGCCGGACGAGTTATCGTCGGAACTGAAGACTCCGGCTATCTTTACATGATAGACAAAGACGGCGAAATCAAGCAGATTGCAGGAGAAGGAAAAGCGAATGGCTCCAAGGGAGATGGAGTTCCGGGCGACCTGCTCGGCAAGAGTACCATCGGCAAGGTGAACGGAATCTGGTGCGCAAAGGATGGAGCATTGTATTTCTGCGACATTACCGCCCAGTCTGTCAGAAAACTCACTCCGGGAGCTGATGGCGACTATTCTAAAGGTAAACTTGAAACCATTGCGAGCGGTTTTTGGCCTTCTGATGTCGTAGTTTCTGAGGATTGTGCGAAAATTTTCGTAACTTCGGCGACCACGAATACAATCAGGCTTATTGAAATCATCTGAAATGACGGAAAAGAATCTTGTCGGTAGACTGAGACGTGGGGATAAAGCGAGTTTCGATGAGCTTTTCAACAGGTACTTCGAGCAGTGTTTTACTTATGCGGTATCACTGCTCAAGGACCCTGACGCTGCTGAAGATGTGGTTCAGAATGTGTTTCTGAAACTATGGACAGGCCGTGAACGTCTGGATTCTTCCAAGCCGGTGAAGAGTTATCTTCTGACCGCTGTCAGGAATGAATCCATCAGTTGGCTCCGTGCCAAATTTGTCGCCGACAGGGAACGCCGTCTTGTGCAGGAACCTGAGGATGAAACTCAGAATATCCTGAACACGATATCTGCGCTCGAACTTGATGCCACTATTTCGGCTGCAATCAGCAAGTTGCCGGAAAAGCGTCGTCAAGTATTCGAGAAGCGCAGGTTCGAGGGGAAGACGGTGGAGCAGATTGCTGATGAGATGAATCTTTCTCCGAAAACGGTGGAAAGACATCTGACATTGGCGCTGAAGGATTTACGCCATGTAATTTCTTGAGTAAGCATGAAAATATAACTTGGTAAAGATTACCAAGTAAACTAAACTATAAACATAAAAAACACACACGACAATGTTTTCATTGCTGATTTTCGCTTTGCTGCAGTTGCAGCCTATGCAGATGCTCCGGGAAGATCCGGACAGGGCAGGGGTAAACACCCATCCTTATGAATTCAGGGAAATGCAGGTAACACCGGCTCCTAAGGGGTATAAACCTGTGTACATCAGTCATTACGGACGCCATGGCTCCAGGACGAACTGGGGCATTGACAAGTACACTTATGTAATCGACATATTGGAGAAGGCGGACAGCGCCGGCATCCTTACGCCGGAAGGCGAAGAGCTTCTGCAGGAAGCTCGGGTCGTGGCTGAAGTGCATCATGGCGCCAACGGACATCTGACGAGGCTTGGTGAGAAGGAACACCGCATGATAGCGGAAAGAATGTATAAGAACTATCCTGGAGTATTCCGCAAGGGCAGCGGTCTGGTGAGGGTGGAAAGCAGTACGGTACACCGTTGCCAGGTAAGCATGGCCAATTTCGTCGGAGAACTCATCCGCCTGCAGCCGGGACTTCAGTTCGAGATAGACAGCGATGACGTCATCATGTCGTATATCAGCAACGGCACATCCAAGGAGCAGAAGGAAGCTTCTGCGGTGTTGCTTGAACCGCTGAAGCATGTGCAGACTGATACCGTGAAAGTCATGGCGTCATTGTTCACCGACCCGCAGGCTGCAAAGCAGTTCGTGCGCAATGCGGACAAGTTCCAGACGAAAATCTGGGAGGTCGCCAGAATCGCACGCTCGTCAGGAGTCGAGACCAATGTCTACAGGCATTTGCCGGAAGACGTCATCTACAAATGGTGGGACTACAGCAACCGCGAACTTTATATCAGGCACGGGAACTCCGTGGAATTCGGAAAGGAAAGGATGAAAAACACGGAACCGCTTGTGAATGACATTATTGCGAAAGCTGATGAGGCCCTGGCATCCGGACATTATGCTGCCGACTTGAAGTTCGGTCACGACTATCCTATCATGGCATTGGTGGGATACCTGCATCTGAGCGGAGTGGGCGAGAGACTGTCTTTCGATGAAATCCCGCAGAAATGGAATGATCCGATGAACATACCGTTCGCGTCGAATCTCCAGATGATTTTCTACAAGAGCCATAAGTCACCGGACGTGCTGGTGAAATTCGTGTATAACGACAAAGAACGCACTATTGCAGACCTGGAGGCAGTCTCCGGTGTCTACTACAAGTGGGAAGATGTAAAAAAATTCATTGAAAAACGTAAATAGAATCATGATGAAAAGCAGAATGTTGGCGACAGCGGTCGCAGCAGCGGCAATGCTTGCTTTGGCGGTTGTCGCAAATGCCGGGGAGCCGGAGAAAGATGGATTGGTATATCACGATGCCACGGAATTTTTGATCGGAGGTAAAGCCACTCAAGCGACATTGACCCCTTACGACAGGCTTCCTGCTTCTTATGAGAAGACCACCAGACCTGAACTTTGGCGTCACGGACACCATTCTGCAGGTATTTACGTGCGTTTCCGTACGGATTCCCCGATCATCAAGGCCAGATGGACCTCTTATTTCGGAGCATATATGAACCACATGTCGCCGGCCGGCATCAGAGGACTTGACCTCTATGTTCTCGACGAGGGCAAATGGTATTTTACAGGTGTGGGCAGACCGAGCAGGGACAACAAGACCTCGGAGTATGTGCTTGTGAAGAACATGGACCGCAAGGAGCGTGAATATATGCTCTATCTGTCTTTGTATGACGGCGTCACATCGCTTGAAATCGGTGTCGACGGGGCCAGCGTCATCGGCAAGCCTCAGGTGGACAGCCCTAGAAGAGGATGCCCGATAGTGATGTACGGCACCAGCATTCTCCAGGGAGGCTGTGTGTCACGTCCTGGAATGGTACATACTTCATTGATAGAGAGAGCTCTCGATATGGAAGTCATCAATCTCGGATTCAGCGGCAATGCCCTCCTCGACCTGGATATCGCCCAGCTGATGGCATCGGTGGAAACACCTGCCGTCTACGTCATGGACAATGCGCCGAACTGCAAGGCTGACCGCATCGAGGCTCACAGCGTGGAATTCTTCCGCGTTCTCCGTGATGCGCATCCTGACGTGCCGGTGGTTATCGTGGAGCATCCGCTTTACCCGACAATGCGTCTGAACAATGTCGAGCGCGAGGATATCATCGCCAGGAACAATGCCCAGAAAGCGTTCTATGAAAAACTTCGCAAGGCGGGCGAGAAACGCGTATATTATGTTTCAGGAGAAAAACTTCTGGATGAAATGAAGGAAGGTACCGTAGACGGCGACCATTTCACCGACCTCGGAGTCACTTATTATGTAAAGGCAGTCCTGCCGACAATCAAAAAGGCGCTCAAGGCTTCCCCGAACAAGGTAGGAAAATAATCGCCTAAAAGGATTTTATAGAAATATTGCACTCCGGCGTTTTGTTTATGCCGCGAATTAAGAGTATATTTGCGATGCTTTTGCAGCAGACACAGATATACTCTTTATTTATATATGAAAGTCGGAATCATTATGGGCTCCACCAGTGACTATGAAGTCATGTCGGGAGCTGAAGAAATGCTCAAGGCTCTCGAAATCCCATTCGAGAAGAAAGTCGTGAGCGCGCATAGAACACCTGACCTTATGTATGACTATGCGAAAACTGCGAAAGCACGTGGCATCAGCGTCATCATCGCCGGAGCAGGCGGTGCGGCACATCTGCCTGGAATGGTAGCAGCGATGACCACACTTCCAGTAATCGGAGTCCCTGTGAAATCAAGAGCATTGAACGGACTCGATTCCCTTCTTTCCATCGTACAGATGCCTGGTGGAGTCCCTGTAGCGACCGTAGCGATAAACGGGGCCAAGAATGCTGCACTCATAGCGGCATCCATCCTTGCACTCCAGAACGAGGACATTGCACGGAAACTCGAGAAGTTCCGACAAGACCAGACGGATTCTGTACTCAAAGCTGAAATCTAGGCGGAATCACAAATATCTTAACAAATGGCTAAAAAAATAGGCATAATCGGAGGTGGGCAGCTCGGTCTTATGATCGCGGAGGAAGCGCACCGCCAAGGTGCTTTAGTTTATGCGCTCGACCCTGCCCCGGACGCACCGGCATTTGCCGAATGTGACGGCCACATTGTCGCAGCGTATGACGATCTCGGCGCTCTGGAACAGCTGGGCGACATGACTGACGTTCTTACCTACGAGTTCGAAAACGTGCCGGGCGACATTCTTCGCCACCTGGAGGGGAAATACAATATTCCACAGGGCATTGCGCTGCTTTTCGACTCCCAGGACCGGCTTCGCGAGAAGAACAATGCGAAGCGTCACGGCCTCCCTGTGCCGGACTATGTCCCGCTCCCTGCATGCTCTTCCGATGAGGACTGCGCCGAGGTTCCATGTGAACTGACCGATGGGCAGCGCCGTGAAGAGCTGTCTGAGGCGGTGAAGAAAGTCGGAATGCCTTGCGTGCTGAAAACCAGAAGGTTAGGTTATGACGGACACGGTCAGGCGGTCATCCGTGAAGAAAAAGACATCGAGAAGGCAGCGGAATTGCTCCATGTTCCGTGCATACTGGAAGCCTTCGTGCCGTTCGACTATGAATGCAGCGTCATCATGGTCCGCGACGGTCAAAAAACCATCCATTTCCCGATAGGCCGCAATATCCACAAAGGCGGCATCCTGGACCTCTGCATTGTTCCGGCAGGGACGGAGCTGGAGCCGGAAATCGTCGACGCCTGCGAAAAATTCATGGAAGGCTGCGACTACAGGGGAATCCTCGCGATTGAGCTCTTCATAAAGGGCAATGATTTCGTTTTCAATGAAATGGCCCCGAGGCCACACAACAGCGGACACTATACCATCGAAGGATGCACTTCATCGCAATATACGGAACTCTGCCATTTCCTGCTCGGAAAGACATTGGAACAGCCGGAACTTGTGGCGCCGACGGTGATGAAAAACATTCTGGGACAGGATCTTGAGGCTGCCTGGAAAATCATTGACACGGCTCATGCGGGGCATTGGCAGAATCCTGCGGCGGTTCCTGTGAGCAACACGGCAAAGGGCGGGAAAGCGTATTGCGGCGAAGCTGGCGCTGGCGTGTTCGTGCATATTTACGGCAAGACGGAATCGCGTCCGAAGCGCAAGATGGCGCATATAACTTATGTTCCGATGACACAGGAATTGTTCGAAAAGAACTGGGAGTCCAAATTCGTAAAATAGAAAAACTAATATACAGATGGCAAACAATTACCGGATTTTTGTTGAAAAATATCCTGAATTTCAGGTTGAGGCAGCCAGCCTCAAGGCCGAGTTGAATGAGAATCTTCAGCTTGATCTCCAGTCACTCAGGCTTCTCAATGTCTATGATTTGTTCGGTTTTACCCCTGAACTTCTCGAAAAGAGCCGTTACAGCGTCTTCGGCGAAATCGTGACGGACAAGGTTTCCGACGAATGCGACCTGACAGGAACCAGATATATTGCCGTGGAGTACCTTCCGGGGCAGTTCGACCAGAGGGCGGCTTCGGCTGTGGACTGCGTGCATCTCATTGACCCTAAGGCAGATGTGAGAATCAAGAGCTCTAAGCTGATCATCCTTTCCGGCGATACCGACGACGCGACCATCGCCAAGATCAAGCATTATTATATCAATGCCGTGGAGTCCCGCGAGAAGGACCTTTCCAAGCTTACTGATGCCGAGTCGGCTGCCGTGAAACCGGTGCCTGTGCTGGATGGCTTCACGAAAATGACGGACGCTGACCTGGAGCCGTTCTGCCGCAAGATGGGACTTGCCATGAATGCGGACGACCTTCGCGAGGTGGTAAAATACTTCACGGAAGAAGGCCGCGACCCTAACGAGACTGAACTCCGCATATTGGATACATATTGGAGCGACCATTGCCGCCACACTACCTTCACCACGGAGCTGGAGGAAATAGGCGTCGAGGAATCCTTCATGAAGGAGGACATTGACGGGACATTGAACCTTTATCTGAAGATGAGAAAGGAACTCGGTCGTGAGCATAAAGGCTTGAACCTCATGGATATGGCGACTATCGGCGGACGCTATCTGCGCAAGGCCGGCCTGCTGGACGACATGGAAGTCAGCGAGGAGAACAATGCCTGCAGCATCTATGTGGACGTGGATGTGGACGGCCGTCTTGAGAAATGGCTTCTCATGTTCAAGAATGAGACCCACAACCACCCTACGGAAATCGAGCCTTTCGGAGGCGCTGCCACCTGTCTCGGCGGTGCGATCCGCGACCCTCTTTCAGGCCGTTCCTACGTTTATCAGGCAATGCGCGTGACCGGCGCGGGCGATATCTACAAGCCTGTGGCCGAGACGCTTCAGGGCAAGCTGCCGCAATGCGTGATTACGAAGAAGGCTGCTCATGGATATTCCAGCTACGGAAACCAGATCGGTCTTGCAACTACCCATGTAAGGGAAATATATGATGAAGGATATACGGCTAAACGTCTGGAAGTAGGTGCCGTGGTAGGTGCCGTGAAGGCTGACAAGGTGCGCCGCGAATCCCCGAAACCCGGAGACGTGGTGCTGATGCTTGGCGGACGCACAGGCCGTGACGGCATCGGAGGAGCTACCGGTTCATCCAAGGAACATACGGAGGAGTCATTGGAAACCTGCGGAAGCGAGGTCCAGAAAGGAAATGCTCCAGAGGAAAGAAAACTCCAGAGGCTGTTCCGTCGTCCGGAAGTCACCAAGCTCATCAAGAAGTCCAATGACTTCGGAGCCGGCGGAGTGAGCGTGGCTATCGGCGAGCTTACCGACGGTCTGGACATCTATCTGGACAGAGTCCCTGTAAAATATAACGGATTGAATGCTACGGAATTGGCTATCAGCGAGTCACAGGAGAGAATGTCTGTGGTGGTCGAGGCCGAGGATGAGGCGGAGTTCATGGAATATTGCCACAGCGAGAACATTGAAGTGACCCATGTCGCCGACGTTACCGATACCGAGCGCATGAGGATGTTCTACGGTGACAAGATCGTGGCAGACCTTCAGAGAAAATTCATTGACAGTGCCGGAGCGAAGCATTTTGCGAAAGCCGAAATCGCCGCTGTCGAAGAGAAAAATCCATTCTGCAGAAAGGTCGAAGGAGAGACATTGAAAGAGAAGCTCCTGAACAACCTCAGCGATGCCAACGTGGTGAGCCAGAAGGGATTGATAGAGATGTTCGACTCTTCTATCGGACGTTCTACCGTGCTCATGCCTTATGGTGGAGAACTCCAGCTGACCGAGACACAGGTTTCCGTGCAGAAGCTTCCTACAGACGGCTACACCGATACTGCCAGCATGATGGCATTCGGATTCAACCCGGTGATTTCCAAGTGGAGCCCTTATCATGGTGCCGCATATTCGATGGTCGAGGCTTGTGCCAAGGTCGTCGCTGCAGGCGGACGCTACGAGAAGATGAGATTCTCCTGCCAGGAATATTTCGAGAGGATGACCCACGATCCGAAGGTCTGGGGCAAGCCGATGAGCGCCCTCCTCGGTTCCCTGAAAATGCAGGTCGCTCTCGGCCTTCCGTCCATCGGCGGCAAGGATTCCATGAGCGGAACTTTCGAGCATATCAATGTTCCTCCGACACTTATCTCATTCGGTATCACCACGGTAGATGCCAAGAACGTGATTTCTCCGGAGCTCAAATGGGAAGGCAACAGGCTCTGGCTCGTGAAGCATACCCCGCTTGACAACTACATGCCGGACGTGGACCAGCTCAAGAAAAACTGGGCGTTCGTCGAGGAACAGATTGCCGGCGGCAATGCCGTTTCAGCATGGGCTGTGGGCTTCGGCGGCGTAGCGGAAGGCCTCTGCAAGATGTCGTTCGGCAACTCCTTCGGCGTCGATGTCAATGTCCCTGAGGAGGATCTGTTCAACTACAGCTACGGTTCAATAATCCTTGAGACCGAGGCCGATATCAAGTTCGAGAATGCGCAGTTCCTCGGAACTGTCACTGCCGGGGTCAATGATTCCCTCCGTATAAACAGCAAGAACATCCCTATGGAATCTCTGCTGGAGAGTGCATTTGACCGCTACGAGAAGGTTTATCCTGCTACCAGCACACCGGATATGAAACGTCTGCTGCCTAAGGGAATGGAAGGTGTCAAGCCGTTCAAAGCAAAGAAGATAGACCTTAAATACAAGGGAGAGAAAATCGCCGAGCCGGTGGCTTATCTGCCGGTATTCCCTGGAACGAACTGCGATTACGATACCGCCAAGGCATTCCGCAAGGCAGGCGCAAAGGTGAAGACAAGCGTGTTCCGCAACCTTACGGAGCAGGACGTCTTCGATTCCATCGACGAGATGAAGAAGAACATTGACGAATGTCAGATTCTGATGTTCTGCGGCGGATTCTCTGCAGGCGACGAGCCGGACGGAAGCGGAAAATTCATTGCCAATGTCCTTAACAATGAGAAGATTGCGGCAGCCATTGAGGCGCTTATCGCACGCGGCGGCCTGATTCTGGGTATCTGCAACGGCTTCCAGGCTCTGGTGAAATCCGGACTCCTGCCTTATGGGCACCTCGGGACCGTCACCAAGGATTCTCCGACATTGTTCAGAAATGATATCAACAGACATATTTCCCAGATAGCGTTCACCCGCGTAGCAAGCGTGAATTCTCCTTGGCTTGCCGGCATGAACATCGGTGACACTTACGCGATTCCTGTCAGCCACGGCGAGGGTAAGTTCGTTGTCAATGAGGAACTTGCAAAAGAACTGTTCGCGAACGGGCAGGTAGCGTTCCAGTATGCTGAGCCGGTGGACGAGGGCGTTTCAATGCATTCTCCATATAACCCGAACGGTTCGTATTACGCCATCGAGGGCATCATCAGCAAGAATGGTCAGATTCTCGGAAAGATGGGCCATTCAGAGCGTTATGAGAACAATTTGTTCAAGAACATTGCAGCGAACCTGGAGCAGCCGCTCTTCGAAAATGCAGTCAAATATTTCAGAGGCGAATAATGAATAAAACAGAACTTATCCACAATGGCGTGTCCAAGAAAGTATATGCCACCGACGAGGCCGACAAGGTCATCATCGAATATACGGACACCATCACGGCTTACTATAAGATAAAAAGGGCGGTCATCAAGGATAAAGGCTTGTACTGCAATGCCATATCCAGTGAAATCTTCAGGATTCTTGCCAATGCCGGAGTGCCGGTGCATTTCATGGAAAAGCTCTCCGATACGGAGCAGGTATGCCGCAGGGTGGATGCCATTCCGATCGAAGTCATTGTCCGCAATGTGATTGCAGGTTCCATGGCACAGAGGCTCGGTATCGAGGAAGGTGTGATTCCTGCCAAGACGGTCATTGACCTTTGTTATAAGAATGAGGATTTGGGCGATCCGCTTATCAATGATTTCCATGCGCTTGCGCTCGGCCTTGTTTCGGAGAAGGAACTCGCTGAGATATACAGGCTTACGGGTAAGATCAATGATGTCCTCGTGCCGATTTTCAAAGGCATCGGGATAACTCTGGTCGATTTTAAGGTGGAATTCGGGCGCTTGCCTGACGGCAGCATTGTCCTTTCTGACGACATCACGCCGGACAGCGCGCGTTTCTGGGATATCGAGACCGGAATGAAACTGGACAAGGATCGTTTCCGTCATGACAACGGCAAGGTCGGCCAGGGCTACAAGACTATTTATGAGCGTCTTACGGGCGCAGAATGTTAAAAGACGAACAGATGAATTGCGATAATATGAACCATCAGGGATTCGACGGACTTCATGAGGAATGCGGCGTATTCGGCGTTTGGGGCGTACCTAATGCTGCGGAAGTCACATATTATGGCCTGCATTCCCTCCAGCACAGGGGTCAGGAAGGCTGCGGAATCGTTACTGTCAATGAAGAAGAACAGCTGCGCCGCGTCAAGGGCCTGGGCCTGGTGACGGAGGTTTTCAACAATGACAACCTTTCCACGCTTAAAGGCGATATGGCCATCGGTCATGTGCGTTATTCCACGGCCGGCGGCGGTGGCATCGAGAATGTGCAGCCGTTCATGTTCAGACATAATTCCGGTGATTTCGCATTGGCCCATAACGGTAACCTTGTGAATTCCGACCAGTTGCGCAGATACCTGGAGGACCGCGGAAGCCTTTTCCAGTCCACTTCGGACAGTGAAATCCTGGCGCATCTTATCAAGAAGAATCCTAATGAGAGGAAAATGCCGCGCATTTATCCGATTATGGAGGCATTGAACATGATCGAGGGCGCATTCGCCTTTGTCGTCATGACGCAGAAGAGGATTTATGCGTGCCGTGACAAATATGGTCTCCGTCCGTTGTCGCTCGGCAAGCTCGGGGACGGTTACGTGGTCAGCAGCGAGACCTGTGCATTCAGTACCATCGGCGCCGAGTTCATCAGGGATATTGAACCTGGCGAAATCGTTACCATTGACCATCATGGTATCAGGAGCCGCCGTTATTCGGAGTATCAGCGTCATGCAATGTGTGCGATGGAGTACATTTATTTTGCGCGTCCGGACAGTGACATCGAGAGTATGAATGTGCATACTTTCCGCAAGGAGTCCGGCAAACTTCTGTTCAAGGAGTCTCCGGCGGATGCGGATATCGTAGTGGGTGTTCCGGATTCAAGTCTCAGTGCGGCAATGGGTTATGCGGAGGCTAGCGGATTGCCGTATGAGATGGGGCTTATAAAGAACAAGTATATCGGAAGGACGTTCATCCAGCCGTCGCAGGAGATGCGTGACAAGGGTGTGAAGATGAAGCTTTCTCCGGTGCTGAGTATCGTTTCGGGCAAGCGTGTGGTGCTGATCGATGATTCCATCGTGCGTGGTACGACGTCTCTCAGGATCGTGAGGATGTTGCGTGAGGCCGGGGCGACGGAGGTGCATGTGCGTATCGCGAGTCCGATGATCAAGTTCCCGTGCTTCTACGGCGTGGACATTTCGACTTACGATGAGTTGCTTTGCGCGCGCAGGACATTGGAGGAGGCGCGTCAGAAAATCGAAGCGGATTCATTGGCATTCCTTTCTGAGTCAGCGCTTTATGAGGCCGGCAAAAGGAGCGATCTCTGCCTGGCCTGCTTCAGCGGCGTCTACCCGACCGCCCTCTATTCCTCCCTCGAAGATGCCAACAAAGATGGCAAGTTCTAATCATTCGCGAGCGAAAACATTGAAATTGAAAAACATAAAATATTAGTGCTATGGCAGTAGATTATGAAAAGGCAGGCGTAAGCCTTGAAGCCGGATACGACGTGGTAAGGCGTATCAAGAAACATGTGGCTTCGACATCGCGTCTCGGCGTGATGGGAAACATAGGAGCGTTCGGCGGAATGTTCGACCTCTCGGCTCTGAATATCAAGGAGCCGATACTCGTAAGCGGAACCGACGGCGTCGGAACCAAACTTAAATTGGCATTTGCAATGGACAAGCACGACACCATCGGCATCGATGCCGTAGCAATGTGCGTAAACGACGTCCTTGCACAGGGCGCTGAACCACTTTTCTTCCTGGACTATGTGGCAGTCGGCAAAAACATCCCTGAAAAAATCGAGGCCATCGTAGCCGGTGTGGCAGAAGGATGCCGCCAGGCCGGATGTGCCCTTGTCGGCGGAGAAACGGCAGAAATGCCGGGCATGTATTCCGACGGCGAATATGACATTGCCGGATACACCACCGGAGTCGTGGAAAAATCCAAACTCATTGACGGAACGAAAGTCAAGGTCGGCGACGTCCTCGTGGGCATTGCTTCTACCGGCGTACACTCAAACGGCTTCAGCCTTGTCCGCAAGATTTTCGCGGACGCTGCACTTGACCTTCACAAGGTGTATCCTGAACTCGGTGACAAACCGCTCGGTGAAGTAGCATTGACCCCTACCAGAATTTATGTGAAGCAGGTTCTCGACGTCATCAGAAACTGTGACGTACACGGAGTTGCGCACATTACCGGAGGCGGTTTCGACGAAAACATCCCGCGTATCCTCCACGAAGGACAGGGCATTCACGTGGAAGAAGGCACATGGGAAATCCTGCCGATTTTCAAATTCCTCGAGAAGCACGGCAATATCGAGCATCGTGAAATGTTCAATATCTACAACATGGGTGTTGGCATGGTTCTCGCCATGGATGAGTCCGAGGCGCAGAAAGCCATCGGCATACTGGCGTCCCACGGCGACAAGGCTACCGTCATCGGTCGCGTGACCGACAAGCCTGGCGTAGACATTGCATTGCTGTAAATATTAGATAATCAACTTATTATAAATATTGAAATGAAAGCTTTAATCAGCGTAAGTGATAAGACCGGCGTAGTAGAATTCGCCAAGGGTCTGGTCGCATTGGGATGGGAAATCCTCTCCACAAGCGGCACGATGAAACTCCTGAAGGAGTCAGGTGTTCCTGTAACAAGTGTAAGTGACGTTACCGGTTTTCCGGAAATTTGTGACGGCCGCGTAAAGACGCTCCATCCGAAAATCCACGGTGCGCTCCTCGCCCGCCGCGACATTCCTGAGCACATGAAAGAGTTGAAGGACAATGGCATTGAAACAATCGACCTCGTGTGCGTGAACCTTTATCCGTTCCGTGAGACCATCGCCAAGCCGAATGTGACGATGGAGGACGCTGTCGAGCATATCGACATCGGCGGTCCGTCAATGCTCCGCAGCGCTGCCAAGAATTGGGAGTCTGTCACTGTTGTCTGCAACCCGGCTGATTACGAGACCATTCTTTCTGAAATCAAGGCTGGCGGCAACACTACCCGTGAGACTCGTCTTCAGCTTTCTGCCAAGGCTTATACACATACCGCAGAATATGACATGGCGATTTCGACATATATGCGTGCACAGGCAGGACTTCCGGAAAAGCTTTTCCTGGAATATGACCTGAAGCAGGAGCTTCGTTATGGTGAAAACCCTCACCAGGAGGCGAAGTTCTTCGCAAGCACCGTGAAGGAGCCGTTCTCTCTCGCAACCGCTGAGCAGCTGAATGGTAAGGAATTGTCATACAACAATATACAGGATGCCAATGCGACATTGAACATTGCCCGCGAATTTGATGAGCCGTTCTGCGTCGGCGTGAAGCACATGAATCCGTGCGGCAGCGCTACCGGCAAGACTATCGCCGAGGCATGGAAGAAGGCTTATGAGGCTGACAAGACCAGTATTTTCGGCGGCATCGTGGCTGCGAACAGGGAGATTGACCTGGAGACCGCACAGATGCTGAAGCCTATTTTCCTGGAGATTGTCATGGCTCCGTCTTTCGCTCCGGATGCGCTCGAACTTCTCTGCACGAAGAAGAATCTCCGTGTGCTGAAGGTGGATATGTCCAAGGACAATACCGTCCGCAAGCAGTATGTGAGCATGAATGGCGGTATGCTGGTTCAGGACAGGGACATCAATACGAAGCCTGTCGCAGCTGACCAGTGCGTTACCGAGCTGAAGCCTACCGTGGAGCAGCTCGCCGACATGGAGTTCGCTTGGAAAATCGTTAAGCATGTGAAGTCCAATGCCATCGTGGTGGCTAAGGACGGCATGACCTATGGCGTGGGTGCCGGTCAGATGAACCGCATCGGCTCTGCTGAAATCGCATTGAAGCAGGCTCAGAATACGTTGAAGGAAGAGGGCAAAGATATTATGACTGAGGGACTTGTGCTCGCGTCGGATGGCTTCTTCCCGTTCAATGATTGCGTGGCTCTGGCTGCTGAATATGGCATCAAGGCTATCGTTCAGCCTGGCGGAAGCATCCGTGATGAGGATTCCATCAAACTTGCCGATGAGAAGGGTATCACAATGCTCTTCACCGGTGAGCGCCATTTCAAACATTAGTAGATATGTCAGAAAACAATATCCCTCGCAGGGCGAAAGTCCTGGTGGTAGGCGGAGGCGGAAGGGAGCATGCCATAGTGGATGCCCTTTCCCGTTCCTCACGCGTGGAAAAAATATATTGTGCTCCAGGTAACGCAGGCATTGCCCGTCAGGCTAAATGCGTTCCCCTGGAGGATACCCAGATTGACGAGCTCGCTGATTTCGCCGGTCAGGAAGGCATTGACCTTACCGTGGTCGGTCCTGAGATTTCTCTCGCGGCCGGCATCGTGGATGAGTTCGAGTCCCGCGGCTTGAAAATTTTCGGCCCTTCGAAGGCGGCTGCCCGCATCGAGTCCAGCAAGGATTTCGCCAAGTCGCTGATGGCCAAGTACAATGTGCCTACGGCGGCGTACCGCACGTTCTCCGATTACGACGAGGCGCTGGCTTATGTCAATGCCGGTAAACTTCCGGTTGTGCTGAAGTATGACGGCCTGGCTGCCGGCAAGGGCGTCGTCGTGGCAGAGACATTGGAACAGGCCGACGAGGCATTGAAGGATATGCTGCTGGACGACAAGTTCGGTCATGGCAGGGTAGTGGTGGAGGAGTTCCTCACCGGTCCCGAGTTTTCGCTGTTGTGTTTCGTGAATGGTTCCGAGGTGGAGCCGATGGTGCTGGCGCAGGATCATAAACGTGCCTTTGACGGCGATGAGGGGCCGAATACAGGTGGTATGGGAGCATATACTCCGCTTCCGTTCATTACCGAGAAGGATGAGGTTTATGCGCTGGAACATGTCATGAAGCCTATCGCGTCCGGCATGGTTTCCGAGGGGATTCCGTTCAAGGGTGTCCTCTACGGCGGTCTGATGAAAACGCCCGACGGCATCAAGGTAATCGAGTTCAATTGCCGTTTCGGTGATCCGGAGACTGAGGTGGTTCTGCCGCGTCTCGAGTCGGATATTTTCGAGATCTTCTGGAATGTGGCGAATGATATCCCGATGCCAGTGACCAAGTGGTCTTCCGATGCCGTAATGGGTTTCGTCATGGCGTCCAAGGGCTACCCGGGTTCCTATAAGAAGGGCTACGAGATTACCGGCGTGGATGAGGTTCTCAATGACCCGTCCGTGCGTGTCTATCACATGGGCACGTCGCTCAAGAAGCTTGGAGAGGGCCACGTGGCTTTCGACAAGGCAGGCCATTCGCTTGTCACCAACGGCGGCCGCGTCCTCATGGTCCTGGCTTCTGCACCGGATTTGAAGTCGGCTCACGACAAGGCTCTGGCTGCCGTAGAGCGCATTGGCTGCGAGAATTTGTTCCACAGAACGGATATCGGCCACTGGGCGCTGTGATGCGGCTGGGGGCGTGTCTCTAATTCAGGGGTGAATTTCTGAAAGTGGAGTCGCAGCCGTTTAGGTGAAATTTTGCTCGCAATGGCTGTCATGCGGGACGGGATTTCAGGGTCCCCCGAAAGGCTTGGCTATCAGTCGGGACGCGGCCACGGGCGGATTTGTAACCCATTGATAATCAGATATCATTTTAACAGTAGCGTGGAAACGCGGCCTATTTTTGGCTACGTTTCCACGCTCTGTTTTGTAACTCATTGAATGTCAATGTCTCCCGAAACGGGTCGTGGCCGCGTCCCGCCAGCTGCGTGGGGCTACTTCGCCAGATCGTTTCTTTTCGTCAATATGGTGAACGAAAAACCTCGATATTGGAGAATGGAAACCGACATAAGTCTGGATGACCACCCCTTGGGGCACTGTGTAATTCCCGCTTTTGTTCCATCTAAAACGTTTTCGCGGAACAAAACGCATCATAGAGATCACTTGGTTCCACTTAAAACGTTTTCTTGGAACAAAACGCCTTATAAAGTGCACTTGGTACCGTCTAAAACGTTTTCGCGGAACCAAATATCGAGTTTCGGCGGCACGTGACTGATGAGAAAAGAGATATAGGCCGAAAAGATCCCTTTAGATGGTTTTGAATGTTGCCAAGCCCTGCTGTTCGTAACTATTGCGTTGAAAACTTTAACAGAGAGCGCCACGACCCTGATCTTTTTCAGAGCCGTGGCGCATACTACCTACATATTGGCCTGCACACTATTTCACGACGGAAATCAGCGGCTTGGTGAGCGCCTCGTGTAGCTGGGTATCATAGCGGAGACGCACCTGGATGCCTGCCTCCTGGTAATAATAGCGCACGGCGATTTCCTCTTCGATAAACGGAACTATTTCAGACTTTTTCAGAAGGAGAAACTGCTCCTTTTCCATGTTCAGACCCTTCTCCAGGGCATCCAGCTGCGATGACATTGACTCAGCCATGCCATCCTTCACCAGCTCCTTCTTCATCTGGTCGAACCAAGTCTTCGCGCTTGAACGGTAATCGAAATCCTGCCCCTTCGCATATTCCACGAAATCAGCATAATCCGCATCCGTCAGGTGAAAATCCTCCAGCGCCGGAATGCTCTCATGCTTGCGCGCATACTCAAGAGAATATCTGTCAATGATTCCGTTCAATACCAATGAATATACTAGTCTGCTGTATTCTTTTACGGACAATGTGTCATCAGGTGTGATGCCGCCGCCGTCACGGACCGGACGACCATGTGCTGTGTAGAACTTATGTGTCAGAGAATCAGGGATATGTCCCACGCTTCCATCCTCATTTCGATGGCTGTAGTCGATGGCCTGGATACATCTGCCGCTTGGAGTGTAATACTTGGCAGTGGTGACTTTCAGCTGTCCGTTGTAAGGAAGCGGACGGACACTCTGAACCAGGCCTTTGCCATACGTCCTGCGACCCATGATGGTCGCCCTGTCCAGATCCTGGAATGCGCCGGAAACGATCTCGGAAGACGATGCCGTGCCGGAATCAACCAGCACAATGATAGGAATTTCCGTGTCTACAGGCTCTGTAGTGGTGCGGAATTCCTGACGTGGAACATTGGCATTGCCCTTGGATGAAACCACGAGCGAACCCTTTGGCACGAAGAGCGAAACGATGTTCACGGCCTCGTTCATGAGTCCGCCGCCGTTGCCGCGCAAATCGAGTACCAACTGCTTCATTCCCTGCTTCTTGAGCTTGAAATAAGCATTGCGCACATCGCCTGATACATTCTCGGTAAATCCGGTCTGAAGAATATATCCCGTCGTGTCATTGATCATGCCTGCGTACTCCACATCCGGCAGGTGGATGCGCTCGCGGACCACCGTAACTTTCACTGTGTCACCGGCATTCCATCCTTCGCCGCCACGGAGCTTCTTTACGCTGAAGACCACCGGCGTGCCAGGCTTGCCCTTCATTTTGGAGGTCGCCCCGCCTGCGTCCAGACCTGTTACGCTCACCCCGTCGATTTCCACGATTTCATCACCGCACTTCAGCCCTGCCTTGTATGCCGGAGAATTCATATATGGCTCATTGATAACGACATTGCTCTCTTTCGTAGGCTTGTAGATGATAGCGCCGATTCCGCCGTAGGTCTTGCCCAGCATGAACTCGAAATCCTCATTGTCCTCCTCGGGAACATACATCGTGTAAGGGTCCAGGTCCGAAAGCATTGCCTCGATACCTGCCTTTTCAATGCGGTCGAGCGGGAGCGAGTCCACGTACGAACGGTTCAATTCCTTGAGTATGGAGTTCTGGATTTCGACCCATTGTCCCAGTTTGAAATTCTTCGACTGCCCGAAGACCGGCGCCGCAGCCATGGTCAATGCCGCTGCCGCAACCACTAATTTATTGTATTTCATATTTATATTGTTTCAATGTCTTTTCGCCCCGCGGGGCAGCATTGTCCCGAAGGCATTGTCCTTATTGTGCAAGTCCTATGCCATCGGAGCATTGTACAAAAATACGAAAAATAATGAAAAACGCCCCTCGGAAATTTCCGGGAGGCGCGATATTGTCTATATCTGTAAAATATTACAGGTTAGCGTTTTCTTTTTTCCAGTCAGCAACTGCAGGAACGATGCCGAGTTCTACGATCTCGTCACGCATCTTGCAGAGGTGAGCGTAGGAAGCGTCGAGAGAAGCGAGCTCTTCAGCTGTTCCCTGAGGCATGACATAGTGGCAACCGGTAGCATCGATTGTGGTAGGCATTGCCATCATCACGTTCTGATACTTCTCGTTGTTTACGTATGTACCTGCAGGCAGTGTGAACGGAGCGCCGCCCATAGCAGCCTCGATCATCTTCACTGCGTTGTAAGCAGGGCTCTGGAATGAAGAACGGCCACGGAGCTTGATGATAGCTGAACCGCCCTGGATGGTGTTCTGCTTGATTTCAGCCATCTTCTCAGTAGAAAGACCCATTTCTGAGAGAGGTTTGCCGTCGATCTTTACCTGAGATGCGAATACTGCCATCTGCTCGCCGTGTCCACCGTATGTGTGGGCTCCGGTAACAGAGCTCTGAGGAACACCGAATTCCTTGGCAAGGTTGCTCTGGAGACGGGTAGAGTCGAGAGCTGCAAGTGATGTGAGCTGCTCCGGCTTCAGACCTGAATGGATAAGAGCGGTGAGAGCGGTAACGTCAGCAGGGTTGAAGATAACTACAACATGCTTTACGTCAGGGCAATACTTCTTGATATAGTCACCGAACTGAGCGGCGATCTGGCAGTTGCCTTTGAGAAGATCCTCACGGGTCATACCCTCTTTACGAGGTGCACCGCCTGAAGAAATGATGAATTTAGCGTCCTTGAAAGCTACTTCAGGATCTACGGTCCAAGTGATGTTCGCACCCTCGAAACCGCAGTGATACATTTCCTCTGCTACACCATGAACACCTGGCTCGAAGATATCGTAAAGGCAAATGTTTGGAGTAAGCCCAAGCATAAGGGCAGTCTGAGCCATGTTGGAACCGATCATTCCGCCGGCACCTACGATGGTCAACTTCTCATTAGTCAAATACTTCATAATAAAATGTATTATTTATTTATACGTTTCTTTCAATTCCACGCAAAGATAACAATTTCGGTTGATAATTGTTTGTCTGCGGAGGATTTTCACTGCAAAAGTTCAGCCATAGCGGCAATTCTGTATGACGATTTGCTGATTTTTTGCGCAGATCTGTATTTTGTCGCTTGTCCGAAGGCTGCAGGCCCGACGCGTTTGTTCTCCACGTTGCCTTCGGCCTGGAATCCCCGGTCTCTAGAAAAGTCCGTAAAGCTCCGAGTCAATCTTGTCTGTAATCGACGCGAAATCCTCGGGACGATTCTGAAAATCCAGCCCGTCCGCATCGATGACCAATACCTTCCCCGGGTATTCGGCAATCCACTTCTCGTACCTCTCGTTCAATCCCTCAAGATATTCTATTTCAATGCTTTTCTCATATTCGCGTCCGCGTTTCTGTATTTGTGAAACGAGATGTGGAACGGAAGATTTCAGATAAATCAGGAGGTCCGGTGCCTTTACGAGCGACATCATCAGGCGGAACAATTCCATATATGTCTCGTAGTCTCGGTCCGAGAGGTTACCCATTGCCTTGTTGTTCGCCACGAAGATATATACGCCCTCGAAAATCGTACGGTCCTGGATGATGACATCATCGGAATGGGAGATTTCCAGAACATCCTTGAAACGCTGCGTCAGGAAATAGACTTCCAGGTTGAAAGACCATCTCTTGATGTCCTTATAGTAATCTTCAAGATAAGGATTGTATGTAACCGCCTCATACTTAGGCGTCCAGCCATAATGTTCCGACAGCATACGGGTCAATGTCGTCTTGCCGCAGCCGATATTTCCTGCTATTCCAATGTGCATATCATGAAAGTTTCTCGTTTTGCAAAATTACGCTTATTTTTTAATTTTGCATAGGGAGTGCCGCTTTTAAGTATTGCGCGCTTTCTTATTGTGATTTTTGGTAAGATACTATGCTGAAGATATTGACATTTACTTTCAATTCTTTTGGGGAGAATTGTTCATTGGCTTGGGATGAAACAGGCGAAGGCGTCATCATTGACCCTGGTTTTTACAATGATGCGGAGGCACAGGCCTTGTTCGGGAAGATTGCCGAGAAGCAGGTGCGTCCTGTCATGGTGCTGCTGACGCACGGCCATTTCGACCATATTTTCGGGGTGAAGGAGTGTGCTGACAAATATGGCATTCCGGTCTACATGAACCAGGAGGACAATTATGTCCTTCAGCATAATTTCAGTCAGGTTTTCGGCCTGAAGGAGCCGGACACGTCCTTTTCCACGCTGCCGTTGGTTGATGGGCAGATTGTCAAGTTCGGCAATACTGAGTTTCAAGTGATTACCACTCCTGGACATACTCCGGGCGGCGTGTGTTTCTACGACAAGGCTGACAAGGTGGTCTTTACAGGTGACACTCTTTTCGCCGGCAGCATCGGCCGCACAGACCATCCGGGCGGCGATTATGACAAGTTGATCGTCTCATTGATGGATAAGCTCATGGGCATTCCCGGTGACGTGACCGTCTTCCCGGGCCATGGCCACAACACCATGATTTCCGACGAGCGCACCCACAATCCTTTCCTCCAGCCGTTCAACGAACCCGACCCGGATCATCTCGACTGGGACGCCGACGGCATCGAACTCCACGGCGGCGAGGCGTAGTGATTGTTCGGCTGGCCCTTTCCATCTCGGCCCAGGCGTCCATGCCTCCAGAGGCTCCACTTCCGCCGTGGCCGTGCTGATGTGACCGTTTCCCGTTTTTGTTCCAGACTTGCCCGACATCTGCCCACCCGTAAGCGTCTCCAGGGTTACCCCACGACCGCTGTCTGCGTCTTCGGAGTTACGTTTTGACGCGCTGGCGGGACGCGGCCACGCCCTATTTCTGGAGGTGCTGATTTACAATGAGTTATAAAACGGGGCGTGGAAACGTGGCCAAAAAAAGCTGCGTTTCCACGCCCTGTTTAAAATGGTATCTGATTATCAAGGAGTTACAAAACACCCCGTGGCCGCGTCCCGCCGTGACATTTGGCGAGCATGAGTAGGGCCCATGGTAATCCTTGCCCAGATTCTCCAGGATTCTCCCGAAGTCGCCCGTAAACTCGTTCCATCGCCGGCTACGTCAGTGTTCCTGTTTTTCAGCCTTGCCTATAGCAGCCGCATACGCGTCCCGCCACGCGCCGGATTATTGTTTCCGGGGATACCTGCCTAGTATTCCTGACAGGAGATCCGGGGGCAATGAACTGATCCGTGCTGCCCTGGCGGTGGTCAGACGATACTTTTTGACCAGATCGGCTGCTGCGATACATCTCCTTTCGATGGACAAGCTTTTGTAACTGCTGCCGAACCGGTTGATGCTGATTCCCTCTAGGGACTGATATAACTCATCATCCCGGAACTTCACTGATTTCAGGATTCCGGAATCGGTTTCATATTCGACATCATTGTTCTTGGAAAGGTAGAAGGAAAACTGTCTCGGATTGTTGAAATACTGTTCCATTTCATGAACTTTGACATATTGTCCGGGGAAGACCAAGTTGTTGTCGTCAAGAACAAGGTCCTGAGGCATAAGGACTTTCGAGGAAAAAAGTTCACGTTGCATGCGGATGCTCAGCGATGACAGCTTCCTCCCTGACGGAAGACAATGATTATCATTGAAATACATGCTTGCGGATGACCATAGGTATGCCGTGGGGATTACATTCATGCCGGCAGCCATTGGATTCCTCAAAATGTACCCGCATACGCCGCGCAAATAGTCGGTGTCAGCTATATGCTTGATGCTCAGGTCAACGTCTTCGGAATGTTTGATCTCCGAATAGACCTTTTTAATTGCCGCAAGCCTTCTCTGGAGATATGCCTTGGCAAATCTTTTCACGTCGAGGTATTCTCCTCGTAGAAGAAAATGGAAGTGGTTGTTCATCAGGCAATAGGCATATATCTCAATGTCATATTTCAATGAACACACGAGAATGTCATTTACTCCTCTTACAAAATCGGTGTCGCTTCTGAACATGAGTGTCTCATACGTTCCGGAAGAGCAAACATGGTAAAAATCAATAGTCATTTCTCAGGTGGTTTTTTGTGTAAATTTAGCAAAAGCGATTTGCCCGACCTAGGAAATATAGGCTATTGATTGAATTAATTTATGATTTTTATGTGTTTCAATAAAAACTGTGACATTTTTGAATGTCTGCTGATACATAATTGAATGTAAAATTCGTAAAAGTCAACGCGTCAGAGGACTTGGGAAACATGAGTAAATAGTCTTAAAGCGACTTGCAATCATTTTTAGAAGTCGGTGGCGAGGTAGCCTTGGCGGCTGAAATCGACGGCTTCGGTAAATAGTTTGTCGAGGACCTCCATTGCTATAGATAGCTGGCGTTTGTCGTAGAGCTCGCCGGTGATGTTTTCGATGAAGAAATCCGTGTATCCGTTCTTTATGCCGGCACTTCCGTTGCAGGTGTAGATGTTGTCGAAAGTGATGCGATACTTGCCATTTTTCAGTTGGGCGACAACACGCGCTTCCAAATCCCTGACTGAAAGCACTGATAACGGCAGTTTCATTCGACTGTATCCGTATCGCTTATATGGGATGCCTCCGTGACAGACATAGCGGCAGACAAGAGTTGAATCATTCAATGTTTGACAGTCGGTGAAGCCGTGCCCGAAAAACAGCCCTTCAAGGTCATGGATAGTTTTGACGTCAGAGTTGTAGACTTTCTGCCAGACTACATCCCTGTCGCTGATGACTACAAAATTGTGGCGATCTGTAATTTTCGCCGTTTCGTTTGTTGCCGCGTTGTTCTTGTCGCCGGTAAGTTTGAAACTTGACTCCAAATCTTGAGCGGAGCAAATCACCGGAAGGGCTGCGGCCATTACCAATAATAACAATTTCTTCATGACTATATAATATATAAAAAGTATAACACCAGTGTAAATTTAGTAATATTCAGTAATAACCTGCATCATCTCAGGGGATTTTTTCCGCCATCGTGAGTGTCGGCTTGGTTACCCCGGAATCGCCTGTCGGGACGCGGCCACGCCCTGTTTCTGGAAGTGCTGATTTACAATGAGTTATAAAACGGGGCGTGGAAACGTGGCCAAAAAAAGGCTGCGTTTCCACGCCCCGTTTAAAATGGTGTCTGATTACCAATAAGTTACAAAACACCCCGTGGCCGCGTCCCGCCATTGAAAAGGGCTTTTCATAAATATCGATCTTTACATGGGCAAAGTACGGAACGATCAAAAGCGCATCAATGCGTAACTGCGGAGACGCTCAAGGCTCATAACTTCTTGCGCGATTCTCAAGGTATTTTAATTCCAGTAAGGTACGATTGGAGCACAGCCCGTTCCCGTTCCAGCCGCTTGAATATCTATTTCAATTCCAGTAAGGTACGATTGGAACATGCTGAATACAAATTTAAGTACAATCAGATGCAATTTCAATTCCAGTAAGGTACGATTGGAACATTGTGCCTTGTAGGGTTTCATCAGATGTCAGGTATATTTCAATTCCAGTTATGTACGATTGGAACCCGATGTTCGTCTTGTTTGCCTTGATGGTGTTGTATTTCAATTCCAGTAAGGTGCGATTGGAACTCTGCGGAGGTCATACAGCTTCTGATGCTGTGCGATTTCAATTCCAGTAAGGTACGATTGGAACATTGAAATAGTCTGCTTGCGGTTATCGTCTTCTAATTTCAATTCCAGTAAGGTACGATTGGAACATGAATTGTAATATGACAGTTAAAGATTTACAAATATTTCAATTCCAGTAAGGTGCGATTGGAACCGTTCAAGAAAATAATACCATATCTCAGCAATTAATTTCAATTCCAGTAAGGTGCGATTGGAACTTCCTGCTTTCAAATATGTCTTCGTTGCTGAATTATTTCAATTCCAGTAAGGTGCGATTGGAACGCCGCTCTTGAATTTGTCCGCAAACATCCTACTTCATTTCAATTCCAGTAAGGTGCGATTGGAACAATAAATGTCCGAAAAGTGCTAGTTTTCGTCAAGATTTCAATTCCAGTAAGGTGCGATTGGAACACATGTCGCACTATTCCAATCCGGCATGCTTAGAGGCCGTATGAATCACTTGAACACATGTCGCACTATTCCTGCGGCACTGGTATGTGATTTCAATTCCAGTAAGGTACGATTGGAACGATTCTAACGGGTTCGGTAAAAATTCGCTCATTTCATTTCAATTCCAGTAAGGTACGATTGGAACGCACGCAACCAATTCGCCGCGTAAATCCTAATATATTTCAATTCCAGTAAGGTACGATTGGAACCGGGTACGCCGTAACCTCCAATATTATGGTATTAATTTCAATTCCAGTAAGGTACGATTGGAACCCTTAGCAGTTTCAAAAATTCTATATATGAAATTAATTTCAATTCCAGTAAGGTACGATTGGAACAAAATGTTGAACCAGGACCAAATGACAAGTAATCAATTTCAATTCCAGTAAGGTACGATTGGAACAAGGGTTAGCCTATGTCACAGAAAATCAAATTGGATATTTCAATTCCAGTAAGGTACGATTGGAACCCCCTCTTGCTGTTGGTGATGTTACCGCCCCTGTCATATTTCAATTCCAGTAAGGTACGATTGGAACGATAGCTGACCGCTGGCGTAATGCGACCAAAGATATTTCAATTCCAGTAAGGTACGATTGGAACAAGGAATTAAATAAGTTCTTCTCTGAACTTGTTGTATTTCAATTCCAGTAAGGTACGATTGGAACATTTAGTGCTTTGTCTTGTTCTTATTCGTTTTCTTATTTCAATTCCAGTAAGGTACGATTGGAACGCATTCCTTCAAATAAGGATTTGTATTCACAATTATTTCAATTCCAGTAAGGTACGATTGGAACATGAAAGCGTTAAACTCTCAAAATGAATCATAATTAATTTCAATTCCAGTAAGGTACGATTGGAACGCTACCTCCGGATATTCTTATATGTATTATATTCAGATTTCAATTCCAGTAAGGTACGATTGGAACATCAAAAGGCGTACGAGATTGCTAAAACTATCTAATTTCAATTCCAGTAAGGTACGATTGGAACCATTTGTGCTTGTGTACGAGAACCCTGCATCCTTGTATTTCAATTCCAGTAAGGTACGATTGGAACTTCAACCGCGACAATCAACGATTGATTGATACGCATTTCAATTCCAGTAAGGTACGATTGGAACGGGAACGTTATCCGGACCAGCTTTTCGCCGAGTAATTTCAATTCCAGTAAGGTACGATTGGAACCTTGAAAGTACAAAAAATAGCGTATTTCCATTGCTATTTCAATTCCAGTAAGGTACGATTGGAACCGTTACATCGTCCATCCAGCCGAATTGATATCGTTCATTTCAATTCCAGTAAGGTACGATTGGAACAACACGAAATTGCAATTATGATGTATGATAGCCAAATTTCAATTCCAGTAAGGTACGATTGGAACCCCTGTGGGCACAAATGTGGATTGTGTTTGTGTATCACTTGGTTGCTGTGGCAAAGATACGACAAGAATCGGGAAAAAAATGTCGATGTCGGAAAATTGATTTCGGACGGGGCTATGACAACTGTATTTCAGAGGGGTACAATGTTATCAAAGAACTCAAATTTTAATTTTCATGAACAGTATTGAATCCGATGTTGGGACATCGACAACTTCGGCTACAGGAAATTATCCACGGACATCCGCTCTTTTCCGAGAATCTCCTTGTCCATAGAGTACTCCATCCTGGAGGAAAACAAGATCACGCTGTCTTCATCTTTGTCGATGATATCATCAATCTGAATTCTCAATGCTCGCAATTGGGCCTTTGACAAGTTCCCCTCAAGAACGGAATTCTGAACCCAGGAAAGATATCGGCGGCATAGCTTAAGCATCTTGCCGACACGTTTTTCCCCTACATCGTAAACTAATATGACATACATCCTACCAATACATCTTAAATGGTTTGTATTCCTCAAGCCCCATTATATCCTTGACCAGTTTATAGCACTCCAGCTTTATGAGATGCTTGAAACTGACATTGCGTCCAAGAGCACGATGAAGGAATGTTTCATTGTACCGATCCTCCATAGCCTTTACGAATGATTTTTTCCCCGACTCACTTAAAATGCACTTGTTCAGTTTCATGTCGAAGTCGGATTTGCCGAGAATACGTTTGTTGAGGACCTTGAAAATGACACGGTCCACGATAATCGGCTTGAACACTTCCGAAACATCAAGACATAAGGAATACCGCCTGTCGCCGGGGGAGTGAAGGAAGCTTATCGTAGGATTCAGCTGTGTGTTGTATATTGCCTTCAATGTCTCTGTATAGCACATCATATTCCCGAAGGATATCAAGGCATTCACTTCATTCTCTGGGGGCTGCTTTGTCCGAAGCCCCATGTTGTAGTCGTCCAGGATTACGTCAAATGCAGAATAGTACAGCTGCCTTATGTTCCCCTCGACACCCATTACCTCATCGACATCCGCCGCCTGCTGAAGACTCGGAACAAGAGCGCGTATGCCATCAATAGCCTCATTCAGATCTTTTCCGCGCCTGTTGTAATAGTTTAAATTCATGAGCATATTCCAGGAGGCCCCTTCAATGAACTTGCGAGCTAGCTGAAGCCGCTTCTTCTTGTTCTGGCAAGCCGCCGCCTGAGCCATTAGCACCCTGCCTGACAGCAATCCATCACGCGGCATGAAGCTTCCGGTATAATTCTCATAATAGTCGAAGAAATGTACAGGCACACCGCATTGGCCGAGGAAATTGAACATTGCGCTGTTTGCCCTCAGGCTGCCGAATACATATATCTCATCGACATCCTCAATCGGAATATACCTTGGGGACTGACAGATTTCAGCCCCGCCTTCATCGGCACATACAGGCGTGAACTTGAGTGTATTGTCCTTACGCTCAAGTATTCCTGGATTAAACAGGTAGAAACTTCTCTTCATTGGCCTTCATCGGTTTCGTGGACATTGCAGAACTCATAATAGCTGCAATTCCGGCATACACTTCTTTTCTCCGCAGGCGGGCAGTCCGGCAATGACGCGACCTTCATTATATTCTCCAGCATTGAGCCGATCTCCTCTCTGTCAATGTCTGTGAGCAGGATCTCCTTCGTCTTATGAAGCAGAGGATATTCAAGAATTCCCGTCACGCCGCTGATTCCATGTTGCTCAAAGATATACATATAATATTTGAGCTGCCATTCGTGGGCCTCTTCCATCTTGGAAGATTTCTTGATCTCATGTATGACCTTGTTCCTGGCATCATAGTAATCCACCTTGATTCCGTCAATCTCGATTTCCTCATATCGCGACGACCTCTGCGGATAACTCGATTCGTGAATCAGCCTGCCTTCATAAACCAGGTCCGATTCCTGCTCCATATTTATACCGGCGGAAAAAAGCCAAAGTTTCCGCCGGCAGATATGGTAATAATTGAACTGTGTGCCAGTTACTTTCATTGCATGGATTCTCGCAAAGCGCCGCTAGATCTGATTCTCGTGATCGAATGACTGCATTCTGTCGATGAGCTCTCTCTTGGCATTGTCCAGCGCATCCTTGCTTTCGGATTCCGTGACAATGTAATTCGCGCACGGAAGAGCCACGAAGGTCTTGGCTCCAGCATTCTCATCCACGATCGGCTTTACTCTCGGCTTGTCCCCGCTGTCATCAGTCATCTTGGCGCGGATTGCGGCAGCAAGAGAATTGGCATTGGCACTGATAGCTACCGCAAGCGTCTCCATTAGGCTGAATGTCCTCGCCTGATTGGATGTTATACGCCAGTCTATCAATGCGTCTGCAATGGCAGGGATAATCTTGTTGCGTCTGTTCTCCGGCATGAGCAAGGCCTCTCCGAAAACAGTCTTAACCGTCTTCCACCCGTCGTTTTTGAGCTTCTCAAACGTCTCGGAGGAGATTTCAGGTTCGAGCTGATTGGTAGAGACAGTGAAAAGCCTCCTGAGGTCAATGGCAACGTCATATACGAATAGCCCTGTGGCTCTTTTATTGTCTGGAATCCATTTTCTGTACAGGCTCCTGTCCATCCCGGAAAGCAATTCGCTTATCTGTTCTTCTGTTAAAGGCGTTCCGTCGGCATCACGGACCACCACTTTATGCACGCCAGGCCTGTCAGAACGGTCGAAAGATATATTTTCCGTAGGAATCGCAGCCAGCAGTGGATGCAGAGGAGTCATTGCGGAGATGCTCAGAGGACTTCTTCTCTTCACGGCTTTTTCAGCCCCGCCTTTAGGTGTCCTCATCCAGCCTCCAATCAGCTGGTCCACATATTCTGGATTGCATATTGACAATACCTCACCCTCTTTCAATGCGCCTTTCTTGTCCACATCGAAATAGAATGACACTGGTGACGGCTCCTCGTTCAACGTCTCGACGATCTTGTCCATGATGGAGCGCTTCACCTGCTGGCCGCTTGAGTATGGCGCATAGACCCTGAACTGAGGGTCATAATATGATTTCTGGCCTTCTGCGACACAGAACACCGTAAAGGCTGCATGCTTCAGACCACGGAGGTAGATAAAAGGATTCTGTTCCATAATATTGTGATTTTAATTATTGTATTGTGACGTACTGGAATTTCATGAGCGTCAGGAAATACGGGACATTGTCATTCGGCATGTCGTGTGTCGCCTTGACTATGGACCTGAGCGCATCCTTGTCCTCAATATAAGGAGCCAGCTCTGTCACAGCCGAGACGAACTGCTTCTTGTTGCACGCCTCAAGCACGCTTTCAACCAGGTTCTTGCGCTTGGTGCTGATCGATTTTTCCGTATCATGAGAATTGCCGTTCAGCAATTCCGCCAGTTGCAGGGACAGGTCCCATAAAGATTCATTGTTCAGCATAGCTAAAATCCAAATTTTATATACATTATAATTTATTGTCTGCTCTTCCTTGGGCTTCTTAGGCACATTGCCTTTCTCGAAATAAGGCTTCAGTCCCTTCGGCTCCATGGCCCGTAGCCCGATAACTCCGTTGCAGCACGCGGTCCGGAATCCATATTCGGTTCCCCATAGTTTCTCCGCATTCCGCCCGTTTTCCATCCCGAAGTATTTTTTATAAAGCATACTTGGCTTGCGAATCCTGTCGAGATTGAATGGTATAAAGCCTATGGTGGTGTTGGTCTGCCCGATGCTGTACACATAACCGAGAATCTGCATTGACGCATATTTCCTCGCCATCCCGATAAGGATTTTTGTCCATGGGGTGGTGTCAATGCTCATCAGTCCGCTTGTGCCGCGGGTGTATGGATTGAATCCTGCCATCGGCGATTCAGGAGTGTAGTCCCTCTCATCATAATAATGTGAAAGCCATTGCCCGTTCCATGTGTTGATCTGGTTTCCCTTAAGCCCACTTGTATTGTTCAAGACATCCCGGTACAATTTCCAGCCATCATATATGTCCAGCAGTATTCTCTTGTCATTGAACATGATGGACAGTCCTCCCTGCACACCGACCCCGAGAGCGTCACCTATCCATGATGCGAACACATCGTCTTTTGATATCGGAAGTTGGAGATCCGTAACCTGGCCTGACGTGGTGGCATTGACATCCAGCGAATAATATCCTCTGGCAATGCTTGCATCGGCCTCTGTCTCATCAATTTTCGATATCAGCTTGTCATATCTGTCGCGCCTCTGCTCCGTGGTCTCGAAAGGCTTCTTTCCCAGAATCATGTCTTCCCAGCTGAGTTTAGGATTTTCCAGCGGTGAATTGCCCGCCGTCATCATATACTTTCTCTGGTTGAAGAACAGAGGATAAAAGACTTCAATGAAAAATCCACGGGCGTCATAATCAGTCCCGTACTTTTCATTATACGCTTCAAGAAAGATTTTCCCGATTTGCGATGCTATCATATTCTATAGTATTTCAAAAGGTTTATAAAACTTCCGCTTGCACATATCCATTACCAGGCCCTTCTCGTCATCATAGCTGCTGTCCGGGACGATAAATGGTCTGAGTCCCGAGTCAAGCTGGTCAAGATTCCTATGCGCGACCGAATTGTAACTTGCCGGAATCTCCATTTCTGACCGCTCCAGCATTCCTCCAGCAATATATCGTTCCTTGTCATGCTCCGTTATGCAGATTGAGGAGTTGATATCCAATGTCTCCAGCAACGCAGACTTGGGATTGTTGCATAGTTCTTTCAGCTGCCAGGCGCCGTCCTTGAACGCAATCCCGGTATAGTCAATGTTCTTGAACCCTGCATCAGTATATACGCTGTCAATCATCTTCTGCACGTCGGCCTCACGCAGGACATCGCCACCATCCGGAAGCACTGAATAGGTTTTCTTCAGGATATCAATGCTGTATGGGAGGGCTTCCTTGTCATCTTCAGGCGGAGCTAACACATACACGGGCTTATAATGCCCGAGGGTTTCAGACGTCCTTTTTCTGTTCACTCTTCCGAACCGCTGGATCAATGCGTCCACAGGTGCACATTCCGTAATCATGATATCGAAGCTGATATCCAGGCTGACTTCCACTACCTGCGTGGCCACGACTATGCACGGACTTCCATTTATGGCATTGAACTGGTCTTTCAGCCCTGTTTCCAGACGGTTGCGGTCTTTTCTCTTGAAATGGCTGTGTATGAGCATTTTCCTTACATCCGGGTATGTCTCGGATATTGAGTCGAACATCTCCTGTGCCCTTTTGACCTGGTTGCAGACTATCAGGATTTTAAGATTGTCCTTTACCGCCTTTTCAATGATCCCGCCGGTGTCGTCAAGATTGTCAATCTTGAATACAATGTGCCTGTTGAATGTATCCAGCACGGAATCCTCGAGCTTTACCTCATAGACATTGTCACCTCCTCCGAGCAATCCGATGATTCTCGAGTACAATGCTGACGGCATTGTGGCAGTGCCTATATGCACCCGACAGTTTAATGCCACCAGGATCTCGACTATCTTCAGGACAATCGCCTGGATTGTATCGGAATACGTGTGTATCTCATCAAGAATCACATCACATCCTGCCAGATCCAACGCCATCGCTTCGTATCCCTTTATGCCGAAAGCCACCGAAGCCATCTGATGCGGAGTCATGACTTTCACTGAGGCTCCAACGTGACGCTGCATTATGATTTCTTCAGTTTTTCCGCCCTTGAGCTTGAGATTTGACGCAGAATGGAGCAGATATACCTGAGCATCTGTGCCGGACAGATCCTTCTTGATCCTGTCATACATTGCATTGATAGATGCCTGAAACGGTAGTGTGTAGAACACGCGCCCCTTGCAACGCCTCAGAAGGAAGTCTGTCTTGCCGGCACCGGTGGGAGCAGTGACGACAGTATGTCTCTTCGAAGAGGTGCTGCTTATGAGGGATAATGGATATAGCTCGTTCCGCCGCTCATAGAAACGCAGGTCAGGCTTTATGAACAGCTTGTCAGACGGAGCTTTCACGGAGCCGTAAAACGACGATGCCATGTGGTCTGCAGCCATCAGAAGTCCTCTCCACATCGAGCAGCCTCTGTTTTTTCGGCTGCAATATTGCACTGCATATTCATAATTTGCTTCCGCCTCCTCGATGGAAATGGGATGCACGTCAAGTCCCGATGCTTCCAGTATGTCCAATGCCGTCTCGCTCCACTTTTCAAAACCTTCCGAATGGTCGGCAAAAGTGTAGTCATTCTCATCATCAAGGTCCAGCAGGCCAAGTCCCCGGATATCCTTGTACATTGACTTGTGGTGCGCGACAACCATATCGATCACGGTATCCCGATGCCCGACTGGCACAAGTGAGGTGAAGAACAATGAAGCTATCTCGTGACGGAAATTGTGCCCTGGGGCGAGCCCTGCAGTGCTGGCAAGGGATCTTTGGAACACAGGGCTGGTCTTCCCGATGTCATGAAGCAATGCTCCCTCCCGTGCGATTACGGCATCCAGACCGATATTCCTTGCTACAATGACAGCGATATCGGCAACATCCTTCAGATGCTGAAACAATGTCGTCCGCCCGCAGTCATCGCTTTTGGCGAGAATTTCCTGATGCTCATTCATGGCAGATTACAATAGTGACTGTCCGTCATACTCGATCCATCCGGACAATGGAGAATTGCCGTCATATCTGTTGTAGCCGACAAGGAAAGACTGTTCGGATTCACCGAACCTGAGCTCGAACCCGTGAACGGCACTGAATTCTTCCTCCGTCATTTCAATGATATCGCAGTCTGGAAGCATCACGTCTTCATTCCTGCAAAGGCAGATATGCTGTCTCGAAGCGGCCTCCGCATCCTCCTTCGATGTGAAAGCCAGATGCAGGACAGGGTTCTGCATCACTGATCTCTTTATTACGGACCGTGGCCTGGTGGACACCTTGTTCTTATATTCAAAACCTCTTGTCTGCACCACCTCCTGTTGAGAGGACAACGCATCATAAGAAAGCTTGTGCCTGACGATCTTATGTATTCCATGCTTTTCGAGCAGTTCCGGAAAAAGCTTTTTCTCGATTCCTTCTATCATTGAAGGCGTGAGGAACTGCTGGCTGAATGTCTCTCCGTCACGTACCGCAGTCCACGGCTTTATGAATCCGAACTTTCCAGTATAGGTGACAACGTACATAATTATTGAACTTTAAGAAATTTTAGAAAAACGACTCGTTCCAGATTGAGAATTTGAGAACTAATATATTGAGCCAAAACCGATTCCTGTGCAATTTCCTATCCCGACATTCCAGGCGAACAGCTTCGTCTCTGGTCTTCCATTGATTATGATAGGGCACATGCTCGCCCTGTTGCTGATTCCGTGATACCTTATGAGTTTCGTCTTCTTCCCTGCGAAGGATGTGTCGAATCTGATGTCTAAAGTCGGATCTTCTTCAAGCCCGGCTGACCGCATCTTGGAAACGAGCGTCTCTTTCATAAGCATTCCAGTCTGCTCGTCATCATACACGTATTGCTTTATTTCGCCTGTTTCCAGTTTTCTCTTGATGAAGACAGGGCTGCCGCAATAAAACTCGGTCCGGGAAGATAGGTCCGGATCGTTCTCTATGATAATGTCCGTGACATACATCCCGCAGAACATTTCTGGAAAATTCCTTATCGAGAGTATTATACGCCTCATAATGTCGGAGTCATGAAAGCTGATGAAAAATGATGTCCCTTTCGGAAAAGTCAATGCGTTTCCTGCTTTTGTGCCACCTTTCAGCCACGAAAAAGAATATAGGGAAAGCTTGTCGTGGATATCATTCTCTCCAATCCATTTATGAATAGTACCGACAAGTTTCTGCTGGTAATCAAACGGGACAGGTTCGGTGTTAGAAGATATATTAAGAGTGGTTCTCATATTTTGGTTATCGTTTGAACAAATATAACGTTTTTCTGAAAATGTAGTATGGTTGCTATCAGAAAATATCAGGATTGCTCCCGAGAAATAGGGAAACTGAAACACATGTTTTTAGTTAATTGGATAGACTTCCGGGAACTTCTCTTAGACAGATGGACGAAAAAAGAGCAGGGTGGTTAGCCCTGCTTTCTTTATAGTTAATCGTCTAAATATCAATGTTATGAGATACGCATCCAGTGGTCTTGGGGTAACCATGGAGACGCTTGCCGCGTCCCACCATGACGCAGGCATGCAACGCTATCTCGCCCCGAGCACCACGCGCTCTGCCACCTGACGGAGATAGGCGGCCTGGTCGTGAGGAATGCCGCAATCTATTGATGAGGTGGCGCCATCTGCCGGCTGGGACTGGAACGGCTTGCGGAAAATCATGAGGTAATTTACGCAGGCCTTCAGGTAGGAACCGTAGTCGGACTGATGTTTGCTGTCGGCGCTGTAGAGGTCAATGCCGGGATTCTCGTTGCGGACAATGCTGAAGGCGCGGCCTATCGGCGAAACCTCGAAATCATTGGCCCCGAATATCTTGGACGCATTGCGGATCATCATTGATGTGCCGATGGTCATCAGGCTGTCGAACGCGGCGTGGCTGCCGAAACCGCCGAAATCATCCTTTTCGAATGACCAGGTGCTTTCGAGAATCACGTGGCAATTGCGCGAGCGGGAAAGAAGCCTGTCGGTCAATTTCAGGAAATTCGTATTGACATAATCGAACTGGGTCGTGTCGGAAGCGTATCTTGCCGGACTTTGGCTCTGGTCCTGGAAAAACGCATAATCGTAACGGCCGGCATTGACGACATTGCGCGAAATCGGGAGCGCGAGATGGTCGCCAAACGTCTGGCCGCCCTTCAACGTCGATTTCACGCGGAGATAGTGCCCCTCGTTCCATGCGATTTCCTTGAGCATTGCCGGGCAACCCCAGTAATAGGTGAAGGAATTGCCGACGCAGAGGACGTTCAGGGTGTCCTTCGGAATCGCATTGCCGAGATACTGCACATATTCCGCCAAGTAGCTCTTCGGCATAATCATCTGAGGTACAGCGCTATCCGTGGCTGCGGTATCGGCCTTTTCCTTGCCGGTCGGACGGAAACGGAGCTCCAGTTCGCCTTTCACCGGCTCAGGCAGGCGGAATGTCTGCAATATCGTGGACGGATGAGCTCCCGCACCGGTCGGACGGCCGGAACACATGAACATGTCGCCCTTGTACCAGGTGCTGCCCGACTTGCACTCCACTACATAATATTTGCTGCAGGAAGCGGTCGTATTCACAGCCGCATCGAACTCGATGACTCCGCCCTTCGGGATGTAACCCACCGGAATCTTGAAGTTGAACATGCCGTCCTCGTCAGCGGCAATCGTCCTGTCAGACGCTTCGCCGGCCACATAGACGACCTTCAGCGGAAGTCCCTGAGTGTCAACCTTCGGCGCGCAGCTCTGCAATCCCGCCAGCGCCATAACAGTCATGACCAATGCCGTTTTGACGGCTGCAAATGAATGTTTCATAGTTACAATGTTAATATCCTCGTAAAGTTACTAAATTATGCGAACAATTCAAGCCCCAAAAAGGTCTTAGCCCATCCGTTAGATAAGTGCCTTCTGCCAGAAATATGGCAGTTATTTTCTGATCCACTTGGCAGGCATGGATGCTTGCGGGTAATCGTTCAATCTGTTGTATCTCAATAAGATGACTTCACTTTATACTCAATCGACGTATGCCAAGTTCCATGTTTTTTCATGAGACTTGGCATGCAAGCGTCTTTGTAACTTGTTGATATCTTGTTGTTTAGTTAAATGCTGGGCTGCCAACTTGTTCGGTTTGCCGAAAGCTTCTCCAGGGAATCGTCGTCTCAATTTTCGATGCATTGTAGATGTGACTCGGTGGACGTTATACACTTATCGAGAATTTCATTGACAACAGCTTCCGGGACGGGCAGGTGAGGACCACAGATACAGGCATTCTTCGAGAGGTACTTTGGGCTGTAGAATTGTGTCGTGCGCAAAAACGCCTGATTTGCGCACGACATGGCATTTTTACCCCGCGACGTGCGTATTAAAACGTTTTCCACTCACGACACATTACCTTCAGCCGCCGGAAAATTGGAACAGGCGTGGAATGGCTGGCCGAAAATTATACGAACAATTCATGCAGAACCTGAAGCGAGCGGATGTTGATGGTGGACTCCGTGTGGAACTCCAGGTAGCGGATTATGGATGAGGCGATCTCGCTGCGGACACGGCCGGACAACGGAATAAGCATGGCCGTAGGCAGATCCGAACGCATGAACTGCTCCACAAACGGCTGATACTCACCGGTGAACGGAATCATGTCGGTCGCCTCGGGGCGGAAACCCAGGGCTATGCAGAACTCCAGCAGGAAATAAATGTGGTAGTTACTGAAATCCGCCTGGAGCGCATCCAGAGTCAATATCTGGCGGACACACCAGTCGAAAAGGCCGTCTTCCTGCGCCCCGTCCTTTATGGTACGGTAAACCACCTCCGCCATGAACAGGGACATCGTGTTCTTGAAAACATTGTTCCGTATTCCCAGAAGAGGATATTTTGCCGCCAGAGGACTGGCATACCATAAATCTGATTTCGTATTCTCCGTTATGGAAAGCTCCAGAATGTTCAGCGGAAGGTAATACGCCATCTTCGCCTTCGCCCCCGTCTTCACAAGAAAACTCTTCCGGCCGTAGGCTCGGGTCAATGCGTGCACGACAATGAGGTTGTCACGTATCTTCGTGTAATTCAATATTATAGCGCTGTCATCCATGGCGGTGTCTACTTGCCGGCGTGCTCCTGAAGCCATGCTGCCATCGCTCGCAATGCCTTGCCGCGATGAGAAATGGCATTCTTCTGCTCGTCAGTGAGCTCCGCAACAGTCACGTCGGGATATTCGTCGGCGATGAAAATCGGATCATATCCGAAACCTCCGTTCCCGACTTTTTCATAGCCTATGCGGCCTTCCATAGTACCCTCGAAATAATGCTTTTCCCCGTTCAGAATCAGGGTGATGACGGTCTTGAACCTGGCCCTTCGCGTGGCGTGAGGAGTGCTGATGCCATATTCCCTCGCCACTGATGCCTCGTATTCATGAATGGCCATCTCGCTGAGAAGCTTGTCCATATTGGCATCGAAACTTTTCGAAGGTCCGGCATATCTTGCGGAATATACACCTGGAGCGCCGCCGAGGATGTCCACCTCAAGTCCGGTGTCATCAGCGAAGCAATCTGCTCCTCCGGTGTGGTCGAAAATGTATTGTGCCTTCTGTAATGAATTGGCACGCAGAGTCGTGCCTGTCTCCGGAATATCTTCCGTGATACCTTTGTCGGCTGGGGTAACGAGCTCAAATCCCTCGCCTAGAATCTCTGATGCTTCACGCAGTTTACAGCTATTGCCCGTTGCAAAAATAATCGTCATACTGCTTTGTCTTTTACCTTAATAATTTCGCGTGCAAAGGTATCAATTCCAATCGTAACGACAATGGATTTATCCCCATTTATGATTAGAATCGTCCGAAGATTTACCAATTTTTTGGGATTGCCAGCCATGCCGTCCCGCAATAAATTTGCAACCGAAAAACGAGAAAGTACATATATGACGAACAAACGAATAATTGCTGCCGTGACAATGATGATGACGGCAAGCATTGCTATGAGCGCGCAAAATACTGAGAATGAAGCGGATAAAAAAGAATCCAGCATCAGCAATGCTCTCGGGCGTCTTACCATAGGCGGTTATGGCGAGGCTGTGATGTCACGAAATTTCTATAGCCAGCATTTCAACCGCTACCGTGATCCTGAAACCTATAAGAATGACAAATCGCATGGCCGTTTCGACCTTCCCCATGTCACATTGAACCTCGGATACGATTTCGGAAAAGGCTGGACAATGGGAATGGAGATAGAATTCGAACATGGCGGAACCGAATCGGCAGTCGAGATCGACGCTGACGAAAGCGGAGAATATGAGGCAGAAACAGAGAGAGGCGGCGAAGTTGCATTGGAACAATTCTGGCTGAACAAGGCCTTCTGGGCCGGCAAGTTCAATGTCAAGGCGGGCGAACTGATAATCCCTGTCGGAGAAATAAACCAGTACCATCTGCCCAATGAATTTTTCTCCGTCTATCGTACTGAAGGTGAGGCGAAATTCCTTCCGAACACATGGCATCAGGTGGGCCTTTCGCTCTGGGGAAAGCTGCCGCAGTGGAGGTATGAGGCCATTTTCACCTCAGGTCTGGATGCAGAACGCTTTGGTCACGACTGCTTCGCACATTACGGCGCGACCAGCCCTTACGAATACAAGATAGGGAACGTATATGTCGGCGCGGCAAGAATTGACAATTATTCCGTTAAAGGGCTGAGACTCAGCCTGAGCGGCTACTACGGATATACATTCAGAAATACTGAGAGAAAGGCAAGCGCATCCTATGACGACTGTCACGGAGCCCTCGCCATCGGCAGTTTCGGTTTCGAACTGAACCGCTGGAATCTTATAGCCCGGGGCAATGCTACCTATGCTCATTTGTCTGATGCAGAGCGTATTACCACCTTCTGTAATGCCTTTCCGAAACACACCCAGCAGGATGGTTCCCCATCCAAACATTCGCCGATAGGTACCAGTGCATATTCCTTCGGCTGTGAAGTCGGGTACAATGTCTTCGGACTTGTGAACAGGCTCAAAGATGAACAGAAACTCTACGTTTTCGGACGATATGAGGATTACAACACATACGCCTCAGGAGACAAGAAAGTGGCTTACGATTATGACCATGTAAGACGTATGGCCTTCGGTATCAATTACATGCCGATACCCCAGATTATCATCAAAGCCGAATATGCAAAAAGATATCTCGCTGTAGAATATAACGATGAACCGTCCGTTTCCCTGGGCATAGCCTTCGTCGGCTGGTTCAACAGAAAATAATATTTAACGAACTATAAGATGAAAACATTGAAATTCATGATTGCCGCCTTTGCCGTCCTGGCATTGGCGAGCTGCGAAAAGAACTCCAACGGGGAGTCCGGAACAGTGAATCCTGACCTGAACGGAACTGATGCAATGATTGCGACAGCAGGTGAACACTGGAGGTATGCACGTCAGGACTGGGAATGGTCTGAAGCATTCCTTTTCGGCCCTGCAGGCGATTACGGTCTGGACCCGCACACCGACACATGGCCGTTCGACCGTGTGCAATTCGACAAATATATGAAGAAATACAGCCCTGCGACTGATGAAGACGATGCCGCCATCATGGCGAACAATATCGCTACAGGTCAGAACCTTACGGGCTTCCATGCTGTGGAATACCTTATCTTCCGTGAAGGAAAGTCCCGAAAGATCGCTGATATGACGGCCAATGAAGTATGGTTTGCCCAGACAGCGGCACAAGACCTCTACCTCAGCTCATTGAAACTCGTAAGTGCTTGGGGAGGAAAGGTTTCCGATGCTGAAAAGGCGCTTTTGGACGAGGTGGAATTCGAGTCTGACGATTACGGCGCTGATTTCAAGAATGCGGGCAATGCCGGTTCACGCTATTCAAGTGTCACTCTTGCGACCTGCCAGATTATCGCGGGAGCCAACAGCATCATCGGTGAGGTCCGTGACTCCAAGATCGGTGCCCCTGCTACCGGAGCGGATGTGAACTATATAGAATCTCCTCATGCACATAATTCAATCCAGGACTTCTATGACAACATAATGTCTTGCAAGCATGCACTTTACGGTGGATTCGACCAGAATGGAAAAACACCGGATGCCGCTTCTCTGATAGGCGTCTGCCTTACCGTTCAGCAGACGAAGGCAGCAGCCGAAAATGTGCAGGCAAAGCTTGAGGCGGCTCTTGATGCCATCAGCAAGATGAGGAAGCCTTTCGTAAAATTCTACAGCGATGCCAGCGCAAAGACTGCGATGTCCGCGCTCGATGACCTGGAGGAATCTCTTGACAAACTCAATGACATTCTCGAAAGATATTCCGGCAATTCCACCATCGAGGCCATGTTCAAGAGAGTCAATGAACAATTCGTCGAAAAGACCGTGAAGCCGACTTATCGCGCGCTTGCCGACAATGACTTGAAACTGGTGGAGGCATTGAAAAAGATTACTTGGTAAAAGCTAAAATCATGAAACACAACTATTTGACATTGGTAATGATCGCCCTGGCCGTCGCAGGATGCAAAGGCGAGGAGCCGGACAAGGATATTGACAAAATCATTGACCTGGGCCCAGGCACGAGCAGCGAACATCCGGCGGAGTATTACGCCGGCGGGCTTTTGGGGACGACTACGATGGTCAATGCTTATGCGTATCAGCAGCCTACTCCGGCTGTGGAACAGGCCGGCATGGGGATGGAATTCCAGAATGGCGAGACGCTTTTCGAGCGCGATTACAATGAAAATTCGGATGGCGCCTTCACGGGTCTCGGTCCTCTGGCCGTGCGCTCCGGCTGTCTGTATTGTCACCCGAATTACGGGCACGGAAAACGTCAGGAGCGCTATCGCGCAAGCGACATGGGAAACGGTTATCTGCTGGTGATTTATGACAAGCAGACCGAGTCTTACATCATGTCTGTCGCCGGTATGCCGCAGACGATGGCTACCAAGCCGTTCAAGGCGCCGATTGACGAGGCCGGAATATCTCCGATCGAGTGGAAAACCTATGTGGACGAGTGGGGCAATGAGTTTCCTGATGGCGAAAAGTATGAGCTCATCTACCCGGAAATCACCATTTCTGCTGACGCGTATTATGCGCCGGTGGTCGTGAAACGCAATGGTGAGATGGTCACGATTCCTGCCGACAGGGTGGCGGATGAAATCGGGGTGAAGCTGGAATCCACCATCGGAATCTATGGAACCGGTCTGACGGATGCGATTCCTGAAGAAGAAATCACGAAGCAGTGGATAAAGGAGAGCGAATATTATAATTCCATCGGGAAGACCGACGCCTTGAACCCCGCTTATTGGGACCAGGCCGGGATGAAATGGACGAACATGTACAAGAATACCGTTCAGGGCAACGGCACACAGTATGTCCGCCGTTATACTTATGCGCTTTCCCGCGGTCCGCTCATGGATGCTGCCGGTGCCAATGCCATCTGGAACATCACCAATGTGACCCGTTCGGACCGCTGTTACCACTATCTCGACCTGGCAGGTACATACTATGCCAAGACAGCGATGAACGACAAGGATGTGCAGGCGGAATTTCCGGAGTATATCGACCGGATTGACCCGGAAAAGAAGCATCCGGAGTGGCACACTGACGATGTCGCCCAAAATATCTACAATTATCTGACAGGCAAGAACCAGGATCCGGAAATGTCTGACCAGCAGTTCAAGAATCTGATGATCTGGCACAGGGGACTCGCAGTGCCTGCGGCCCGCAATGTCGGTACGGACAAGTTCAATGAAGGCAAACGTCTGTTTTCCGAATTGCATTGCGACGCATGCCACCGTCCGTCATGGACTACGGGAGAGGACCATATCCAGGACCCTAACCTGATGTTTTCCGATGAAGACATGCCGCGTTATCCGGGGCAGACCATCTGGCCTTATACCGATTTCGTGCAGCATCGCCTTCACATGGAAAATGACATCCGCACAGGCTGGTGCCGTACGACTCCTCTCTGGGGCCGCGGCCTGAGCAAGTTGTGCACCGGTGCCGAGGACCGTCTTCATGACTGTCGTGCGAGAAATACCCTGGAGGCCATCATGTGGCATGGCAATGCGAAGAGCGATGCGCGTGCTTCCATCGAGGCCTTCAGAAAACTTACCAAGGAGCAGCGTGATGCTGTAGTGTTCTTCTGTGAATCTATCTAAAGTGAAGTATTTGAAATACAGCATAGTAGCCCTGGTCATTGTCCTTGTCGGAGTGATGGCCACGGCTACTTGCGTTGAAAATGTGAAGGGAACGCCGTTCGTGGCGGAACACGTCTACGGGACGTGGTGGTTCGTCATGCTCTGGGCAATGTTGTCGGCAACAGGCGCGGCATATATCCTGAAATCCGGGATGCAGAAACGTCTCCCGGTTTTTCTTCTCCATGTATCGTTCCTCGTGATTCTGGCGGGTGCATTCACCACGTTTCTGACTTCGGAGCGGGGAAGTGTGCATCTCCGTGAGGGTGAGACTGTTACTGTATTCATGAAAGCGGACAGCACGATGGCTGACCTGGGATTTGAGTTGGCGCTGAAAAGCTTCTCCGTGGAATGTTATCCGGGGACGGACTCGCCGATGGATTATGTCTCGCAGGTGGAGGCTGATTCCACGCCGCTGGACATTTCCATGAACAATATCGGACGGTACCGAGGCTGCAGGTTCACGCAGGCAGGATATGACAATGACATGAAGGGCACCCGACTGGGCGTCCTTTACGATCCGTGGGGAATAGCATTGACATATACCGGTTATGCGCTGCTGCTGATTTCGATGATTCTTGTCCTTTGTTCCAAGGCTTCGCAGTTGAGGTTCTGGTATCGTAAGTCATTGGGTGGCAATGCGATGAAGCTGGCCGTGTTCCTGGCCTTCCTGTGCGCTCCGTTGTCCGCAGGCGCGACGCCACGCCCCGTTGACGACGATGTCGCCGACGCATTCGGGAACATCGCCGTTCTTTACGGCGGCCGCGTGTGCCCGGTCAGTACCGTGGCCAATGATTTCGTCACCAAGCTCTCCGGCAAGGCCGGGTGGAACGGATACGGTTCAATGCAGATCTTCGCCGGCTGGACTTTCCGGCCATCGGACTGGGAGCGGGAACCTATGATTCTCATCAAGGACAAGGTTGCACGCAAAGTTCTGGGCATCAACGGCAAATGGGCTTCGTACGATGACTTCTGGAACAGTCTCAATGTTTATAAACTAAAGACTCCTCTGGAGAAGGCTTACAAGGAAGGTGATGCGGCGATGGTGAAACATCTGCGTGATGCCGATGAAAAATTCAATATCATCCGCATGTTCTATAGCGGGGAACTTCTCCGGATGTTTCCATATACCTCGCCGGACGGAAAGATGACATGGGTGGCTCCGGGGCAGAAAGACATTGACCTGATGCTCCCGGAGAAGGAGTGGAATTTCGTGCGCAGGTCAATGGATTATCTGACGGAGAGCGTCCAGGCAGGCAATGACAATGCACGTGCGCTTCAGATCATTGACAAAATCGTGGACTATCAGCGGCTGCGCGCATCCGCAGTGATGCCGTCCGCATGGCGTCTGCGGTGCGAAACCATATATGGTTACCTTAATTCAATGCGCTGGCTTGTAATGCTTTATCTGACATTGTCGCTGCTTCTTGCGATATGCTTCTCGCTCGGTATGGCCGACGGCCGCGACAGGCTTGCGGGCTACGCAATCATCGTGACAATGCTGGTCCACCTGACCGTCCTCCTGGCGCTGCGGTGGATTGTTTCCGGCCATGTTCCGCTTTCCAGCGGGTTCGAGACAATGCAGTTTCTCGCTTGGTCGATTCTGCTGTTCACTCTGCTGGTACTCAACAAGTTCCCTATCATAATGGGCTTCGCCCCGCTGCTCGCGTCTTTCGCAATGCTCGTGGCAATGATAGGCAGCGGGAGTCCACGCATCACGCCGTTGATGCCGGTTCTGCAGTCACCGCTTCTGTCTGTGCATGTGATGGTGATAATGTTTTCGTATGCATTGTTTGCCCTGATGATGCTTATAGGTGTCCAGGGGCTTGTCATGCATTGGAAAGGTGACGCCGTAAGGGAAGAGTCGTTCGCGGCGCTTTCGCATACATTGCTTTATCCTGCAGTCTTTTTGCTGACTGTCGGAATATTTGTGGGTGCGGTCTGGGCCAATGTCTCCTGGGGCTGCTACTGGAGCTGGGACCCGAAGGAGGTCTGGGCGTTGATAACGATGTTCGTCTACATGGCACCGCTGCATTCGGCGTCGCTGAAGGCTTTCCGGAAACCGACTTTTTTCCATGTGTATTGCATCGTGGCTTTTCTGAGTGTCCTGATGACGTATTTCGGTGTGAACTTCTTTCTTGGCGGAATGCACAGCTATGCATAGATTTTTCAATGTTTTTTTTCGCTTGGCTGTTTGTTTTCAAAAATGGAATACCTATATTTGTAATGCCGATAGATTATTGCTTGGTTCGAGGGCGGAGATTATGTCGACACTAGTTTCTTCTAAAAAATCAGTTTGGCACGATTAATGCAATATGAAGAATCAAGTGAATAATATTATTGGTTGGTTATTATAATGGTTAGTTAGTAGTGTTTAGTTATGGTATCGCGTTGTACTGCCAGATGAGAAATCTCGCCAAGACGCAGATACGAATCTACAAGATGTCGCTCAAGTTCTTGGGCGACATCTTCGTTTTTATACCCCAGGAAACATAAAAAAGGTGACCTCACGCGGAGGCCACCTTTAAAGATATTAAGTTATCTATTACTTCTTGGGAGTGAATACGATATCCAGGTTGTCCGGATTGTCGAACATTCTGTTCACGAAGTCCTGGATATCTGCAGGAGTCATATTCTTGATGATATCTTCGAAATCTTTCGGGTCATTGTTGTTTATATCATAGATATAATATGTAGTAATGACTGAAAGCCAGTATGAGTTGTGAGGCTTGGACTGGTCGAAGTCCTTCAGCATCTTCTTGGTAATCTTGCTGATTTCCTCTTCAGTGACACCGCTCTTCTTGATCTTCTCGATTTCGGCGTAGATTAGCGATTTGAGGTGCTCAGCCTTGTCAGGATCACAGTTGAAGGTCATTGTCATGGTGTAAATCTGCTCAGGCCTCTTGGAAGCCTCGCTGCTTACGCTTACGCCATAGGTACCGCCTTCCTTCTCACGGATATTCTCGGTGTAACGGAGATCCAGGATGCCCCTCAGAACATTGTTGCAATACATGTCGTGCAGGTTGTAAGGCATTTCCTTGCGGAAGCTTGTAACCACGAGAGACTTAGGAGTTTCCATCTTGACAGGGATTACCTTCTTCACGATACCCTTAGGAGCTCTTACGCCAGTGTCTGTCCACTCTTCTCTTTCCTTTGATGTAGGCAGTGAACCGAGATACTTCTCCACAAGCGGTTTCAGTTCCTTGGCATCCACATTACCTACGATGAAGAATGTGAAGTCAGCTGCGTTGCCGAATCTCTCCTTGTAGATCTTGTTCATCTTCTCCATGTCGAGGCTCTCCAGGTACTTGCGGCTGAGCGGCTGTGTACGAGGGCTGTAATTGGAAGTGATGAAGTCGATGGAATCCTGGATAATCTTGTTAGGGTTCTTGGCGAGCTTGTCCACAGTAGCAAGGTTCTGGTTCAGGATGGACTGGAATTTCTCCTTGTCCATACGTGGGGATGTGAAGCGCAGATACAGCAGCTGGAACATTGTCTCCAGGTCCTGAGGAGTAGAGCTTGCTGTCACCACCTCGTTGTCAGAACCTATGGAAGTTGAGCATGAAACCATCTTGCCGGCAAGGGCTTTTTTTAATGCGATGGTGTTGAATTCGCCTACGCCGTAAGCATTGGTAAATACCGCTGCATTCTCTGCGTTAGGGAGATCTTTTACATCATAGAGGGCGGTTCCGCCGTCGCTATGCGCATACAGAGAGATGCTTTCCTTCTCGTAATCGGCTTTTCTGTAAACGACCTTGATGCCGTTTTCGAGAATCCACTCCTCAGCGTCGAAGAGTTCTACCGGTACGACTTCCTTGATTTTGGAACCCTTCAGTTCATCTTCATTGACCAGATCCTGTCCGATGAACTCATCCTCGAACGGAAGGATGGAGGTGTCACCCTCTACTACGCTGATGATGCCGCGGACCTCATCTTCAGTCAGATGAGTAACGTCATCCGGTCCGGTAATGATTGCCACCTGGTTTTTCTTGGTGAACCAAGGCTGTGCATAATCCATGATTTCCTTTACGGTAATCTTAGGGATGGTCTTGGTAACGTAGTCATAGTAAACCTCGTACTCGAACAGAGGCTCTCCCAGCAGGAAATTGTCCTTGATGTCGCTTACGAATGACTCGTTTCTGAACTTGTCACGCTGTTTGTATGAAGTCTCCATTGCAGAAAGGAGGTTTGCCTTCACTCTTTCCAGCTCGCTGTCCGAGAATCCGAATCTCTTTACCCTCTCGTTCTCGGTCAGGATTGTTTTCAATGCCTCAGTTTCCTCGTTAGGCTTCGCTGTGGCCGAGCAGGAATATGCGGCATAGTTCCTTACCAATCCGCCATAGCTGATGGAACCTCCGAGATAAGGAGGGTTGCTCTGCTGCATGATTTCTGACAGACGGTTGGCAATCATTGAATTGAAGAAGCTTGAGAGCAGGCCTTCCCTGAGGTAGGAGAATTTGTCCTTGTCGGTTCTCTTGTTAGGGATGATGGTCAGGATCTGAACATTCGATGATGTCGCTTCCTTGTCAGTACCGAGGGCATAATACATTTCGTCATGCTCAGGTATTTCACATTCGATTCTTTCCTTAGGATTTTCTACGGCAGGGATAGGCTCGAACATTGTCTTGATTTTCTCCACAGTAGCCTCTGCATCTACATCACCTACCACCACAATAGCTTGAAGGTCAGTACGATACCAGTCGTGATAAAAATCGCGGAGGGTCTGCGGCTCGAATGTGTTGATGATGTTGTAGTCACCGATCACATCGCGCTTTGCATACTGGGAATCCTTGTAAATGACAGGATTGATCTGGAGACCGATTCTGAAGCTAGGATTACGTCTGGTTCTCCACTCCTCTGAAATGACTCCTCTTTCGGCGTCAATCTCATCCTTGTCCAATGTCAGGTAGTGTGACCAGTCATGGAGTACCATGAGGCAGGTGTCCACCAGAGTCACATCAGTAGTAGGAACGGCACTGATGTTATATACAGTCTCGTTCTGTGCAGTGTAGGCATTGATGTTGCCTCCGAAAGAAACACCGTGACGCTGCAATGTCTCGATGATTCCTTTGTCAGGGAAGTTCTCGGTTCCCTGGAATGCCATGTGCTCCAGGAAGTGGGCGAGACCGTTCTGGTCATCGTTCTCCAGAATTGCACCGACATTCTGGATGATGTAGAAACTGGCCCTGTCCTTAGGCTCCTCATTATGTCTCACATAATAGGTCAACCCGTTGGATAACTTGCCTGTCAGCACTTTATCCGAAGCAGGAATCTGCTTGTTGTCTCTGTTACAGCCTGTCAATGCCAAGGCTATGAACAAGACGGGGAGTAAAAACTTTTTCATAATTATCTTCTTTTTCTTCTTATTAGAACCACTAAGCTTGAAATTAGTATTATCGCAGGAATCAGCCATTTGTAGATGAGGTTCATCCAAGGCAATACCTCGTGAGAAGCTGTGTACTTGTTGTCAGGAGCCGGCTCTCTACCGATATTGATAGGGTATTTGCCCAATGTCATGCTGTACATGAACTCTCTGAAATAGCTGAAGTTGGCAGCAGCGACACCTGCTCTGTTGGCGTTGAGCTCCTTAGGCGAGAACATGTCTGAATCACCTGTTACAATGATGATCTGATCCTTGCCCTTTACATTTCTGGAAGCCACGGATGCTACGGTGTATTGCTTTTCCACCTCTCCGGCTTCCGGATTCAGGACTGATTTCTCATTGGCGAAATCGCGGGTCTTGGTCTCGATCCAGACTCCCTTGTCGTCTGTAACCATAATGTCGTCAATATAGAAGCCATTGGTCTGCGGCAATCTCTCGATAGCGCATGCAGATGACATCGTCGCCTTGATTCCGCGTTCGCCAAGAGCCGCAAATGAAGGACTCATCGCCTCGCTGGTACGGATGTTGGCAAGAATCAGGTCGTCCGCATACAGGTCATTAGGGGAAACCAGCAGGTTGTCTGCATACTTTAGGCCGAGCGGCTCGATGAGAGGATTCATGTTCTTCTGACGGCGAGGTTCTCCAAGAATGAGGACATTGCCGCCTCTGTCGATGAAGTTCTTGTAGTTTTCCAATTCCTGCTCTGTATATGGGGTCTTCACATCGGAGATTACCAGGAAGTCCACGTCGATAGGAACAGGTTTCTCAAGACTTATCTCCCTAGGTGCAAATCCCTGATTGATAAGTGCGTTACGTCCCACCCTATGTGTTGCCAGCAGACCGTATCCTTTGTCGCCATTGTCATTCATGCTCCTTTCGCCATGACCGGTAACGAATGCCGGTACGGCAGGTCTGTCGACCAATGTCTTCATTGCTACGGTGATTTCCGTCTCGCTAGGATGGATATGGCTGTCATCATAAATTCTCAAGATAGCCTTGCGCCCGTTGTCTCTGCTGAGGACGCGCACAAGTCTGCCGCCTTCTGCACGGATGTCATCCATTGCCCATACCTGCTCCTGAGGCATGTAGGTGGTAGTGTCCTGACGGCTCCAGCGATAGATGGCATGAACGAGTTCGTAAGGAGTCTTATCCTTGTACTCTTCCCTGTCATATCTGTAGTTGCTGTAATATTTGCCGTAGTAATAGACATATTTCTGCTTGATGTCCGGTTTGAAACGCAGGTATTTCTCGAAACGTGTAAGGTCGCGGTTCTTGTTGCGCGGCTCTGCGTAAATCCATGTTTCATCCAGAACGTTGGCATAGGTCGTAATGGTAAGACCGTCGGTGATCTTCGACATTACATCCTGGCTGTATTCTGTCAATGTGTTGCTCTTGGCCTGCGTAGCATCATAGTATTTGATGAACTTAGGACGAGAACTGAGGATTCCCAGACCGAATACGATGACAAATACCAATGAATAGTTGAGAGTTGTCTTCCACATAGGAAGTTTCAGTCTCTGTCCTCTCAACTTGATGATTGACATTGAAAGGAAAAGGAAAATCACCAGGATGAAATACAGGACTTCCCTTGTGCAGATCATACCGTCGAGGAAGACTTTTGAACGTCCGGAAATGGACAGCCAGAAAGTGATGTCGCGGACGAAATCATATTCCTGTCCGACATTGCCGATGAAGTTCAATACTGCCAGGACAATGAGTGTGCTGATGACAGCAACTACCTGATACTGAGTAATGGTCGACAGGAAGAGACCGATGGCTGAATATGCGCAGATGGTCAGGTACACGCCCAATGCGGCCACGGCCATCATCATTATGTCAGCACTTTCCACATACATTCCCACGAAGATGGTAGGGAGGCACATCACGAATACCAGAATCAGACCATAAACCATGGAGGAAAGATACTTTCCGACGATGATCTGGGTGTTGGAAACCGGTGAAGAGTACAGGAGCTTGATGGAGCCTGTGCTGTATTCACGGCTCATCAGTCCCATGGTCAGAAGAGGAATGTACAGATAAAGGTTGTTCAACATCTGTACGAAAAGTCCCCTCATGCCGCTGATTACCCTTGCTGTGGCATCGTATACCGGATAACCGATTTCCTGATATCTCAATGCCTCAGAATACAATCCGCAGAAAGATGCTCCTACCTGAACCGCGAAAACCAAAAGTATAAGCCATGCGATAGGCGAGTAGAAAAATACTTTCAGTTCTGTTTTCAATATTCTTAATGTAGATCTCATACTATTTAAATGATTTACCAGACAATTTTGCAAATACCTTGTCCAATGATTCCTTTTCGAGGAAAATCTCTCTCAACTGCCAGCCGTTTTCGCAGGATGCCTTGACCACTCTGCTGACTATGCTGTCATCACCGACGAAATGAAGACGTATGCGGGTACGTGTAAGCCTCTCGACTCTCTCGATGCCCTCAATCTTCATGAATTCTTCATCTGACGGTGCATTGTGCATGATGGTGGTAAGAGCTGACGGGTCCATATAAGCGTTGAACTCCTCCAGCGTTCCCTTGAAGACCATATTTCCATGCTCAATCATCATGATATAGTCACAGATAGCCTGTACTTCCGACAGGATATGTGTGGAAATGAGCACCGCCCTGTCTTCAGCGATTTCCCTGATCAGGCCTCTGATTTCAATGATCTGGTTAGGGTCCAGACCGTTGGTCGGTTCATCCAGGATGACGAACAGAGGTTCATGGATGATAGCCTGGGCTATACCCACTCTCTGCTGATAACCACCGGAAAGGTTGGAAATCTGACGATTACGGAAATGAGTGATCTGGCATTTCTCCATGACTTTTTCCACGGCTCCCTGAATCTTGTCTTTCGGCATCAGCCTCAAGTCTGCGCAATGATACAGGTATTCTTCCACCGTCATCTCCACGTGTAGCGGAGCTTTCTGCGGAAGGAATCCGATGAATTTCTTCGCCTCGATCGGATTTTTCCTCAAATCAATGCCATTGATGAAAACGTCACCTTGGGTCTGTGTCAAAACATTGCAGATGATGTTCATCGTCGTGGACTTACCTGCTCCATTCGAACCCAAGAGTCCGAAAACGCCATTCTTTTCTATTTCGAAGTTGATATCCTTGATCGCCCAGTTGACCGTATATCTATGGGAGAGGTTCTTGACTTCTACTATCTTATGTTCCATAATCTCTTATTTTCTTTGTCTTCTTACAATAAGTGTCACACCTGTAAACATCAGACCCAATGGGAGAACGCCCAGGAATATAATCTTCAGCCACATGGAGAAGCCGATAGGCAATGTGGTCTTGTGGTCCAATGTTTCAACTCTCTCTGCTACGATAGGGAACTTGTCCCCGGAGAACCATCTGAACGGACCCTTTACCATCGTATAGTTGGACGAACTGATGCCTGAGTGCTCTGTGCTGAGCTCTTCATTAGATATAAAGTCAGCATCACCGGAAATGGCGATTTTCTGTTCTTTACCATTAATCTGTCTGCTCAAAGTCACGAAGGTAGAATAAACTCCATGTTTTTCACCGGCCTTTTCATTGCATACGAATTCTCCATCCACGAAGTCGGTAGTTTCATATTCAACCCACGCTTTGTCTGTAGTTTCGAGCATTGACTTCACCTCGAAATTCTTGGCGCCGGAGTAATCGATTGCCAATGCAGTCGGCATAAGGACGCAATAATCCCAATCTGCCACGCTCTTGTATATCGGGCCCGTTTCCAAAGCAGCTTCCGTGAAGTCTACCGGTACGAATGTAGGAGAGATATACTGATTTTCCTGCACTACCAGGCCACCGTAGTACTTCACGCCGAGATAATTGACCACCGGTTCGAGATATTGTCCACGTTTGTAGTTCGACAGGATATAAAGGTCTCCGCCTTTGTCAATGTAAGAGTAGATGTTGTCCAATGCGGTCTTCGACAGCGGTTCGTTTATATCTGTAATGACCAGGACATCAGTACCTTCGAAATCTGCGGCATTGTCGAGGTCGAGTTTTTTCACATCGAATCCCATGTTGAAAAGAGAATGCCTGAACCATTTGTCATAGCCGACCAGATAATATCCGCGCGCACCATAGTTGTCAAGAGCTCTCGCACCATATCCGTCGACAAACGCTACCATCGGGCTTTTCGACACGAACTTGTTGAATACGATGGACATTTCCTCCTCGTTCGGCAGTTTCTGGTTATCATTGAACAGCCTCATTATTTCCTTGTGCCCGTGCTCGTCTTCAACGACCCTCAGGCATCTGTATTTTTCAGGTTTCAGGTCAATGAGTTCGTCAATCTGTTCTTTGTTGAGGAATAATTTCATATTCACATTGTGCACCTTGCACAGCTCCTCTGCCCTCTCTTCCCATGTCATGTCAGGATACTGTTCCTCCAATGACTCGTTCTCGCAAGGAGCATAGTAGTATACATATTTCAGCTCAGTGTCAGGCTTGAATCTGACATACTTCTCCAGTCGCTCCTTGTCATAGTTCTTGTTATATGGATGAAACCAGAAGAAGGAATCGTCCAACAGGTTCACGTATGTGGTTATGGTCAACTTGTCCTTTATGCTCTTCATTATCTCCTGACTCTCCTTGCAGAGTGTATTGCTCTGGGTGTAGGTGGCGTCATAGTAATATTTCAGTTTAGGGAATGTAGTGACATATCCGCATGTCAGACAGATGACGATGATGAGACAGTATTTGAATACTTTCTCCTTCATGCTCATTATGCTCTTTTCCGTATTGAGCTTGAAGATGGAAAGTGACAGGAACAGAGCGATGACTATTATGAAGTATAAGAAATCCTGGCTGGAGAACATTCCGCTCAAGAAACTTCTTGTTTTTCCTGAAAGGTCAAGCCAGTATGTGATATCCCTTATGAAATCACTCTGACGACCGATATCGCTCACGTTGTTAAGGAAAGCGAGCGCTGCCAATGTGCCGATGGCTGCAACTACCTGGTATTTGGTGAGTGATGAGAAGAAAATACCGATTGCAGAATATGCCAGAATCAGCAGATACAGTCCCAACAATGCCACAACCACTATTTTGTAGTCGAAATGTGGGGTGAAAATGTGGGTAAAGACAGAGAAGAGAACGATGATTCCGATCAATACTCCGCCGTATACGACCATTGACAAGAATTTTCCCAGAATGATGGATGAATTCTTGATAGGAGAAGAATACAATAATTTGATGGAACCGCTCGCGTATTCTCTACTCATGAGACCCATTGTCACGAGTGGTATATACAAATAGATGTACTTCTGGATGCCCGGCATGATGCTGGACATCGACTTTCCGAAGATTTGCTGGGATACGCTCCACGTTTCGCGTCCGAGGTCCATGGAATCCAATATTCCGCCGAGGACCGACACGAAGCTATAACCCACCTGTACTGCAAAGACAAGCAGCAACAGCCATGCGACAGGAGAATAGAACATCGTATTCAATTCGATTTTCGCTATTCTCATCGTCTGATTGAAATTATTGAACTTTCTCATACTGCTTATTTTTTGCTTTACCGGACAGCTGTGCGAAAATCTCGCTCAATGAAGCCCTTTCCACATAAATATTTTTCAGATTCCAATTCTGCTTTACACTCTCCTGGATATATTTTTCAGTAATGGAGATATCATCTTTCAGGAATATCCTGTAGCTGCCGTCTTCCAGTGCTTCGATACCGTTGTTCTCGGTAAGGTTTTCCAGAACTTCCTTGGAAGGGGAGTTTGCGAATTCCACGATGAAGCTCTCAGGGGCGACGTAGTTGTCGAATTCTTCCATAGTTCCCGAGAATACAAGTTTTCCGCTTTCGATCATGTAGATGTTGTCGCAGATGGCCTGGACCTCCGAAAGGATGTGCGTGGACAGCAGGACTGCATGATGCTTTGCAATGTCCCTGATAAGATTACGGATATCCACGATCTGGTTAGGGTCCAATCCGTTGGTAGGCTCGTCCAGTACGACGAACTGGGGATTATGGACGATGGCCTGGGCAATGCCGACCCTCTGCTGGTAACCTCCGGAAAGATTCTTTATCAATCTGTCTCTGAAATGAGTAATGGAGCATTTTTCCAATGCCACGTCTACAGCCTCGTCGACCTTGTCAGGTTCTACCAGTCTGAGGAAAGCCGCATGCCTGAGGTATTCACCTACTGTCAGGTCTGTATAAAGAGGCGGTTGCTGAGGCAGAAAGCCTATGTTTTTCTTGGCTTCTACCGGATTTTCGCGGAGATTTACGCCATTGATGAAAACATCTCCCTGCGTCTGGTTCAGAACCCCGCAGATGATGTTCATGGTGGTGGATTTTCCCGCACCGTTCGATCCGAGAAGCCCCGTCACCCCTTTCTCATTTATTTCGAAACTTACATCCTTTACAGCCCATTGGACGCTGTACCGGTGTGATAAGTTCTTTACGGAAACTATTGATTTTTCCATATACTGTTGTTAGTTATTATTTTTAAGTTTCTATCCTGTTATTGCCCTCTTCAAGACAGCAGAAGAGGGAGACTGATAAAGCCTCCCTTGTCTTCGAGATGCGGAACGTTAGTAGTTCCACATGTTGTTGTTCTTGAATTTGATGTCCACAATCTTACCGACTTTCTCAGGTGACCGGTAGATAAGTTTGTGCTCATCTTTGATATTCTTTGCAGCAACTGCGCCCAGAACGAAGAAACTTCCGTCCTCCAGTCCCACTGCCAAATGCACATTTCTACCGGATCCGTAATCCATAGCTGTAATCTTACTGTCGAAGTGATAATAAAGTTCAGCTCCGGACTTGTTTACGAGGTCCAGCATGAAAAGGTCCTGACCGACTGCGAAGAAAGCATATTCAGTAGGGCTATATGTCGGGAATGCGCATACGGACGGAGTTTCAGGCAGCCCTGAAAGTTTAAACTTTTCGATGGACGTTATTTTTGGTGTATCGTCTGTCCATTTTTTTGTCAGGTCAAACTTCTGTATATACAATTTGTTGTCTTCAATCTTTTTAAGAACTTCGAAGAATCCATAGTAGGGACTTGATGCTCCTGTAGATCCACATTCGCTTATGTGAAGCAAGTCATATCCGCTGTGATCATTGAGTGGAACGATGTCCCCAGTAGTCAAATCTTCAGGTACCGTTATAGGAACTATACAAGCTGCTCCTTCGGTCGGTGTGTAATAGTCGTCGCTGCCGTCTTTAAGGTAAAGAAGTCTCTTGTTCTTTCCATCGTATACTACCTGATGGCCGATACGGTTAGGGGCATAAAAGCCTCGGCAAACCCGGCACTGTTCCAGAGCTTCTTTTTCTTCTCTGACTTTCAATGGCACCGGAAGGAAATATTCTGAATTATAGACAGAAGGGGAAATTTTCAGTCTTGAGTACATTTTGCCGTCCTGGTCGCAAACTACGTCGGTATATGTGAGAAATGAACCAGGATAAAGAACCGTATTGGCAGCAGGATAGTTCTTTCCTATGAAAGCATCTTTCATGTCTATCTCTTTAGTGAATCCGCTTCCTTCCAAATCCACGGCACCGCTTTTCTGGAACACACATATATTGCCTATGACGTTTTCACTATAGTCAACACCTTCCCTCCAATGCTCCTGGAGAGCTATCGGACCGCTTCCCAGTTCACCTGTGAAGACATTTGGAATGAAACGCTCTTTTTCGTAGTAATACTGGTCGCTGCCTTCCGGCTGCTTGTCGGATTCCTGGTCTACAATTGCAGTTACGGACAAGAACGACAGTCTGGACTTGCCACCATCGTCGGACAATATCATCCATGAGTCGTCGTTCGTATACACTCCCGTTACGGTCACGGAAGTCTTGTTCATATAGACAACATCTGTTTTCTTGTCTTTTACTTCAATGACCAAATCATGGCGGTCCATGGCTTCGTTCATCTGGCTTTTGAAGGTCATGGTGTTCCACTCCGGCTTGGTCTCATCATTCAGGAACCATGTGAATTCATAATTGCCTGCATTGTTCGTCACGAAATCCGGATATGTAGGCGTCAATTCCAGGACGTCTCCTTGAGTGACATTGTAATAACTCTTTTCGAATTTGATTTCGACTTTGTTGATATCTGTATAATCGTAATTTCCGGTGTCCTTGTAGCAGCCTGAAGCCATAGCCACGGAAAGGAATAGACAGATTATATTGATTTTTTTCATACCGTCTGCAAAACTTTAGTGATTAATATATAGGAATATCCATTTCCTGTCCGTCATCCTCTGTGATACCGTTCTTCTCGATATAATCCTTGGCGTTGAGGGCAACCATCCTGATTTCGGCACTTGACAATCCTTCGATTGTGGTGAAGCCAGGATTGGCTTTGATTATCGTTTCATATTTTTTATAGGAATACACTCCGAAGAAAGCACCCGTTATGGTATTGTCCCACCAAAGAGGTTTCGATATCTTGTTGTTGAACCTGAACTGGATATCAGTATATGAGTCCGTCGGATTGTTGAATGCGACTTTCAAGTCGTGGCTGTCCACCAAGCGCAACTTGAGGACCTTTTCGTCTCCTTCCTTAATTTTGTTCTTGTATACTGTAATCGGAAAGACCTCCTCCAACTGTCCTTTCCTGAATACGAACTTTTCAGGCAAAGAATACTGGTCCGGTGTAGCAGTTGTTCCGTCTTCGACTATCTGTACTTCATATGTAAGGTCTTTCTCCGGTACTTGTCCGACAAGTCCCAAATAATAGTCCTGCGTAAACTCGGTTGCTCCATAGTGATGTGAAAATGACATCATTGAGGTGTCTACTCTCACGCTCTTACCATCTTTGTCTTTGATATAGCGCTTGAAATAGACATATCTTTCAGAACCCGAGAATACTTCCACTTCCTGTTTGGCGCAGCTTTGTGCAATTGCGAAAGCAGCAGCCGCCAGGGATATTATCATTGAAAATTTTGTTCTGTTCATAGTAGCAAGTTTAATTGATTTTTTCTGATTGTGGAATCGGAATGATGAAATTTTCAGGGATCATCTTCTTTGTGAGAAGGGTATTGTATTTCTTGAAATAATAGAAGGTGTGGCCTTCATTGCAATACTCTTTGCGGACTTCCATGAACAATTGCTTCTTGAAAGATTCCATGTCAGTGATTCCCAAATTCATCTTTTTGCAGTTCCTTCCTTCTCTTATGAGATTCAGGTAATAATTGGCCCCATCTGTTTCGCTGAAATTGCCTTCGCTGGCTTTGGCTTCTGCCATGATGAAGTGCATTTCGCTGAGACGTATAATCGGCAACATGTCTGCGACCATTTTGGCTGTCTCGTTGCCGTTATCCAGTTTGATGTATTTCAATGGAGCATATCCGGTCTGACCGAAACTGGTTTTTTTCGTCATAAGATACACCAACCGGTTGTCTCCGGCGTCCGCTTCAGGTGTACCTTCGAACTGAACCACCTTTGCGTCCAGGTTGAAGTAATCATTTGAGGAAGCGGTGGCGTGTATCTCATAGTTCTCGGTCATGTTGATATCTGACAGACAGAACATGAGGTCGGATGAGAACTTCCTGTCATTTTTCATCTTATTACCTGATGAATATGACAGGGCTTTGTAGTTTTCTGTCTCGTCGTAAACGAAATCTGCTGCTTCATTAGCCAGTTCGAATGCCTTGTCATACTTGCCCCAGTAGCTGTAGACCCTTGCCAACAGGCCAGTAACGGCCATTATGTTGATTCTGTAGCCTCTGTACTCGTAGAAGGCTCCTGCATTGGTTCCTCCTGTGGATAGCGAGAATCTGCTGAAACTGCTCAACTTGGCGCGTCTGGTCTTGTCGAGCGTGTCGAATGTCGTTATAAGGGCTTTCGCTTCTGTCAAATCTCTTGCAACCTTGGTCAAGATGTTCTCCACACTCTCATTTGCCTGACCTCCATAATAAGGGAAGGTCTCCAAGTATGGAATGTATGGCTTGTCGTCAGCTACGGCCGGTGCCGGAGCGAAAAGTCTCAACATGTCGAAGTGCAACAACGCCCTTACTGCCAGTGCCTCGCCTTTGATAAGATTCATCTCTTCCTGGCCGTATTCGAAGTCGCCGGGAGTCAGGTTGTCGATGTTCTTGATGATGTTGTTGGCGTTGGCGATTGTGAAATAGGCCTTTTTCCAAATGCTCTCGATTTTGTTCTGTACCTTTTCTTTGGTGTAGTCATACTTCAGCAGCGGATAGTAATCCGAGTAATTTGACAAGCCTTTGATATATACGCCGGATTTTGCTCCGTCCACATAATTTTGGGACAAAACTTCTACGAAGCCGTAGGACAATTCCCTTCCGTAAAGTTCGGAATCGCTCATTGAGTTGTAAAGGCCGTTTATGGCGTTGTGGAAACCTTCAGCTTCGGAGAAAAGTTCTTCCTCTACGACAGTGTCCGCAGGTGTGATGTCCAACCACGAGCATGAAGTTGACATCAGTGCCAGTACAGCGAATATGCTATATATTTTCTTCATTGGATTCATATTTTATAATGTAAACTTGACAGAGAAATTCACGGTTCTCGCGTAAGGATAGGAAAGACCTCTCTCCATCTTGATTGTCTGAAGGTGGAATATGTCATTCATACCTACTGTAAATCTCATCGTACTGAAATGTATTCTTTTCAAGAGGTCTCTAGGCATTTCGTATGCCAATTCGACAGAACTCAATGAAAGTGCGTTGTAGTCCTGCACGAAACGAGATGTCGGTTTCGTGAAGTTGGTGATAGACCTGTCGGTAGAGATTTTCTTGTATTTCGCAACATCGCCAGGTTTCATCCATCGGTCTTCCATAACTCTTCTGTCCACGTTGGATGCATATACGTTCACATTCTCCACCTTGTCGACAAGAGTCTGGTTGTATCTCTGGGCTCCGAACTCGTACATGAAGGAAGCATAGAGGCTGAACTGCTTGTAAGTGAGGTTGAATCCGAAAGAACCCTGTGCCTTAGGCTCGGTAGTGCCGAGTACGACCTGATCGGAAGCATCCCATTTGTTCACAATGTTGCCTGTGCGGCTCAGGAAAACCTCTTCTCCGTCCACAGGGTTGATGCCCAATGACCTTACGCCATAGATGGAGTTCAATGAACCTCCCTCCACATACTGAAGGAACGGCATTGTCTGCATAGCCTTGTCAGGATCGTTGTATGCCAGATTCTGACGGTACATGGCGATGACTTTCTCGTTGTAAGCCTTCATTGAGTTGGAAATCTTCTCGATGCGGTTCTTGTTGTGAGCCAGGTTGAGGTTCATGACGAGGTTCCAGTCTCTGGTCCTGACAGGATTGATTCGCAAATCCAATTCGAATCCCTTGTTGGAGATTTCACCCACATTGTCCTTGTAAGATGAGAAGCCGGCAGATGACGGCAATGTCACTGAAGTGATCAGGTCCACAGTTCTCTTGTTGTAGTAAGAACCTCTTGCATATACGAGGTCATCCCACAAGCCCAATTCCAGACCGACATCTGTAGTGTTGGTGGTTTCCCATTTGAGCTGGGTGTTTCCGAGTGCCTGGAGGACTGCACCATAACCGGTCTTGTACCATTCGTCCGAAAGGATGACGTAAGAGGACCTTGCATCGTATGCAGGGAAGTTGGCTTTACCTGTCTGACCGAAAGAACCTCTGAGTTTCAAGCGGTTGATCCAGCTGACATCCTCCATGAAGCCGTATTTGTGGATATTGATACCCAGACCGCCTGACCAGAACGGAGCGAATCTCTGATCTGTTCCGAATGCGGAAGAACCGTCAAGACGGAAAGAAGCGTCGAGGAGGTATGTGTCGTCGTAAGCGTAGTTTACAGATGCGAGCACGCCGAGCATTCTCTTGGTATCTTCATAGAATGTTCCTTTCTTATATACTTCCTTGGCGTACATCGGTGAAGACAGGATACCTGACGGGAATCCGACGTATGTCAGATAGTTGGATGTCGAATTGTCCTCCCTGAGGTTGAATCCGGCGAGTGCGTTGATCGCGTGCTTGCCCAACCTTGTGTTGTATGACAATGTGGTGGACAGGTCTACCGTATATCCGTCGTTGTTGTTGATGTTATATGTACCTGAAGAGATATTGCTGCTGGAAAGAGGGAAGATGTTTCCGGACTGCTTCGAAAGCGGGTCATAGAAAGTATCCGACTTGCTGATTGTCTTGGTCAAGCTCAGCTGTCCCTTGAAGAGCAGTGAAGGAATGATATGCCAGTTTACGGACAAGTTGTTCATGAGTTCCTCTCTCTTCTGCTTCTGGAAGTTGTGCAATGTCGCCTCGTACATAGGGTTTTCCTTGTTGCTGGCTGTGCCGGAACCCCAATAGCGCAGGGTCTGGAGAATCTTTCCGTTCTCATCCGCGAATTTGTCGTAAGGAAGCTGTGAAGTGAACTTGGAGAAGCTTCCGTATGGAGAATCAGCGGAATTCGTCTGTGTATATGAGAAATAGTTCTTGATATTCACTGACTTGTAGTTGTACTGGATATAGGCTCCGGCTCCGATGTTGTCTCTCTTGGAACCTTTCATCACACCATCCTGGTTGGAATACTTCATGTCGATTCCGAAACGGAGTGAGTTGCTTCCGCCGTCGATATACAAACTGTGGTTGTGGTTGAACACTGTCCTGAGCGGCTTCGCCATCCAGTAAGTGTTCACGCCTTCTTTTACATTTGCAAGTTTCTCGTAATACTCTTTCTTCAATGTGTAGTCGCTGGTGTAACCATCGCTGTTGGCTACGTCATAGAAACCTACCATTCTCTCAAGTTCCAGTTTTTCAGCGGCATTGAGCAGATTGTAGTCGCTCAGGTCAGGAGCTGTTACGGAACCTGTAAAGTTATATGAAACATTCAGTTTGCCAGGCTTCGGAGTAACTGTGGTGATGACTACCACGCCGTTGGCTGCCCTTGAACCATAAATGGCGGTAGCGGCAGCATCTTTAAGGATGGTAATGGACTCGATACGGTTCGGGTCGAAGTCATACAATGTAGTAGCGCTGATCTCGAATCCGTCCATAATGAAGGTCGGCAGGTTCGGATTGTCTTTCAGGTTGGATTTTGAAAGGTCGCTTGCATCGAGTTTGTCGAAATTACCCATGCCGGATTGTCCTCGGATATACATCTCCGGAACGGCGTTAGGGTTCGAACCCATCAGGTTGTTGTCCACTATTCTGAATGAAGGATCGAAGGTCTGTATGGCCTTGAGGACATTGGTCTTGGAAGCCTTCATCAACTCATCGTTCTTGATGGTCACGGAGTTTCCGGTGAAGGACTCCTGCTTGATGTTCGCGAAACCGGTAACGACCACGGTAGAGATGAAATGGACATCCTCTTCCAGTGTGATGTTCAATACCTGGCTTTTCGTACAGGTTTTCTCTACCAGCTTGTAGCCGATGGATGAGAATTCCAGGACGGAGCCTTCTGCGCCGGCAGCGAAAGTCAAACTATACCTTCCGGATGCGTCTGTCTCCACACCGATAGTGGTGCCTTTCACTAAGACAGCGACTCCCTGCAGCGGATTGGCCTTGATGTCCGCCACTGTTCCCGTTACGGTTATCTTGTTGTCGTCCGCATACGCCCTGTGGGAGGGAACAAGCAGCAACGAGAACATCATAACCAATGCGGAAAGACTAAAAACTAATTCTTTCTTCATATTATGAATAGTTGAAAATATAGAAGCCTGAAAGGGCTTCGGAAGTGAATAAAATTGATTCTATATTAAGATATAACTATATTGTCCATGTAGATTTCCTATTGTTGAACCGGCATTTTTGGGCGCAAGTGTTTCCATTTTTTTAAATTTAAGTAGTTTATTAAAATTTCTAAACCCAAAAGCAAATATATAAAAAAAAGACAAAACCAAACGGATGGGCAATAAATCTCGCTCAAAAAGCACTATCTTTGACGAAAACACTAGACCGATAAGAAGAATGGGACGATTGTACGACCTCCTGATGAAGGATTATCGCCTGAAGGAAGGCCTGAATGCCTGCATAAATTGCGGCACATGTACGGCCATATGTCCGGCGGCGGAATTCTATCGATATGATCCACGAAAGATAGTGGACATCGTCCAGAGCAAGGACGATGATGAAATCGAAAAACTGTTGAAAAGCGATACCATCTGGTATTGCGGAGAGTGCATGAGCTGCATGACCCGATGCCCCCGCAAGAATGCTCCAGGGCTCGTAATCATGGCATTGCGCAACCTCTCCATCGAACTGGGATATTTCGTGGAGTCAGAGAAGGGCCGGCAGCAGTTTCTGCTCACCAAAGATTTGTGTTCCAATATTTTGGATTATGGTTACTGCGTCTATCCGCGCCGTTTCGATTACGCCGGACATCCTGAAGCCGGTAAGGTCTGGGAATGGGAAGAACAACATCTGGATGATGTGTTCGAACGGCTTGGCGGCAACCTCGACGGCGAAGGCCCGGGAGCCATGAGGCGCATTCCCCAGGATGACCTTGACCAGCTCAAACGCATTTTCGACGAGACCGGTGCTACCGAGCGGATGGAGAAAGTGCGTGCGGCAGGATTGAAAAAGGCAGCCGAAATGGGCTTGACCGAGGACGAATTCATCGCCAAAATTTATACTGACAGCGATTCCAAACACTTAAACAGGTAATCTCAATGATTTACGAAGGCAAACAAAAAATCTGGTCAGATTACCAGAAAGATATTCCGGACGACCACTATTTTTATGTCCGCAGTTGTATCAGACAGAGTTTTTTCCCTGCTTCCGAGGCGGCATTCCTGAAGATTACCAGGGAAGAACTGGGAAAGGATATATTTGAAACAGAGCACCATACCACGTGCGGAGGCATTGCCTATCACTCGGACACCATCCCGCAGGAAACGGCGATGACCATCATTGCCCGTCAATTCGCATTGATGGCGAAGAACGGCTATGAGAATTACGTCTGCTCCTGCATCACCTCGTTCGGACTTTATTGCGAGACGCTGGAAACCTGGCGCGAATTCCCGGAACTGGAGGCGAAGGTGCGCGAGAACCTCTGGAAGTCGTGCAAACTGGAGTTCGCGAAGCCGAAGGTCCTCGTCCACGCCAGCGACCTCATCTACAAATACCGCAACCTCATCGCCGCGCAGGCCAAGCATAAGCTTGTCAATGTCCATACGGGCAGGCCTCTCCGCGTGGTGGAACACATCGGATGCCACTATTCGAAGATGTTTCCTTCCAAGGGAGTCGGCGGTGCGGAATACCCATACGTTCTGGTCGGAATGATTGAAGCATGGGGAGGCGAAATCATTGATTATCCGGAAAGAAGGCATTGCTGCGGCTTCGGGTTCCGTCAATATCTCGTGAAGGGAAACCGCGGATATTCATTGTCCAACACCCATAAGAAATTCGAGAGTATGGAGCCGTTCCAGCCGGACCTTATCATCACCAACTGCCCGGGATGTCCGTATTTCCTGGACAGATGGCAATATGTAATAGCCGAATCTACGGGGAAGACTTACGGCGAAAACGGACACGGCATCCCTGTCCTCACTTACGAGGAGGTGGCGGGACTGGTGCTCGGCTATGACCCTTGGGATCTGGGTCTCCAGACTCATCAGGTGGGTCCGGAACCGCTTCTGGACAAGATGGGTATCGAATATGATCCGGCACGCAAGTATCTCGGCAAGAATGGAAAGGATATCGGCAGGCCGGGTGAGTGCATGTATTTGAAATAGCATTGAACATAATATGAAAAACAATATTCTCATTATAGGTGGAGGGCCTGCGGGCCTGGAAGCGGCATCGGGGCTCCAGAGGTTGGGGTACAATGTCATATTGATCGAAAGAGAAACCAGGCTGGGCGGCCATCTGGCTTCGTGGGACAGGCTGTTCCCTGACGGGGCGTCGGCTTCCGCGAAATTGAAGGAGCTTCTGGCACGCATGGACGGCGTCAAGTGCTTCACTGATACGGAAGTGCAGTCAATCAATAGGTTGGACAAGTCTTACAATGTCATTCTTTCCAACGGTATCACCGTTCTGGCGGACGCCGTGCTGGTAGCCTGCGGCTTCGACCTGTTCAATGCGGAGAAAAAGGAAGAATACGGCTACGGCATCTATGACCATGTGATTACCAATGCCGATCTGGAGGCTTGGTTCAATGCCGGTGTCGGTTCTGATGACCGGATTGCCAATCCGAAGAGGATCGGTTTCGTGCATTGTGTCGGGTCCCGTGACGAGAAATCCGGCTGCCGGTCTTGTTCGAAAGTCTGCTGCGCCACGGCGGTCAAGCAGGCGTGTGAGATGAAGCAGGCGTTCCCTGATGCACAGGTGTATTGCTTCTACATGGATTTGCGTATGTTCGGACGCCATTATGAGGATATGTATCTTTCCGCCCAGAAGGATTATAACATAAGGTTTATCCGTGGACGACTGGCGGAAGTGTCTGAGAATGTGGACGGTAGCCTGCTGGTGAAAGCTGAGGACACGGTCGCCGGGAAGCCATTGAAAGTAACATTGGACCTTCTTGTCCTGATGGCGGGCATGAGGCCGTCGGCTGCCGGAAAGAGGGTAGGGAAGCTGCTGGAGATGCCGATGGAAGAGGACGGCTTTTTCGCGGTTCGTGACGGAATCCTGGCCGGGCAGCGCAGCGGCTTGCCGGGCGTGTTCCTGGCAGGTGCGGCTACCGGTCCGAAGACATTGCCCGAAACCCTGGCCGAGGCGAGGGCTGCGGTCGTGGAAATCGACAGGTACCTGTCCGACGTGTTCCCTGATGTTAAAAACTATAAGACATTGCTTCGGGAAAGATGGTAGATTTCGGTTTCGGTCTGGTTCCTAGTTCCAGAATCAATCTTGACTTGTTCGACAGGGAGAAGTTCGAAAAGTTGGCGGCAATCGAGCCTGATGTGCGCAAATGCATGGCGTGCGGCAGCTGTACGGCTGTGTGTACGGCAGGAAAATTCAAGCATACCAGCCTGCGGGAAGCCATTGAGGAACTTTACAATGCCCATCCGGACAAGGCGCTCGACCTCCTGAAGTCGTGCCAGTTGTGCGGGAAATGCACCATGGTCTGTCCAAGGGGCATCAATACCCGTCATCTCATCCTGTCCATCGCTAAAATTTACGGAACGAAATGATACCATTATATATATTGCCTTTACAGACTGCACCGGAGGTCATTGACAGAATTCCGTCGGGCTACAGCAATTTCGTGATTCCGTTCGTGGTCGGCATCAGTTTCATGCTGATATGGCTGACTGCCGGTCTCATCAGGCTGCTGGCCAAGATTCCTGCCAAGGACAGACGTCGTCTCTGGAAGTCGTTGTTCATCCCGAAGATCGCTCTGAAGAATATCAAGGACCTGTTCTGCGACTGTCTTTTCCATACGAAAATCTGGAAACGCAAGCCACTTCTGGGCTACATGCACTCGGCGATTGCTTTCGGATGGTTCATGCTCATTGTCCTGGGACATCTCGAAGTGGCATTGTTCGTTCCGAAGCATCTGGCGTGGACTGAGGGCGGCCTGTTCTATCCGATTTTCTACCGGTTCTTCGTCTGGATCAATCCCGGTCATGTCTCGTTGAGAGGATGGTTCTTCTTTTTCCTGATGGACTTCTTCCTGCTCTATGTGCTTACCGGTGTGGGCATGGCAATTTTCAAGAGGTTCAGGTCCATCGTCCTTGGCATGCGTCATACCACGAAGCCGTCGCTGGCTGACCGCATCGCCCTGTACAGCCTTTGGCTGATTTTCCCGTTGAGGCTTCTGGCAGAGAGCTTTACGGCCGATCTCAGCGGAGGAAGCTTCCTGACTATTCCGGTGAACCATCTGTGGCATCTGATTTTCGGCGACAAATTGTTCTTCATGCCTGTCTGGTGGGCTTATTCCATCTGCCTGGGCCTGTTTTTCGCCGCAATGCCGTTCAGCCGTTACATGCATATCCTTACCGAGGTGCTGTGGATATTGCTGCGCAATGCCGGTCTCAAGCCTAGTCATCCGCGAAAGGGTGTGGCCGAGGCCGAGATTTACGCATGTTCCAGCTGCGGCCTGTGCCTGGACGCGTGCCCGATGAATGTCCAGAAGAAGAATCTCAAATATTCGTCGGTGTATTTCATCCGTTTCCTGCGTCGTCACAATGAGAAGAAAATCAATGATATAGCAGAGAAATGCCTCATGTGTGACAAGTGCCATGCGCTTTGTCCGGTAGGGGTGGATGCGCCGTCGCTCCGCAGGGCCCAGAGGGCTACCGTCAATAATTCATTGGTATACGATTATTCTTATCTGAAGTCGTGTCAATCGGCTGCCGCATTTTCCGGTTCTTTCAATGCTGGGGTTTCGGAAACCATGGTGACTTCCGCTCCCGAGGTGATGTATTTTGCCGGATGTATGACACATCTTACGCCTCGAATCATAAAGTCCGTGGAGAAAGTTTTCAAGGCGGCTTCGGTGAACTATGTATTTGCAGATAGGGACGGCGGAATCTGTTGCGGCAGACCGCTGATGCTGGCCGGCAAGACTTCTGCGGCACAGGAGACAATTGCTGCCAACAAGAAGATGATTCTGGAATCAGGTTGCCGGACATTGGTCCTCTCCTGTCCTATATGTTATAAGATTTTCAAGGAGGAGTACGGGCTGAAAGACATTGAGGTACTGCATTATACGCAGTATATCAAGCGTCTGGTGGATGAGGGCAGATTGAAACTGAACGCCGGCGGGGAAAGCATTGTCTATCATGATCCGTGCGAACTCGGGCGCGGTTGTGGCGTCTACGCGGAGCCTCGCAATGTGCTTTCGCAGGTCGGTACGCTGGTGAAGGCCGGCAAGGAGGGTGATGAGAGCGTTTGTTGCGGCGGCAGTTTGGGCAGTCTGACGCTGGATGCGCGTGACCGTGCCAAGATTACGGAGTCGTCGCTCGCGAACCTCGTGGTGAACAAGCCGCAGACGATCGTCACTGCGTGCCCGCTCTGTCTGATGACTTTCTCGGGTCCTGCCCTCGATGCGGTCAATGCCGAAGGCAATCCGGTGAAGGTCAATGATTTCGCGGAGGTAGTTTCACGGAGTGTTTCAATATAGCACTGTAGGATCGTTCACGTGGTCGCTTGAGAGAAAATCGAAGTGCCCGTCGTGGTAGGTCCAGGTATAAAGGACGCCCGTAGTGGCGTCTTTTATCGTTACTGTCTGGCGGAATACCCTGCTGGAGCGGATGTCCCGTTTCGCCGTGACCATTTCGCCCAGGCATCTCCATCCCGTTCCTGTAAATCCGAACACATATATGGCGAGACCGTCTCCTGAAGCGGACCTTGCGCCTATTACAAGTTCGGGCTGTCCGTCATCGGTAAAGTCGTGCGGGCCGACTGCATATTCATTGGTTTTCAATTCATTGACACCGTTGTAACCGATTTTAGGGTAGGTCGCGGATGTCGGCATGTTTGGCTTTCCGTCAATGAAAAGGATGCTGCGTTTTCCTGCCGCATCTTCCACGGCCGTGACAGTGCTGCTGTTATAGTAGAATGTCATCACCTTGAATGACTTGCCGGATGTGCTGAAGGATGTTGCCTTGCCGGCAGCTCCGCATTTGTCCGCAATGAAGGAATATCCGTCTTCAAGTCCGGATATGAACGTACTGCCTTGTGCGGCAGCGCTTATGGAAAAGGCCATCGTGATGACGGCGGCGATAAGTCTGGAGTATTTCATAACGGCGCCAAAGTTACGGATTAATCGTAATATAAAAAAGCCGGCCCGAGGAGTCGGACCGGCAGGATATTTTGTGAGTTTGATCAGTTCACTTTCATAAGAGGAACATCGAAATGCTTGATGCTCACCTTCCCTGCTTTAGGATCCCTATGGTTAGGAGTAGAGTCCACGATAGGGGAGGCATTCAACTTGTAGTAGAAAAGAAGTCCTTCACTATTGGCATCTACACCCAGCATATTCTCCTTGATCTGGTTTGCTGTACGTGGAACAGTCCAGAGACGGACTTCGCTCATCATACCGTTGAACGGACGTTCACCCCACATGAAGTTAGGTACGAGACCGATGCTGAATCCTTCAGTTCCGGTAACAAGTTTCTCCGGCATTGCGGAGAGGCCTGCCTCACTTGCTTTTTCACCATTCACGTAAATGGTAGCCGTGCCTTTAGGGCCATCGCAGACGAGCGCGACGTGATACCATTTGTTTTGCTCAAGCTTAGGACCGAGGAAATCCACTTTTCCTGCAACCTGAAGCTGATTCTTTGGTACTGTCGGAGTGTCACCTATACGGAGAATCAATACACCTTCACAACCCATGATTGTAGAGTTGTTAGTGAAATGATCTACATTGATGAGCGCCTCGTAAGTGCAAGACTCGAATTTGTCATTGTCGGTGATAGGTGCAGTAATATAGTCTTTACCTGCCCAGTAGTCTTGCGCGAAGTTGCCGAAGTCGAAAATCTTGATAGGCTTCTTTATGATGAAATATGAAGTCTCGGAACCTTTGATGACGTCACAAGATGATGATACGATGCGGACAGGAAGAAGATATTTCTTGCCTTCGATGATGGACGATGCGTCGTCAATGCTGATTTTTACAGACTCGGAGTAGATGCTGCCGGCCTTGATGCTGGCAACATTGGAAAGAAGCTTGGCGCCAGGAAGCGGCTCCAAAGTTGTTCCGTTCTTTTCGTTGAACTCCTTTATCGCAGATTCATCCGCAATCTCGTATGTTATTTCCACGTTCTCATCCTTGGCGGAAGTGAGTCGTGAAGTCAAATCGAAGGAGATTGCCTCATTGCCATCCACTTCAATCGTGCTCTTGGCATTCTCGAAATATACCTTTGACTCCAGCAATTTGTCCTCAAGATTGTCGCATGCTGAAAAAGCCATTACGAGAGCGCCTGCAGCTATATATTTCAATATATTTTTGTTCATAATCCGTTAGTGGTTATTGCTGTTATTCTTTGTTTTCACCAGTCTGCTCCTTCATTCTTTCCTGGAATACCTGCTGGTTTATCTGGATAGCCTTGCGCATGTACTTGTAGTCAGGAGCATTGTCATAGTCCTTCTGGAAACGATATGCTCCGACTCCGCCCTTGTATCCTTTCTCCGGCATAAGCCTTGCCTGTTCAAGGAGATTACCTCCGGTCAATGCATAGGCCTCGAAGTTTTCGGTGATGATGATCTTCTCAGGAGCTGCAGCAGCATAGCTGAAGGAGTACCAATCTCTGCCGTAGTTCTGGACGATCCAGTAGTCAATGTATTCGTCGACCGTTCCCATCAATGAGCTGACGCTTCCGTCCACGCAAAGCAGTTTGTGTCCTTTCTTTTCAGGGTCACTTGCAGGTCCGATATATTTGCCCATCTCCTTGATAAGAACGACGATCGTGCGGTTGTCGAGTGTTCCGTCATGGTCGTTGGTACCGCTACCAAGCTCCCAGTCGATGTCGAAACCGTCCCACTCGCTGGTGAACAAGCTGTCGCACAATGCTTTCGCATAATTCTTGATGGCCGCGTCAAGTTCTTCCTTATTGCTGAAATCGTGAGATTTGAAGCCCCAGAAGTCCCAACGTGCAAATTTCAATGCCTGTGAAAGCTTTGAGTCAGGCCAGCTCTCGGCCTCAGCCTTCTTGTAGATATCGTCGTAGATATAAGCAGGAGTCCTGCCTTTACCGACATGGGATATGAGGCTGACTTCCATCAATTTGATACCCTTTACCTTCTGGACGAATTCCTTGTCGGCCTTCTGATCAGGAGTGATTTCATATCTGTTAGGGGCGCCTGACCACATGGAAACGATATCCATGCTGTCCGGCATTGACGAGAGATAACCTCTTCTCTGGGTTCCGGTAGGGTTCCAGTCGGAGAACCATCCGAACGCTACCGGACGGGCGTGGTTCTCACCGGTTTTCTTGTAGTTGCGGAGGTTTTCGTAGTAAGCCTCGCTCTCCGCATTGTTCATCGTATTGTATCCGCCGATGTGGTCAACTTCCATTTTCTCCACATCTGTACAGGACACTGCAAGCATTCCTGCTGCAGGGATGATGAATAACAGTTTCTTTATGATGTTCATAATTATTCAATGATTAATTGTTATTTCTTGCAGTCCCACCAGAGACGGGTTGTAGGCGAGTCGTTGCCTCCGAGTTTGGAGAGAGCGTCCTGATAGTTCGCTTTGTCCTGCTCTGACTGGTAGAAGCTTTCAGGATACATCATTCTGCGGATTCTGTCTTCTTTGGTGACACCGTATCCTGTTCCTCTGTTGTCTCTGACCTGGTTGAGAACCGGATATCCTGTTCTTCTCCATTCTGTCCAGGCTTCCTGTCCGTTAGGGTACAGCGCAATCCATTTCTGAATCATGATTTTCTCAAGTTTCTGTTCGGTTGTACCGCTGAACTCTGTGGTTGCTTCCGTAGGAGCCGGTGCAGTGTAGCTGAAAATGCTGACAGCCTCCGGCTTGAATGAAGTAGTGAGATATGCATCTGCTGCTGCAGCAGAAAGACCGTTCTCTTCGAATGACATTTCCACACCTTTCTTGTAAAGATCGGCAGCATCACCGAATTCAGGCCATACGAGAGCAGCCTCTGCTTTCAGGAAGAGAACCTCTGATGTACGCATCCAGTATGTAGGAGTGTCTGAGGTCATGTTAGGGAGGGCAGCTTTTGCGTATGTTCCTTTCGGGTAGGCTGTACCTGAAGGAATCGGAGCATATTTCTCACCGTCAAAGCCGGTCAATGCAGATGGATATGTCGGGCTAGGCTTCATGTACTTGCCAAGACGAGGGTCGTGGTATCCGTTCAGGTAAGCATATACGGAAGTAGCCACGCGGCACTCTTCATAGCTCTCGGCAAGGTACTGGATGTTGTTCACGAAAACGTATCCTGCGCCTTTGCTCATCTGTGCAGCATCATTGGCAGCAGTCATGAGTCCTATGTGCTGGCTCAATGCTTCTCCTACCCACTGCTTCGACATTGCCTCGTCAGCATATCTGATGCGCATCGCGAGTCGGAGCATGAGGGAGTTGGCGTATTTTACCCACTGTCTTGCAGAGCCTGCGTAAACGGCATCATAATCGGCAACGATCGTAGAGTTCGTCTCTGCATACGGAGTGAGGACTTCGATGGCTGCCTTCAGGTCCTTGAACATAGCGGTGTAGACATCCTTTTCCGAATCGAAAGGAATTACGAGCGCCATCTCTCCTGCATGAGTGTAAGGGATAGGTCCGAATGACTCAAGGGTCTTGTGCCAGCATGAAATCTTGAGAATTTCCGCCAATGCGAATACTTCAGGGGCATTGAGCTTCTCGGAAGTAGCCTTTATCTTTTTCCATGAAGGAAGGACATTGGTATAAGAGTCTTTGTATGTGGCACTCAACCAACCGTTGTTGAGGTAATATGTCGTGTTGTTGTTTCCGCCGCCCCAGTTGTTGTCCTGGCCGAAATAGCCGCTCCAGCAGTCTGCGGAAAGATGGTATGCGATCTGATACTCGTTGATCATATCGGTACGGTCGGCCTGTGTTCCTACAGGAAGCACATATCTTTCCATGGTGGTAATGTAACTTCCGAGAGAAAGTCCGTCCATCTTTCCCATTTCATCGGTCATCTCGTAAGGGTTCGTGTTGATTTCCTCGTAGTTGCATGATGCAGCGAGAGAAAGCACGGAGATGCCGGCAAGGAATTTTATTATAATGTTCTTTTTCATTGATATCAGAATTTAAACTTGAGACTGAATGCATAGCTTCTCACGCTTGGCTGCATGAAATAGTCATTGCCCTGTCCGTATGTGGCGGTCGAAGGAGTGAGCTCCGGATCGAACGGTGCCTTGCAGTAGATTACCCAAGGGTTGTTTGCCATGACTGAGAGCGTGAGGTCCTTCAATACGTTCTTGAACCACTTGTTAGGGAATGTGTATGCCAATGTGAGTTCCTGGAGACGGATGTTTGTGGCGCTGTAGAGGTAGTAGCCGGAGGTCTGGTAATCACCGGTACCTATCTTCTTGTAGTAAGTCTCTGCGTCTACCAAGCCCTGTCCAGGGAGCATTGCGCCGCCTGCCAGACGAGCATCGCCGGAAGCCTTGGAAACTCCGAATCTGTCGAGGATGGCCTCAGTGGATGAAGTTACCACGCCACCGAAACGGCCGTTGAGAAGGAAGCTGAATGTCAGACCCTTCCAAGAGAAGGAGTTGTTCCATCCGAGCGTGAAGTCAGGAGTGGTATGACCGAGGTATACCGGCTCACCTTTCTCCAAAGTATAAGTGCCGTCAGATTTGATTTCCACAAATCCCTGGCTGTCCTTCTTGAGGAAAGTATTGGCGTAGATATCATTGATGCTGCCGCCTTCCTTGAGGATTACGCGACCGTTCTCTTTCAGAACTTCAGGGATGTTGATCGGCTCAAGGCTGACGTCAGTCTTGTAGTCGTGAACCATCTTTTTGATTTCGTTCTTGTTGCGTGAGAATGTCAGGTTCGAGGAAATACGGAAATCCTTGAATTCATTGAAATAACCGAGGGAAGCTTCCCATCCGCGGTTTTCTACGTCACCGGCCTGCAGGTAGATCTGCTTGTACCCGGAGTACTCAGGGAGATTACCGAGGAAGGTCTGGTTGTAGGTATTTGAGTGATAGTATGTTACCTGTGCGCGGAGATTGTGCCAGAGACGGAGTTCGGCACCTGCCTCATAAGAACGTGTGCGCTCTGCCTTGAAGTCTGTGAACGGATAGATACCTGTTTCCTGTGCGATACCGCCCTTGATAGGTGTGGTGATGGTGCCAGGGGTAAGACCTGAACGTGAAATAGGGGCACCTACTTCAGTATAAGATCCGCGGACCTTCAAGTAAGAGAACCACTTAGGCATGTTCACCATTTCCGAGATAACTGCGGAAAGACCTACTGAAGGGTAGAAGAATGACGGGTTGGCGGTGTTTACCAGACGGGAGTTCCAGTCATTTCTGCCGGAGAGCGTGAGGTAAAGCATGCTTCTCCATCCGAGTTCGAGGTTGCCGAAAATGGCATTGTTACGTACGCGGCTGTAGCCACCGTCCTCGATAGGGGATGCCTTCGGGTTGTCAATGTTGCCGAATGCGAAGAGGTTAGGGACGAGCTTGAGCGGTCCTCTGTAGCCCTTGGTAGCTGACCAATAGTTGGAGTAGCTGTAACCGAGGTTGGCTGTCAGGTGGAACTGGCCGAAACCTTTGTCGATGTTGAGCATTGCGTCAGCATATTCCTGACGGTCCTTGAAGCTTGCCCACTCGTAAAGACCTTTGTTCGAGCCTTCCGTGAAGACGACATTGGTAGAAGCGTAGGCTTTTCTTTCTGTCTCGATTACTGAGTCGTCGAAACGGTAACGGGCAGAAATGTTGAGCCAGTCGAGAATCTTGTATGTAGCTCCGACGTTGAACATATAACGGTTCTTCGTGCTTGGAGACATGTCGCGGTATGCTGTCCAGTAAGGGTTGTCAGGTCCGAAGTCATCATCCTTGATAGGCCAGTACTGCTCGTAGAGGTTACGGCTGGTATTGTATCTTTCGAATGATTTTACCGCATTCCAGTTTTCTCCCCTCGGGAACAGGTAAGCTGCCATCACAGGGTTCTGATAACGTCCCTGTGAAACCATGTTCTGGTCTGTCTGGTGAACGTAGGATGCTCCGAGATCGAGAGTCAGCTTGTCGTTCAGGAAAGTAGCTGTGTTGCGGAATGTGAGGTTCAACCTGTTGTACTTGTTGTTAGGTACGATACCTTTCGCATTGGTAGAAGAAATGGATGCGTATGTCTGGTTGTGCTTCGTTCCGGTCGTGAGCGTAAGTGCATTGATAAGATTGAGACCTGTCTGGAAGAAGTCTTTCTTAGGGTCGTAATCCACAGGGACCTGGAGCTGGTTTCCCCAGCTTTCGTATGCGTCTTCCTTGTTTCCGTAGATATTCTGGAACTCAGGGGTCATGTATGCCTTGCTGAATTCAGAAGTGGAAGAGAAGGAAATGTTGAGCTTGCCTTCCTGGCCTTTCTTGGTAGTGATGAGGATGACGCCGTTTGCTGCGGATGAACCGTAAAGCGCTGCTGCTGAAGGACCTGAAAGAACGGAGATGCTCTCGATGTCCTCAGGGTTGAAGTCTGCGATACCTTCAGTCGTAGCCTTGGTGCCGCCGATTACTTCGTTTCCTGTTCCGAGGGTGGTGTTCACGAGAGGAATACCGTCTATCACGTAGAGGACGTTGTTGTCACCTTCGATTGATTTGGCACCACGCATCACGACTCTGGTCGCTCCGCCGACACCGCTTGAACTGCGGTTGATGGTCACGCCGGCTACCTTACCGTTCAATGAATTGACGAAGTTCGCGTCTTTCACGCGGAGAAGCTCGTCAGCTTTCACTTCCTGAACGTTGTAGCTCAATGCCTTTTCTGCTCTTCTGATACCGAGTGCGGTGACTACGGTGCCTTCGAGAAGTTCGTTTGAAGTCTTGAGAACTACATCCATCTTGGCTTCGCCATTCCATGTAATCTCAGTATCTTCATATCCGAGGAGTGTGAAAATGAGGACGTTACCTTTTTTTACTCCTGAAATGGAGTATGTTCCGTCAGCTTCGGTAATTACGCCGCCTTTGCCGTCTTTGATCATTACGGCTGCGCCGGCTACCGGACCTTGGCTATCTGTGACGGTTCCTGATACGGTTCCGCCCCCCCCCATGACCGGGGAATTTTCCTGTGCATAGGCATCAGGAGAGAACACATTCAGCCCCGCAAAAGCAATGAGTGCTGTGCAGAATTTTAGAAATGTGTGCTTCATCTTTTTTAGCATAAATAACAGTGATTGATTAATAGTTTTACCTGCCAATTGGTTTGTTTTTATTAGCAGACGGCGCAAATTTAGTTTGTTTTTGTGACTTTTGCAAATATTAGTTTTACTAACTCAAGTTTCGCAAGTTGGCATACTCGCTGAATGTTAGTGTAAATATGAGGGTTGTCACTAGCTCGGAGGCTGTAAGCTCATTGCATTTTTTTATTGTCGTAAATCCTGATTGGACTTGTTGTTTTTGTTTAAAAAACGGCCTCTTTTTTAACCGTTTTTCAAAATTCACGAAAACGGTTAAAAAAGAGGCCTATATTTTTACAAAACTGCGCGGCCGGCTTTCGGACGGGTGCGGGTGTGTGGTTCAGAACACCTCAATCGTGTAGCCGGTGCGGAAAACCTCTCCCGGCGCAAGAGCATTGACAAGATCCTTTTCGTCGAGCGGGCCGGTGAAACCTTTCCTGTCGCAGCGGCCGTACCATGGTTCAATGCATACGAACGGGGCATTGAGTCCTGCCGGCGACCACATGCCCAGGGCCGGCGAGTCGAACTCCACCGATACGAACGGTTCTCCCGCGCAAGATTCCAGCACGACTTTCGAAACCTGCTGATTTTCAATGATAAGCGCGTCGCGGTCGAAGGTGGATGTCGTCAATGGCAGTTTTCCTTCAAGTGTCTCCAGTTCGTAAACATGCTCCGTGTCGGCGCAACCTTTTTCAGAAATGAGAATGTATTTCAATGTCTCCAGAGGCTTCATTTCTCCGTTTTCTCCACGTTTGTAAAGCCGGAATGCTCCTCTCTCCTCCGTGTCCGGATTGAAATCGGGATAGTAGAATGCCGGGTGCGCTCCTATCTGGAAATACATTGTCTTGTTGTCATTGTTGCTGACTTCCCACATTACCTGTATCTTGTTGCCTGTCAGCTTATAGCCGATTTTCAATGTGAATGCGTAAGGGTATTTTGCCAATGTTTCCGCATCGGACTTGAGCTCGTACCACAATGTATTTTCGTCCGAAGAAACCAGATGGAAATCCATGTCTCTGGCGAATCCATGCTGCTCCAGCGAGTATTCTTTTCCGTCAACTCTATATTTCTTGTCCCACAGGCTGCCGACGATAGGGAAGAGCACGGGTGCATGGCGTTTCCAGAAAGCAGGGTCCGCCTGCCAGATGAATTCTCTTCCGGAATGGTCTCTGATGCTCCATAGTTCAGCACCGTGTCTGTTTACCTTAATCGACAATATGTCGTTCTTCAGTGTTATCATATCATGTGTTTTGAAAGTCGGTCCGGCAAATTTAGTAAAAATTTCAAGCTGTATATCGTTTTAACGGGAAAATGTTAATGAGATTGGCGGGATTTGCTTATTTTTGGAGCCGGAACATTTAATTTTGGCTGTACGATGGAGAAAAATCTGATTTTGGGCATTGGCGAGGCACTATGGGATTGCCTTCCTGAAGGTCGTAAGATTGGTGGCGCACCTGCCAACTTCGCATATCATGCGGGGCAATTCGGCTGGAGGAACATTGTCGTAAGTGCTGTCGGCAATGATGCTCTGGGGGATGAATATCTTGAGCAGCTGGCAGGCGTGAAACTGGAGCCGATGATCGCGCGCGTTCCTTTTCCGACGGGTACGGTGCAGGTGACGATTTCCGGCGAGGGCATTCCTTCGTATGAAATCTGCGAGAATGTGGCGTGGGACAATATCCCTTGGACTGATGCCTTGGAGGCATTGGCGAAAGAAACGAGGGCCGTGTGCTTCGGTTCGTTGGCCCAGCGCAGTCCTGTCTCGCGCGCTACGATCCATCGGTTTTTGGAGTCAATGTCTCCTGATTCCGAACGAGTCTTTGATATTAATTTGCGCCAATCATATTATAACCGGGAGATTATCGGGCAGAATCTCGAACGTGCGACTATCCTCAAGCTCAATGATGAGGAAGTCGAGGTGGTCAAAAGCCTTCTCCATCTGGACGGCTCGCCGGAATCTGTCTGCCGGCAACTGATCGGAAAGTACGGTTCTTTGCGCATCGTGATACTCACATGCGGCGCGGTCGGCAGCCATGTCTTTACCGCCGACACCGCTTCATACGTCGAAACGCCCCGTGTCAAGGTAGCTGATACTGTCGGTGCCGGCGATTCCTTCACGGCCACCTTCGTCTCCGATATCCTCAAGGGCAATCCGATCGAAACCGCCCACAAGCACGCCGTAGCCGTAAGTGCCTTCGTCTGCACACAGAACGGTGCAATGCCGGTGCTCCCGGAAGAGTTGCGGGGGATTTGATTATCAGTTCTTTGTGTCTTTGATTCTGTCAGTGTTTCACATAATCCGCATCAAATTCTGTCAATATTTCACATAATCCGTGGTGTTTTACCGGTGATTTTTCACATTTTCCGGGTTGTGCCGGCAGTTAATGGCAAGATAGCCATTATCGGATGAATTCCAATTTAACGTATGAACCCGCTTTCGGCAACCGTATGGCGGGATGCGGCCACGCTCTGTTTTTAGAGATGCTGATTATCAATGAGTTATAAAACGTGGCGTGGAAACGCAGCCAAAAAATGTCATCGTTTCCACGCTACAGTAAAAATGATATTTGATTATCAATAAGTTACAGAATCGGGCGTGGCTGCGTCCCGCCGGGCGGACTTGCGGCAACCCCGGAGACGCTTGCGAAGAATCACTTGATTCCCCTGATTGAGTTATAATGTGGCTTAATAATATTGTGAAGCTCCATCATTGTGTTATACATACAATCAAACTGTCTTTGCCAGTCAGACTGGTCCCTGAAGTCCGCTTCTAATTTAACATTGATATAGGACACTTTTTTATCATCCAGCCTTTTCCACTCCACCTTCTTGCAATTCAAAGCGTCAATCTGACTCTTGCAGTTTTTTTCAACAAAATCATATCTTTCTTTATTCTGTTCTGGATTGTCACTACAGAAATAAACTTGAACGCCTATCCAGTTTTTAATGGTGAGAACACATGCATAGTGAAACCCTGTAATCCCCGCCCTAAAATTGCACCAGTGATCGGTAGTAGCGTTACCATGGGTGAGAATGTCCAAGTGCTTATTATTCAAGTAATCATGGAAGTTACTCCAGAATTCCAGCCTCAATTTCTCTGTCTCAGTATCGCCAGCTACCTGTTTCTTTATGGATTTGGACCAGTTGTTAGGTTTTGCCACAATATCAAATTGCGGAGCCGGCGCGCTATCTCCAATCTTGAAAAGCCTTACCTCTATGCCAAAGAAATTATAGTTGTCATCTGTGATGCTGTTCAGCCAGTCAATTGCAGACCTGTGCTCTTCATCAAAGGTTTTGGCAATCCAAATTGCGGTGTATGCATCAAGTCCGGAGCAGTAAGTAATAACTTTTCCGAGATGGTCGTGGTCAGTCTTTTCCAGCTGATTTTCAATGACTACACATCTGTCGGTATTGATGTCTTTACATAGAATGTCCGCAGAGAATGTTCCTACCTTGGCCTCTTTCTCCTGAACTTCCAGCTCCATACCTACTATTTCGCCGAGAAGATTGATGTTGTCATCCTCTGCAAGCCAAGGAGTAAAGTCCCGGGCTTCGTCTTTCCAGTAGTTCCTTAATTCTACCTTTTCCAGTTTTCCAAGTGGTGTTTTCATATATTGGTCTTTTAATTGTCAAGCTACCCATCAATATCCCTGGACTCTCATATCCATGAAATGATTGAGCAGGATTGAAAGAATCCTTGTCATATGCGTTAGCAAATGTGCACCTTGTCTCAAAAGGTCCGCACTATGCCACAAATCGTCTTTCAACTGTTTCAGTTGTATATCTGTCATTTTATGGATTGTTTCTGGTGTTGCTAATTGGTACAAATATACTGTTTTCTTATGGAAAGACGGACCAATTAGGCCGTCTTGTGCTTCGAAAGCAGTGTTTTTGGCCCGATTCAGGATCAAGAGATTATTTTGTCATGATAGAAAATATTTTCAGGTTAGATTTACGTCGTTAACTTTCCTGAACTCTCCGGTCGAGTCTGATTGTTCCATCTCAAGCCTTCTACATAAATATTTCCTTTTAATTTGTTTGCTTGGAACGAAGGAGCTGTTTAACTGCTCTCATGTTTTTGTTTTCATCCCAAGTATAATAGCCATTATTGCCATACCATTTCTCTATGTCGTTAAGTTCTTTAGCAAGGGATTCCCGATCTTCTACAGTGCCGGCTTTAAGAAGGGTATTGATTTCTTGCACTCTTTTGTACAATGTTTCCCGGACGTCTTTTTGTTTAACAGCGGGTTCAGTATCTGTTGTCGAATATTTTGTTTCTGTTGTATCGCCTTTATATATGTCAGTTGTGTCTTCTTCGAAACCGATCGCATTATTTGTTTTTCTACAGGTGTTTATAAACTCAACTACTGACGCAGTTGCTGTTAATTTTTTCGTAATTACGATTCCAAACACCCATAATTTTGTTGTTGTTTTAATACGAATGTCAGCCAGTGCTTGATTTTGCTGTAGTTGCGCTGATGTTTTCAGTTTTTCCACAACGTCAGCTGTTGCGCGTGAGGATAACCCTCCGATGCAAAAAACATAAAGAGACGGGACTTCAGCTGTAACAGTTTTTTACAAATCTAAAGTTACCTTGATTAAGAGCTACTGAATTAGGAGTGGTGATGTTAGTCAATCCTCCGCAAGAGCACAACAAAATAGCAGTTAACGGAATCAAAAAGAATTTCTTCATGATGCTTTATTGGTTTAATGAGTTATAATAGGTTTGTCTCATATAGGAATGGTCTGGCTTTTAATTTGAATAGTCGGGTCGATTTATCCCAATGCGAAACAAAAATAGTAATATTTTTTAGTATTTCGAGATTTAGTTTTCTTCATGTCCCTGTTGTAGGTTGATTATGGTCGGAATCGTATAGTCGATACAGGATGTGGAGTGTAACTTGCGGAGTGTGAGTAAGTTAGGTGTTTTAAGAGTTGTGGAAACTGTAACTCTGGAAATTGTTAATCGGCTATGGCGCAGGGACTTATGCGCCACGCCCTATGTGTGTCGTCCTGAAAAAAGTTTACCAAAAAAAGTAAACTTTTATGGGGGCAAAATGCTGCCGGGCGATGCGTAAGTGTTTCGGATGTGCGTGGCGATGCTGCGCGGTGTGGCGGGACGCGGCTACGCTCTGTTTTTAGAGGCGTTGATTGTCAATGAGTTATAAAACGTGGCGTGGAAACGCAGCCAAAAAATGCCATCGTTTCCACGCTACGGTAGGAATGGCATTTGATTAGCAATAAGTTACAGAATCGGGCGTGGCCGCGTCCCGCCGGGCGGACTTGTGGCAATCTCGGAGACGTTTTACTTCGTCCTGGCAGTGGGGTTGTGGCAACCCCGGAGATGCTTACCGCTTCCTCCCGACAGCCGCTCGTGATTCCCTTCATCCATGGATTTGTTTGATTCCGTCAGATCTCGTGTGATTGTATCCTCCCGAAGGCCTCTCTTATGATGCCCTCCATTCCGGGATTTGCCGCACTGCGTGCGCCACATCCCTCTTCGCCTGCGCGGCGGTCCGCATGTCTATCTTACTGCAACCAAGACTTGGTGCCATCTAAAACGTTTTTCCGGAACTAAGTGACATAATATTCACGTTTGATGCCATCTAAAACGTTTTCTCGGAACCGTTTGCGATGAAAAGGGATATGGATTACATATTCCGGAGCATATCCATTCACTCAAATAATATACAGGGCTTTTCCCCTGACACCTGACCCCAAGCGTGTCGTACAAAGAAGAAAATTGCTGCCCCAGTTGTACCCCGTTTTTTAACGGGGAATCCGCTAACTCGTTAATATTTAACAAGTTAGCGGATTTCAGCGGAGAGACAGGTTTTTGAACCTATAACTCTAACCACTTATGCTACAATGTCTTATATTCCAAAATTTCAAATAGGTAACGAAACAGTAACGATTTTCAGACGTTGGGCTTGTCCAACTTTGACCGCTGTTTGTCTGCCTAACTTTCGGGTTCAAAGATAAGTCTTTCTTTTGAAATACGCAAATCATTGATAATAAATCTTCTGCGATTAGTGCAAGGTGCAAGCTATATATAAATATATACTTGCACCTTGCACTAAAAATTTTGTCATTTAGCGAATTTGCTATAATTTTGTGTGAACTAATGATTTCAATAAATGAATGATTTAACATGAAACAATTTAATTTGCAATTTGCCAACCATTCGAAATTAGAACAGCTAAAGCTGTTCTTTTTGGAACATGGCACTTATATTGAACTCAAAAAGGGCGAACAGTTCTCTATTCAAGGTAAAATGAACTGCCGGGGGGCTTATATTGAAAACGGTTTATTGAGATATACCCGTGTGGATGAAAGAGGAAATATACATATAGTAGGATATACTTTCTCCGAAGAATTTGCAGGAAGTTTATGTACACTTATAGAACCTAATCAACCGTCATTAGTAACAATTGAAGCTGTTTGCGATTCAAAGATTTACTATCTACCGTATTCAAAGTTAGAGGATTTTTTTGCTACAAATGCCGAGACAGCACAAATAAAGTGCGCTCTTGTCGAACAATCCTACTCGTTAATGTATCATAGATTATTGGATATGTACTGTAAAACTACGGAAGAACTTTATCTTGATTTATTGAACAGATGTCCCGACATTCAAGAATATATTACGTTAAAAGAGATAGCCTCTTTCTTGCAAGTCACACCGGAAACTGTTAGTCGTATACGTTGCAAACTGAAGAAATAACTTATCCTTTAACATACTTTATATTAGGGTCTTGACAATTGTCAAGACCTTTTTTATTTATTCTTCCGTATTTTGCATTCACTATTTAATAATATTGATATGATACGTAAATTAACACAAGAAGAATATAACAATGCTGCCGATTTATCTTATCAAGTATGCATGGAAAGGAATGATTTCACCCAAGAAGGTATTGAAACCTTTAAAAGCTTCGTGTATGACACATCGTTGATGAATACGCTTGACATATATGGTGCTTTTGACA
>OIWS01000121.1_pt1 | contig 103536 bp, 128 predicted proteins | sample 1587611 | NCBI WGS metagenome assembly OIWS01 (sample SAMEA3888919, study PRJEB22519) | human gut metagenome | biome: human gut; feature: human-associated habitat; material: faeces | place: Denmark | collected 2010 | reverse complement strand
ACAAATTGTCTTCCGGGATGCGGACATGACCCGCGGAGTGCTCCAAACTTGGAAAAACACGGATCATCGAAGATGCAAACATTCGGCTGGTTAGAAATGCCACATTTTTTGAACCGAATGTCCATCCGCATTTCCATCTGAAATCCCACGGTGTAGTCTACTTATAATATCACTTATCGCCCAAAGAGCTCTATGCTTATTGCGGCAATTCCTGATTCGCACTTTATTTTGTTATTCCGCCTCCAGCTTCAGCATATAGATGCAGTTCGGTTTGTCTACCTTCACCGGGGAACCGGTCTCAAGCGAATAACCATCCCTGTAATCGATCGTGTAGCTGAAAATGTCGTTGGAATTGTTGTTCAATGTCAGATAATGCTTCTCGTCCGGATAGATGGCAAGCATCTTCGGATAATCACTGTTCACCTTCGTCGTAAATACCGGGGTAAGCATTCCCGTCTTCTCCTCGATCTCATAACACACGACAGAGTTCACGCCTGCGTTGCTGCAGAACAGATACTTACCGCTCTTCGAGATCTCCATACCCGATGCTGCACAGATATCCTCCTCCTTCTTCGGGGAAGTGCTGATGGTCTGGATCTTCTCAAATACCGGCTCATTATCCTGCACAGAATAATGATATACCTCAACAATATTGAGCAGTTCATAGAGAATATATGCATATTCGCCGTCTCTTGAGAAACGGATCATACGCGGGGCAGACTCGAGCGGTCCACGGATAATGTCAATCAGCTCCAGCTTGCCGTTCTCATAATCCACGCGGTAGACCTTTACCTGATCCAGTCCATTGTCAACCGCACACAGAAACTTCTGATCCGGCGTCAGCTTCACACAGTCCACGTGCGGTACGAAATTGCGCTGTGCAATACTTCTTCCGATTCCTTTGTGGAAAATGCCGTCCGCGATTCCACCGATGCTTCCGTCCGCTTCCAGATGCATCATGCTCACACGACCATCATGATGTCCACCCACAAAAAGATAGCGGTTACCGTCATCCACTTCCACATAGCAGCCTCTCATTCCGCCGATCCACTGCTTGTTGATCGAAGTAAGATCACCGTCCTTCTCGATACGGAAGGATTCTACGCCCTCATCCGCAATGGAATACAGAAATCTGCGATCCTTGGAGACAACCAGATCCGACGGATTGTTGATCGGAACCACCTTGCGCTCCGTCAGTTTTCCCGCCTCAACGTCTACATCATAGATATGGATTCCTACGCTGTTCTCGTGTGTATAAGTTCCTACATATGCAACATACTTCTCCTGCTTCATCGTCTTCCACCATCCTATTCTTTTCTTCGCAAAATGTCATACATGGCAAGCGGCTGTCCAAGGTCGATATAAAGCACCTGCTTCGGATGCGGCGCGGACTCCATATCATTCCCCTCTTCATCCACGATTCGCTGCACAGTCACCGTGATATTGGCACCGTCCGGCTTCATGACCTCAATGCTCTCCCCGACAGAAAACTTATTACGCTGTTCAATCCGGTAGAGTCCCTCTTCGTTCCGCTCTCCGACAATGCCCAGATACGTGTACTCCTTCACATAGGTGTTATTGTCGTAAATCTGCGCTTCGTCCGAAGGTTTGCCAAAGAAAAATCCAGTCGTAAACTGCCGGTAGGTGCAGTTTGAAATCTGCTCCTGATACCACGCCATATGCTCCCTGTAAAGCTCCGGCGACTGCTTGTAGTCATCAATGGCTCTTCGATATGTTCTCGCCACCGTGGCAACATACAGTGCTGTCTTCATTCTACCCTCAATTTTAAAACTGTCAATACCCGACTCCATCAATTCCGGAATATGTTCGATCATGCAAAGATCCTTGGAATTGAAAATATAAGTACCGCGCTCATTCTCATAGACCGGCAGGTATTCTCCCGGGCGTTTTTCCTCCACAACCGCGTATTTCCAGCGGCACGGATGTGTGCACGCTCCCTGGTTGGCATCCCTTCCGGTAAAATAGTTGGACAGTAAGCACCTTCCCGAGTAGGAGATGCACATTGCCCCGTGAATAAAGGTCTCGATCTCAAGATCGTCCGGAATATTGGCACGGATTTCCTTGATCTCAGCCAGCGAAAGCTCTCTCGCCGACACCACGCGCTTTGCCCCCTGCTCATACCAGAACCGGTAGGTGCCGTAATTGGTGTTGTTTGCCTGCGTACTGATATGGCGCTCGATCTCGGGACAGACTTCCTTAGCAATCATATAGACCCCCGGATCGGAAATGATCAGCGCATCCGGCTTTATCTCCCGAAGCTCGGCAAAATACTCTCTCACACCGTCGAGATCTCCATTGTGCGCCAGGATATTGGCGGTAATGTATACTTTCACATCATGGGCATGCGCAAAAGCAATCCCCTCCTTGATCTCTTCCATGGAAAAGTTCTTCGCCTTCGCGCGGAGTCCGAACGCTTCGCCTCCGATATATACTGCGTCTGCTCCGTAGATCACAGCAATTTTTAATACTTCCAGACTGCTCGCCGGTATCAGTAACTCCGGTCTTCTCATATTCTCGTTCCTCTCTATTCTCACACGCATGCATCGCATCTTCATGCTTCATGTAATCCCGCACGGATTCCGCCATCTTCCCATCCTGCGTAATCCATGCCGTCCTTAACGCCTTGTGCTCAAGGTGATGCCATCTCCCACCGGGAGCACCGCGGTCACCAGTTCTTCACTGTGCGTCAGCGTGTACAGATATTCCCGCATGCGCTTATGAATCGTGCGGTTCCGCCTTGTAACCGCGAACCGTGATTCGATCACATCGCCGTCCTGCAGCACATTGTCCGACACCAGCACGCCGTCCTTCGCCAGAAGGCGCAGAATCTCCGGCAGGAAATGAATGTACTGCCCTTTTGCCGCGTCCATAAAAATAAAATCATACGGATCTTCCAGCGTCTTTAACACTTCCGCGGCATCGCCCTCCAGCAGCGCAATCTGCGCTTCCTTCCCGGCTCTCTTAAAGTTCTCCCTGGCAATCGGAATCCGCTTTTCATAATTCTCGATCGTTGTAATCTGACACGGCACAGGATCGTACTCCGCCATAAGGATGGCGGAAAATCCCACCGCAGTCCCAACTTCTAAAATACGTGCCGGCTTCTTCATGGCAAGCAGAAACTTCAAAAAGCTCTGCATCTCCTTCCGAATAATCGGCACGTAATCGGCTGTCGCTTCCCGCTCAATCTGATCGAGCATCGCAGTATTTCCCGCATCCAGAGAATTGATATAGGTCACAAGTCTCTCATCTACTATCACGGTGTCTCCTCTGCATCCCCTGCATCTTCTGCGGTCTGTGTATCGTCCGTCTCATCTGTCAGATCCGCCGCCCCGGTATTCCCGGTGTCTGCGGTATCCTCGGTGTCCTCGGTACTTTCCGTATCACCGGCATCCGCTGCCATGATCACGAACATCTCCCGCGCAGTCATCGAGGTATTTAACGTGTAAACACCCGGTTTGAGTTTTCCGGAGTAAGCAGATAGTTTCAGCTGGGCATAGAACAGATTCGCATCCTCCACCAGCCCCTCTTCTTTTAACATCTTTCCGATATCATGCTCCGACATATCCGCCGTCACGGATACGGTCACATCCCTGCCCGGAGTTTCGTCCACCGGGCTCTCGGTAAACACCCGGTATCCGAAGTCATAGCAGTAGGAGCCAAGTTCAATCAGTCCCACCACAACAAGCAGTGCAACCAGGATGGAAAAGCTGATACTGACAAATTTGAAAACGACTTTGTTCCATTTCATAATCTTCTACACTTCCATAATTATCGGCATAATCATCGGGCGTCTCTTCGTCTCTTTCCAAACAAAATCCCCCAGAGAATCCTTGATCTCCGTCTTGATCTTGCCCCAGTCTGTAATGCCTTTATCCATACAGTGCTGCATTGTATCATCAAGCAGATGCTTGGCATCGTCCATCAGTCCCTCTGCGCCGCGGACATAGACAAATCCGCGCGATACGATATCCGGTCCGGCAAGTACCTGTCCGGAACCGCCCTCCAGTGTGAGCACGACGATAATGATACCGTCCTCTGCCAGATGCTGGCGGTCACGCAGCACGATATTGCCGACGTCGCCGACGCCGAGACCGTCCACCATGATGGCTCCGGTGTGTACGCGTCCTGTCACTGCCGCTGCCTCATCGTTTAACTCAAGCACATCTCCGGAGGAGAGCAGGAAAATATTCTCTTTCGGAATTCCCAGCTCCTCCGCAACTTTCGCCTGCGCAATCAGATGGCGGTACTCACCGTGTACCGGAATCGCATACTTCGGCTTCACCAGGGAATAAATCAGCTTGATTTCCTCCTGGCAGGCATGTCCGGAAACATGGACATCCTGGAAGATCACGTTGGCACCCTTCATCGACAGCTCGTTGATAATGCGCGATACAGCTTTTTCATTTCCCGGAATCGGGTTGGAGCTGAGAACGATCGTATCGTTCGGCTTGATCGTCACTTTCTTGTGCACGCCGCTTGCCATGCGGGACAGTGCTGCCATCGCCTCGCCCTGGCTTCCCGTCGTGATGATGACGGTCTGCTCATCCGGGTAACGCTTCAGCTCCTCAATGTCGATTAACGTATTGTCCGGAATACTGATATATCCAAGTTCGGAAGCAATTCCGATGATGTTGACCATGCTTCGTCCCTCGACCACCACTTTGCGACCGTTCTTATACGCCGTATTGATGATCTGCTGCACACGGTCGACATTGGATGCAAAAGTCGCAATAATGATCCGGTGATTCTTGTTGTCCGCGAAAATCTCATCAAATGTCTTGCCGACCGTCTTCTCCGACATGGTAAATCCCGGGCGCTCAGCGTTTGTACTGTCGCACATCAGCGCCAGCACACCTTTTCTTCCGATCTCACCGAAACGCTGCAGATCGATGGCATCTCCGAATACCGGTGTGTAATCCACCTTGAAGTCTCCGGTGTGCACAATAATGCCTGCCGGGGAGTAGATGGCAAGCGCCGCCGCATCCTGAATACTGTGGTTCGTCTTGATGAATTCCACACGGAAGCAGCCGAGATTGATATGCTGTCCGTATTTTACGACCTTGCGCTTTACCTTGGTGAGCATATTGTGCTCTCTTAACTTGTGCTCAATGATACCGTTCGTCAGCTTGGTGGAATAGATCGGCACATTGATCTCTCTTAACACATAAGGGATTGCTCCGATGTGGTCCTCATGACCGTGTGTGATAAAAAATCCCTTGACTTTGTCAATGTTGTCCTTCAGATAGGTGATATCCGGGATGACCAGATCGATTCCGTACATGTCATCCTCCGGAAAAGACAGACCGCAGTCCACAACAATAATACTGTCCTCATATTCAAAGGCAGTAATGTTCATACCAATCTGCTCCAATCCTCCTAACGGAATGATTTTGAGCTTTCCACTATTCTCTTTTTTTTCTTTTTTCAAAATATTACCTCCATTATTATTTGTCTCTTAAAATGCAATGTCCGCGTCGTCGAGCAGCTCTGCAAACACTTTTCCGATGGCAGAAAGCTCCGTGTCGTCTTCCACAAGCACGTAGACAGATTCCTCGTCTTTCGTTTCCACTTCTTTTAAAATATACGCATCACAGTCGCCGTCTTCCTCTTCCGTCGCCAGAAGGTAGTGCGTGCCGCCAACCTTTGTCTCCTCAACCACGAAAAACGCGAGCGATTCTCCGGTGTCCGGATCCACAAACTTTACTTTTTCCATATTTACTCCATTCAATGTTTCTGAAACGCGAGTGAATCCAGATATCCCTGCAGAATAAACACTGCCGCGATCTCATCCACATACTGTTTGCGATTCTCTCTGCGTATTCCACTCTCCATCATGTGCCGGTCTGCTGCAACCGTCGTAAGTCTCTCGTCCCACAGGACGACAGAAAGCCCGGTGCGGCGCTCCAGCATCTGTGCAAACTCTTTCGTCTTCTCGCAACGCTCTCCCTCGGTATTGTTCATATTCTTGGGATAGCCGAGCACAATGCGCTCCACCTGATATTCTGTTACAATCTGTTCTATTCTTGCCAGCGTCTGACGCAGCTTGTTCGGAGACTGTCTTCTCACGATCTCCAGTCCCTGCGCCGTCAACATAAGTTCATCACTGACTGCCACACCGACAGTCTTCGAGCCAAAATCCAAACCTAATATCCGCATCTTCTATTCCCAGTTGTTATTCCTGATGTAAGCCTTCAGCATCTCCTCTACCAGCTCATCACGTTCTACTTTCATGATCAGGCTTCTTGCATTATTATGACTGGTGATATAAGTAGGATCTCCCGACATAATATATCCAACAATCTGATTCACCGGATTGTATCCCTTCTCCATAAGCGCACGATAAACAATCGCGAGCACGTCGCTCACGCGAAGTTCCGGTCCTTTTTCCACTTTAAAATATTGTGTGTTATTGATCTCCTGCATATTTGTCACGCCCTTATATCTGCCCGGACTTTAAAGCGGTGCTGCCAGCCACCGCTCTCTTGTCGAAAAAGCATTGCTGTTTTTATTCTAATATAGTTTGTCTTAAAATTCAACTAAAAGATAGACGTCTTCTGTTAATTGTGTCTTTAAGGTGCCCGTCACAAACGTGTTGGAAAGATCTTTTTCTGTCTCCACCGCCACTTTCACATACTCTTTTGTGTACCCGGTGTAGTAACGCTTTCCATCATATAAAAACTCTTCCTCCAGAAGTGCCGTCACCTGTCTGCCGAGATAATACCGGCGGAACTCCTCCGACATCCTGTGACCGAGTGCCAGCAGTTTTTCGCTGCGCTCCTTTTTTACCGCCTCCGGCACCTGATCCGGCATTGCCGCCGCCTTCGTTCCCTCTCTTCTCGAATACTGGAAAATATGCATCTCATAGAAATGAATCCGCTCCAGATAACGCTCCGTCGTCTCAAATTCCTCGTCCGTCTCCCCCGGGAATCCTACAATGACATCCGTTGTGATTGCCGGATGTTCAAAATACCTGCGCAGCAGCGCACAGCCCACCTCATATTCCGCCGTATCGTACCGCCGGTTCATGCGGCTTAACACCGTATCACAGCCGCTCTGCAATGACAGGTGAAAATGCGGGCAGATCTTCGGCAGCTCCGAGAGTCTTTTTGCAAACGCGTCCGTCACGATACGCGGTTCCAGGCTTCCCAAGCGGATCCGCTCGATCCCCTCCAGCTCATGTACCGCCTCGATCAGATGCAGCAGCGACTCCCCGTTGTCCACACCGTAGGAACTCAGATGGATTCCGGTGAGCACCACCTCGCGGTAGCCGCTTTTTGCCAGCGTCCGTATCTCCTGTAAGACGTCCGGAAGCTCCCTGCTTCTGACACGCCCTCTCGCAAACGGAATAATACAGTATGTGCAGAACTGATTGCAGCCATCCTGCACCTTGATAAACGCCCGGGTGTGCTCTGCCGTGCGCGAAAGCGACAATTCCTCGTATGCCTGCTTCTCGTGATTGATGTCCGCCACACACGCCATCTTGCGGTGGGATGCTTCGTATTCCCGAAGCAGCGGCACCAGCTCATGCTTTTTATTATTCCCGATCACGATGTCGATCGACTCATCCACGAGAGCCTGTGCCTCCTTGGTCTGCACATAGCATCCGGCTCCCACGACAATCGCATCCGGATTCTGCTTTTTCGCCCGGTGCAGCATCTGTCTGGACTTGCGGTCCGCCATATTGGTCACGGAGCATGTATTGATCACATAGACATCCGCATACTCCGAAAACGGCACGATCTCATATCCCGCCTCCTCCAAAATCTGCTGCATGGCTTCCGTCTCATATGCATTCACTTTACAACCCAAATTATGCAATGCTGCTTTCATTCTTGTTTCCTCATTTCTGTATTGCTTTTTGTTCACGCTTTCTTATGGTTTCATCCGCTTTTTGTGTTGACTTTTCCACGAAAAACTATTACTATAAAACTATCTTGAAACAGATAATCCTAAGGAGGTTTTTTATCATGAAAACAGTACAGATTTCCCTTAACTCGATCGACAAGGTAAAGTCCTTCGTCAATGCAATTACGCAGTATGAATATGATTTTGATCTGATCTCTGGCAGATACGTCATCGATGCAAAGTCCATCATGGGTATCTTCAGTTTAGATTTATCCAAGCCTATCGACCTTGCAATCCATGCAGAGAACAACATGGACGAGATTATGGAGACTTTAAAGCCATACTTAATCTAATTCATACATAACAGGGGTACACGCCGCGGGATTTCCCGCGGCTGTTTTTTTATGTAACAGGAGACTTCGTTCCTATTACATAAACCCGCACCGCGAGGATGCACATCTACGCCTCGATGTGAATTACCTCCACCGTATCGATGGCTTCCTGCATCAGCGCATCGATCTTCTCGGAAAGCTTTCTCTCATCATTGTGAATCACGTTTAAGCTCGGCTTTGTCACCGGGTGCTTTGCCACGAAAATCGTACAGCAGTCCTCGTAAGGAAGGATGGAGGTCTCATAAGCGTCGATCTTCTCCGAGATCTCCACGATCTCCTGCTTGTCAAATCCGATCAGCGGACGGTAAACCGGCATCGTACATACCTCATTGGTTGCCGCGAGCGACTGCATGGTCTGGCTCGCCACCTGTCCGATACTCTCCCCCGTAATCAGTCCGAGACACTTGTTCTCTTTTGCAAAATGCTCCGCCAGCTTCATCATGTAGCGCCGCATGATAATCGTCAGCTCCTCATGCGGGCACTGTTCGTAAATATATAACTGAATATCCGTAAAATTGACCACATGCAGATTGATCGGTCCGGTATATTTGGAAATAATCTTTGCCAGATCCACGACCTTCTGCTTGGCGCGCTCCGACGTATAAGGCGGCGCATGAAAATAGGTCGCATCGATGGTAACACCGCGCTTTGCAATCATGTAACCTGCCACCGGGCTGTCGATTCCGCCGGATAAGAGCAGCATGGCTTTTCCGTTTGTTCCGACCGGCATACCGCCCGGTCCCGGAATGACCGTCGAGTACACATTGATCTGGTTGCGGATCTCGATATTAAACATCACCTGCGGCTTGTGGACATCCACGCGCGTCTCCGGGAACGCTTCTAAGATCCGCTCGCCCATCTGGGCATTGATCTCCATCGACTCCAGCGGGTAATTTTTTCTTGCGCGGCGCGCATTGACCTTGAACGTAAAATGCTTGTCCGGGTATACCTCGTCGATATAGCGGATGACTTCCCCCGCCAGCGCATCAAAGCCCTCGTCCTCCAGCAGCACGACCGGACAGATTCCCACGATGCCAAACACATGCTGCAGTGCTTCCACCGCTCCATCGTAATCGTATTCGCCTTCCATCTCTACATAGATTCTGCCCTGCTCCTTGCGGATATGGAACGTGCCGTCCACTTTCTTTAAGGCATGATTCATCTGGCTCACCAGAGCATCCTCAAACAGGTAGCGGTTCTTTCCCTTGATGGCAATCTCTGCATATTTAATCAAAAATGCTTTATATGTCATGGTTTTCTCCTTTACTTTCTGGTGAACTTTCTGCGGAACGGAATGATCTCTTTCATTTTTTCCACCGCGTAATCCACTTCTTCTTCCGTTGTGTTGACGCAGAAGCTGATCCGGATCGTGGACTCTAACTTCTGCTTCGGCAGACCGATGCCCTGCAAGGTGCGGCTCGGTGCCGGCTTATTGGACGAGCATGCGCTTCCCGCCGACACATAGATGCCGTATTCTTCCAGAGAATGGAGCATCACTTCACTGCGCACATCCTCGATCGTGACACTCACAATCTGCGGCGCAGAGTCCCGTCCCGTTTTACCGTTTACCGTCACTCCCGGGATCTGTGTCACCTCATCGATGAACCTCTGCCTGATCTCATACATATGACCGGTCTTCGCGTCAAAATTCTCATAGATCTCCGCCGCTGCCTCGCCGAGTGCAGCCACGCCCGGAACGTTCTCCGTACCGGAGCGCATTCCCTTCTGCTGACCGCCGCCGTAGATGATCGGTTTTACTTTTACCTTATCGCGGATATATAAAAATCCGGTTCCTTTCGGCGCGTGGATCTTGTGTCCACTCACCGAGAGCAGATCAATCCCCATCTTTTTCGGGCAGATGCGGAATTTGCCGTACGCCTGAATCGCATCCACATGAAACAGCGTGTCCGGATTCTTCGCCTTGATGACCTTCGCCGCTTCCTCGACCGGTTCAACCGCACCAATCTCGTTGTTCACCATCATGATGGACACCAGCACCGTATCTTCCCGCACTGCATCCCGCAGTTCCTCCAGCGAAATAATACCGTCATGATCCACAGACAATTCCGTGATCTCATAGCCGAGTTCTTTTAAGTAGGCAAGCGGCGCCTGTACCGACGCATGCTCAATCGCTGTCGTGATGATATGCTTTCCCTGGCGCTTGTTTGCCAGCGCTCCGCCGATCAGCGCCATATTGTTCGACTCCGTGCCGCCCGACGTAAAGACGATCTCCTTCTCATCGCAGCGGAGCGTCTTCGCGATCTGCTCTTTTGCTTCTTTAATATAATCCTCCGCCGTCTTTCCCATGTTGTGCAGGGAGGACGGATTGCCGTAATCTTCCGTTAAGATCTGCACCATCTTGTTTTTGGCGCGCTCACTGCACCGGGTGGTGGCAGAATTATCCAAATATGCTTCCATCTGTTTTAAAACCATGCCTTTCTAACAAACGCCGACGCAGAATCACGGCTGATCCCGCTCTTCTTCCGCTTCCGACACACTCTCGATATGATACATCAGAATAGAAAGGGTTGCAAGTCCCGCCGTCTCCGTGCGCAAAATTCTTTTTCCGAGGGACACCAGATGCATCCCCTCCTCTTTTGCCAGCGCAATCTCCGACGGATCGAATCCGCCCTCCGGTCCGATAAAAATGCCGACGCTCTGCCCCGGTGCAATCCGCTCCATCACTTCCCTTGTGGCCGCCATGCCGCGCTCATTCTCATACGGCAGCAGCACCACGTCGAGTTCTCCCGCCAATGCGACTGCCTCCCGGTAATTCACCGGTTCTCTCACCACCGGAATTCTGCTGCGCTTTGACTGTTTTGCCGCACTCTTTGCAATCTCCTGCCAGCGCGCCGTCTTTGCCGCCGCTTTTTTTGCATCCAGTTTTACGACGCAGTTCTTCATCGCCACCGGGATCACCTCCGCAGCGCCAAGCTCCACTGCCTTCTGGATGATGAGCTCCATCTTGTCGCTCTTTGGAAGTCCCTGAAACAGGCAGATCCGGCAGGGCAGTTCCGTATCTAAAGCCGTCTCCTCCGTGATGCACACCTCCACCACGTTCTCTGCGATCCGGTCAATCGTGCCGAAGAAATTCCTGCCGGATGTGCTGCTGATGCGCACTTTTTCCCCGCATTTCATGCGCAGGACATTGCGGATGTGATTTACATCGCTTCCCTCAATTATCACCAGATCATTTGCAATCTGCTCGTCTTCCACAAAAAACTGATACATAAACTCCTCATTTCCGGGCTGCCTGCCATTCCTTCGGATCATCTTCCTTTTTTCGGATCGTCTTTCCTTATTCCAGATCGTCTTTTCTTTTTTCGGATCGTCTTCCTTATTCCGGCTTTCTCGCCGTAATGTTCACCCACTCGCCCTGATGATTGATCTCCACCACCGTAAGTCCGGCCGCTTCGATCGCTTCTTTTACCGCGTTCTCCTTGAAATCGATGATGCCCGAGGTAATAAAATAACCGCCGCGTTTCAAGCGTGCCGGAATCACCGGTGCCATCGGAATAATGACGTCTGCCAGAATGTTGGCAACCACAATGTCGTATTCCTCCGTGCCGACTTTCTCCTGCAGTGCTGCATCATCGATCAGATTGCCGACATAAAATGTGCCAAGCGAAGGATCGAGATGGTTCACTTCCATATTCTCATGTGTGGAGGTCATGCAGTCCGGATCGAGATCCGTTCCGACTACCGCGGACGCGCCAAGCTTCAACGCTACAATCGATAAAATGCCGCTTCCGCAGCCGACGTCGAGTACCTTCGGCGTGCGGTTTTCCGGTGTGTACGCATCGTTCCCGCGGATATACTTTAACAGCTGGCGGATGCACAGCTGCGTCGTCTCATGCTTGCCGGTTCCAAACGACACACCCGGATCAATCTCGATTAAAAATTTGTCGGCATCCTCCGGCTTTAATTCCTCCCAGGTCGGTTTGATCAGGATGTCATCGATATAGAAGGAACTGAAGAATTTCTTCCAGTTGTTGATCCAGTCCAGATCCTCCGTCTGGTCGGAGGTGATCACGCCACTTCCGACATCCACGACTTTTCTTAAGTCCTCCAACGCCTCTTTTACCTGCTTTAACAGTTCGGTGCGGTCCTCGCCGTCATCCTCGAGATAAAAGCTGACGTGGCTCACACCGTCATCCGGCGGAAGCTCCGGCAGAAAATCGATGAACATATCCGCCTGATCTTCCTTGGACAGCGGAATGTTATCCTCAATCTCCACTCCCTCAATGCCAAGGTCGGCTAACATCGCACTCATGTAGTCCTCCGCCGCCGTCGTTGTCTCTATCGTGTATTTATTCCATTTCATATGCGTTCTTCCTTCCCTTACGATTCCGTTCCTAAAAATCGTTATTTATCTTATCATACAATCGCACATCTTGCAAACGATGTTCCGCCCCGCTCTCCGCCTGCGGGAGGTATTCCTGATGCAGTATACAAAACACATTCTTTGCCTGTTGCACAAAAAACGGGCCGCGGCACCTCTTTTGCGCCGGACAGCCCGTCCTTATTTCTTCTTACAATACCTTTGACAAAAACTCCTGCAGTCTCTGGCTCTTTGGATTGCCAAAAATCTCCTGCGGGATTCCCTCCTCCTGGATCACGCCGTCGTTGATGAACATCACACGGTTCGCAACTTCTCTGGCAAATCCCATCTCATGTGTCACGACCACCATCGTCATGCCATCCTCCGCCAGTTCCTGCATCACGGCGAGCACCTCGCCGACCATCTCCGGATCAAGCGCCGAGGTCGGCTCGTCAAACAGGATGATGTCCGGGTCCATCGCCAGCGACCGCACGATGGCAATGCGCTGCTTCTGTCCGCCGGAAAGCTGCGCAGGATACGCGCCCGCCTTATCCGCCAGACCGATGCGCTTTAACAGCTCCATCGCGCGCGTATTCGCTTCCTCTTTTGTCATCTTGCCGAGTTTTACCGGGGCAAGCATGATATTTTCCAGAATCGTCATGTTCGGAAACAGATTGAACTGCTGAAACACCATGCCGATCTTCTCCCGGACATGATTGATGTCCACCGACGGATCCGTCAGATCGGTTCCCTCAAACAGCACATGTCCCGCCGTCGGAATCTCCAGCAGATTTAAGGAGCGCAAAAACGTGGATTTACCACAGCCGGACGGTCCGATCAGCGCCAGCACATCGCCCTTTTTGATCGTCGTCGAGATTCCTTTTAACACTTCATGACCGTCAAAAGACTTGTGAAGCTCTTTTACTTCCAGAATTACCGTATTATCGCTCATTGCTTCTCAATCTCCTTTCCAACAGTCCAACTGCCTTGCTCAGTCCCATGACAATCAGGAAATAAATGGCCGCGACCGCAATTAACGGCATGAACGCCTCGTACGTCACGCTTCGGATGATGTCTCCGCCCTTGGTCAGATCCATCAGCCCGATGTAACCGCTGATCGAAGTCTCCTTCAACAGACTGATAAACTCATTGCAGAGTGCCGGCAGAATATTTTTGACTGCCTGCGGCAGGATGATGCTTAACATCGTCTGCTTATAATTTAATCCAAGGCTTCTTCCCGCCTCAAACTGTCCGATGTCCACCGCCATAATACCGGACCGGACAATTTCCGCCACGTAGGCCGCCGAGTTCAGTCCGAACGCAATGACTGCCACGAACAGTTTTCCCGTATTGACGCTCTGGAAAATGACATAATAAATAATCAGAAGCTGAATCATGACCGGCGTACCGCGCACAACGGCAAGGTATGCCTTGCAGAGTGCATTTAAGATCTTAAGCCCGCCGTTTCTGTCGTGGTTGGTTCTTACAATCGCGATCAAAAATCCAAACACAATACCGATCATTACCGCAAACACGGTGATGATGAGTGTATTTAAAAGTCCCTTTAACAAATAGGTATATCGGCTGTCCTTGATAAAGTTATCATAAAACTTCTCTGCTATCCCTGTCTTCTCTGCTGTGACAGATGTATCTCTCACGATGATGACCTGCTTGGATTTTGCATAGGTATCTGTGAAATTCACATTCTTTTTGCGTTCCTCCGTCACCGTAAAACCCGATGCACCGATGTCGACTTTTCCGGTGGACACCGCAGGAATCACGGAATCAAACGCCATGTCCTCGATCTTCAACTCCATGCCGAGTTTGTCGCAGACCGCCTGCATAATATCCATGTCGATTCCGGTGATCTTTCCCTCTTCATAGTATTCATACGGCGGAAACTCCGCATTTGTACCAACGGTAAGCGTGCCGTTCGTGCGTTCCACATCCAGAATTTCATACGGATACTTTCCAATCTCCTCGTCCGTTCCGGTATAATTCTTCGCAATGTTATCGAGAACACCCTCGTCCTTCAGTTCGCGCAGCGTCTCATTGACCTGATCCACAAGTGCCTCGTTACCCTTTGCGATTACGAACGCATAGTCCTCCTCAACAAAGTTCTCCTTGAGAATCTTAAGCCCTTCGTTCTGCTCCACAAATGCCAGCGCCGGCAATTCGTCAATAATCACGCAGTCTAACTTTCCCTGCTTTAATGCCTGCACGGCATCCGCGCCCTTATTGTAACGCTCTACTACCGTGCCCGAGCCATCCGTCTCATAGTCGCTGACCATGATATCTCCGGTCGTGCCGAGCTGTACACCGATATGCTTTCCCGGAAGATCCGCAACCGACGCGACAGAACCGTCGCCGGATGCCTGTCCCGCCTCCGTGTCGCTGCCTATCGCCGTCGCCGCGGCAACCTGTGTGCCGTAACCTAACAGCGTCGAAAAAAAGACCGCTCCGGCAAGCAGTATGCCGGATAATTTGATTGCTGTGTTTTTCATCGTACTATCTACCTCATGCTTCCTTATCTCTCACATAGATACTGCATAAATATACATCCGGCAGTCAGTATAACACAGAATGCCCCGCTTGGGAAGAGATTCATTCAATCTCGCAGATCCGGTAGAGATAACTTCTTCCCTGCTTTCCAATCCGCTCCACAATCAATAGATCCGTCAGAATCAAGAGCACCGTCTGTGCCAGCCGCACCGGAATCTTCGCGTATGCCGCAAAATCCTTTGCAGTAAACTCCTCCGGAATCTCATAGGGGATGAACTGCATGTAGTCCTCCCTCCGGTCCACACGCACTTCCTCCACGAAGGTAAGCGGTATCCGGTCGAAGCGGTCGCTTCCCTTCTTTTTGTCCCGGCTCCAGCCGTTTAACAGACGGTATTCCTCCATGTCAATGAGATCCAGCCGTAGTCTCAGATTCGGATCTTTCAGAAACGGCCGGATCTTATACAATTCGATGAATGCCTGGTATGCATTTCCCTTCTTGGGCGATTTGCGCCCGGGAGAGATCTCCCCCGTCTCCTCATCCATCCAGTGAAGCCACTTCACATGCGGAATCGGATAGACGATGGTCACCGGGTATAACGGCAGAAATGCGGCAAGTTTCCGCCGCATATTCTGGAACGACCGCGTCTGAATCTCGATCACTGCCTCCCCGTCAAAAATATCCGCAACAAAATTCTCAATCGGGATCTCATGCATATCCTCATCCGGTGCATAATAATTCTTGAGCACTGCATGTACCGTCTTCTCCGAGAGTGTGCCGATTCCAAGCCTCTGCCGCTCGATTCCAATGACTCTGCCCCTGGCACGCTCAAAACGTTCTGTATCAATGCACATATCTCATCCTCGCTGCTGTGCTTTTTCCGGAATGATCTGCCGCTTATTTCGGGTGCTTCATATCCTTTAAGATATCAAAGCAGTCAAACGTGCGGAAATAGTCCTCCGGCGTCTCAGCACGGCGGATCAGCTGTGTCGATCCGTCTTCCTTCAGCAGCACCTCCGCTGATTTTAATTTTCCGTTATAGTTGTATCCCATGGAAAAGCCATGCGCACCGGTATCATGAATCACCAGAAGATCTCCCATGTCGATCTTCGGCAGCATCCGGTCAATCGCAAACTTATCGCAATTCTCGCAAAGGGAGCCTGTCACATCATACTTGTGGTCGCACGGCGCATCCTCCTTGCCCATCACCGTAATATGGTGATATGCCCCGTAAATTGCCGGGCGCATCAGGTTCACGGCACACGCGTCCACACCGATGTACTCCTTGTGGGTATGCTTCTCATGGATGGCCGTTGTCACCAGGCAGCCGTACGGTCCCAGCATAAAACGTCCCATCTCCGTATAGATTGCGACATCGCCAAGTCCCGCCGGAACTAAGATCTCCTCATATGCCACCCGGACGCCCTCTCCGATGACACGGATGTCGTTCGGCGTCTGATCCGGTGTGTACGGAATACCGACACCGCCGGAGAGATTGATAAAACGGATATCGCATCCCGTCTTATCGCGCAGTTCCACAACCAGCTCAAACAGTTCTCTCGCAAGCTTCGGGTAATATTCGTTTGTCACGGTATTGCTGGCAAGAAACGCATGTACGCCAAAATGCTTGGCTCCCTTCTCCTTTAAGATCTTGAATCCCTCAATGATCTGCTCGTGGGTAAAACCGTACTTTGCATCGCCCGGATTATCCATGATGCCGTTGCTCATCTTAAAGACGCCTCCCGGATTGTACCGGCAGCTGATCGTCTCCGGAATCCTGCCGATCGTTTTTTCCAGAAAATCAATGTGTGTAAAATCGTCGAGATTAATGATCGCACCAAGCTCATTGGCAAATGCAAATTCCTCCGCCGGCGTATCATTGGAGGAAAACATGATGTGTTTTCCATCGAAGCCCTGGGAGTCGGCAAGCATCAGCTCTGTCAGCGACGCACAGTCGCATCCACAGTCATATTCTTTTAAAATGTCAAGAATAAACGGGTTCGGGGTTGCCTTTACCGCAAAATACTCCCGGAATCCCGGATTCCACGCAAACGCTTCCTTCACTGCCTTCGCATTTTCGCGGATTCCTTTTTCATCGTAGAGATGAAAAGGCGTTGGGTATTTTTTTACGATTTCTTCTAACTGTTCTTTGGTTACAAATGGTTTCTTCTTCATACGGTTCTTCCTCTCTTCCTAGAATACAACTTGTATCAAAAACATATAAAGTGCCGTTCCGACACCAATGCTGAGCAGATTGTTGCGCTTCCATACATGAAGCACGATGACCGCCGCCACGGCAATGAATTCCGGCAGGCCAAAAGGCGCCGCAAGCACCGACACGTTTTTCAGGCAGTAGATCACCAGCATTCCGATGACCGCCGGGGGCAGCACTCTCCCCAGATACCGGATGATCGGCGGAATCTCTTTTCCTTTCGGGAAAAACAGAAACGGAATCAACCGGGTAAAAAATATCGTTCCCGCCACGGTAAATATGATCGCAAGCGATCTTCCAACGCTTACTGGCATTCCGCCTCGCCTCCTTCCTTTCCGTCCTCCGGAATCATTTTATCGAATATTTTTTTGCAGGAAAGCAGGATGACCATGACGCATATCATGGTCGGAAGGATAAAATTGTCCGCTCCGAACACCAGTCTGCACACCAGTCCACATACCAGCCCGATCACCACGCTCGGACGGTTCTGCTTCTCCATCCACTGTTCCACCATAATTACCACAAACAATGCCGTCATCGCAAAGTCAATGCCCTCCGCGGAGAACGGGAGCACATTTCCAAGCAAGGCGCCGATGCCGGAGCCGATGATCCAGTAACTCTGGTCGAGCACGGCAATCGCAAACAAGAACTGCTCCTCCTTCACATCTTTCGGCACTTTTGTGACGAAGAAAAGCGAGTAGGTCTCATCCGTCAGGGAAAAGATCATGTAAAGCCGCTTTTTCCCCATCTTAGAAAATCGTTCCAGCAGTGACAGTCCATAAAAAATATGGCGGATATTCACCATAAATTCCATGAAAATCACATTGAGGAGGCTGACGCCCGGCGCGAAAAAGTTGACTGCAAGATACTGTCCGCTGCCCGCATAGATCACCAGACTCATGAGCATCGCCCACAAGAAGTTGTAACCTTTTTCCTGTATCATCACTCCGAACGCCATCCCGATAAACAGATAGCCGGTGAGCACCGGTACCGTGTAGGGAAACGCTGCCCGAAATGCACGTAAATATGTTCCTTTCCGCTCGACTTGTTTGGTTTTCATTTTTTTCTTTCCTAATCCCGCAAATTATGCTATACTTTTTCTAGTTATACATTCAGTGAAGTTGTTTTCAAGGGAGTTACCAATGAGTATTACGATCTTAAATTATCACGATCAGGCATTTGTGGATCAGATCAACGCCGCGGCTGCAGCCCGCGCTGAAGCGGAGAGAGCTGCCGCCGAAGCTGCAAAAGCGCAGGCTGCAAGTTCTGACTTTTCTTCCGTTTTAACGAATGCCACCGACGCCTACTCCGGCAGCACGACCTGCTCCGAAGACCTTTCCGCCATCTTTGATGAAGCGGCGAACACCTACGGCGTCTCCTCCACTCTTTTAAAATCAATCGCAAGAGCAGAGTCCAATTTTAATACAAGCGCTGTCAGCAGCGCCGGTGCCGTCGGTATCATGCAGCTGATGCCTGCCACCGCAGCATCTCTCGGTGTCACAGATTCCTACGACGCCTACCAGAATATCATGGGCGGTGCGAATCTGATCTCCCAGCTGCTTGCCAGGTACAACGGCGATACCTCTCTTGCGCTTGCGGCATACAACGCCGGCAGTGCAAATGTCGATAAATACGGCGGTATTCCACCGTTTAGCGAGACACAGAATTATGTCCAGAAGGTTCTCTCCTATATGGGAAGCGATACGAACACCGTGGCATCCGCATCCACTGCAGAGACTTCCGAAGATGTTGCAACGACGGTAAGCAATTTTATCGCAGCAAACAACATCAGCCAGGACACGGTAGAGAAGCTGCTTACGCTTCTTGAAGTGTTAAACGCTTAACAATTACATTTCATACAACAGTAACACATGAGAATCCTGCCTGCAGGATTCTTTTTTGTGTAACAGGAAACTTCGTTCCTATTACATAATATCATCCTTCTGCCTGCGTCCCTGTAATCGTCTCGATCTGCTCTTCCAGATAGCCGTTGAACTCCGTCATAAAACGGCTCACCGTCCTCACATCCTCGACGGAATAGCGCGCCAGAAATTCCATATCGCGCTTCTCCCATCGCTGATGCCGCTTCGCATGCTCATCAAACAAAAGCCTGCCCTGATCCGTGAGCTTGAAATATACTTCCTTTTTGTTCGTCTCCAGCGTATATTTTTCGATCAGCCCTTTGGCAAGAAGCTTCTTGGTCATCTTGCTGATCGCGCCGCGCGTCATCCCCATGTGCTCCGCCACCTTCGTGACGTTCGGCAGTTCCAGTCTTCCGATATAGTCGATACAGTGTGTCTCCGAATAGCCGTATTCATCCAGACACTGGTTTTCCGTCAGTTTGGAAAGCATATCCTGCCGCTCCAGCATGAGCGCGATTTCTTTTAACAGCTCTTCCCGATCTTTCATGCAGACTCTTCCTTTTTCTAACATGGTATTTTGTTCCCAGTTCCTACTGTATCTCATTATTGTTTCCGTGTCAACAATATATTTCTTTTACCTGCCGTTAATGATGCCGTAGCACTCCGGGCGTCTGTCGCGGAACAGCCCCCATTCCAGCCGTCTGGCATCCAGTTCGTCCAGGTCATATTCCTGCACCAGTATCTCTTCCTCGTCGCGCCCTGCGCCCGTTAGAATTTCTCCGGTCTCATCGGTCAGGAAAGACGATCCGTAAAAAACAAGCGCCGAACGCTGACCACCGTTTTCCTCACAGGGTTCTACCGTCTCCTCCCCGATCCGGTTTGCTGCAATAACCGGCATCAGATTGGCTGCCGCATGTCCCTGCATGCAGCGTCTCCAGTGCGGCATACTGTCGCACTCTAAGATCGGTTCCGATCCGATCGCCGTCGGATAGAAAAGCAGCTCCGCCCCTGCAAGCGCCATACAGCGCGCGCTCTCCGGAAACCACTGATCCCAGCAGATTCCCACGCCGATTCTGCCGTAGCGCGTAGAAAATACCTGAAATCCGGTATCCCCCGGCGTAAAATAGAACTTTTCCTGATAGTAGTGATCATCCGGGATATGCGTCTTGCGATAAACGCCGAGCACCGTTCCGTCCGCGTCGATACAGGCGATGGAATTGTACAGGTTATTCACATCCCGCTCATAAAAGCTGATCGGGAGCACCACGCCAAGCTCCGCGGCAAGCCGCATGCCCATGCGCACCGCATCGTTCTCCATCACAGGCTTTGCATAATGATAGAAGTCATACCGGCGCTGCTGGCAAAAATATTCCCGCTCAAAAAGTTCCGGCAGAAGGATCACATTTGCTCCCTCTGCCGCCGCCTTTCGCACCATGGCTTCCGCCTTTTTTAAATTCTCCTCCACAGATGCCGCACAGCGCATCTGAATTGCCGCCACTTTCACTCTGTTCATGCTCTTTTCCTCTTTTTGTCTCTGTCCACTTTACCGCTGCTGCATTTTTACTGCTGCGTTTTGCTGCTGCATTTTTGCCGCCGGGATCTGCTGTGTAATACAGTGGATATTCCCGCCGCCGACTAAAATTGCACGCGCCTGCACCGGAATGATCTTCCGCCCCGGATTCCACTGCGCAAGCAGTGCGGCAGCGCGCCTGTCACTCTCCTCATTCTCCCCGCCGAACGCCGGAAGGATGACTGCCTCGTTGGAAAAATAAAAGTTCACGTAGGATGCCGCAAGACGCTCTCCCGCCTCCCGCTCATCCTCCCCTTCGGCAAACGAATAACCTGCCAGTTCCTCCTCTGTAATGCAGACCGGATGATCGGGAATCGGAAGCTTGTGAATGACAAGCTTTCTTCCGCGCGCATCCGTCTCGCCCTCCAGGTACACAAGCGTCTGCTGTGATAGCGGATACTGGGGATCTGTTTCATCGTCCGTCCATGCAAGCACCACCTCGCCCGGGCGCAGGAACGCGCAGACGTTATCCACATGCTCGTTCGTCTCATCCTGATAGATTCCACGCGGCAGCCACAGCACTTTTTTTATGCCAAGATACGTTCTAAGCTTCTCCTCGATCTCCTCGCGCGTAAGCCCCGGATTGCGCCCCGCACTCAAAAGGCACGCCTCCGTCACCAGAAGCGTCCCCTCACCGTCGCTGTGAATCGATCCGCCCTCCAGTACAAACGGCGCGGCATCGTAACACGCATAGCCGTACTTTGCGGCAAACGCCTTTGCAAACGCATCGTCCAACGCCCAGGATGCATACAGTCCGTCCACCGATCCTCCCCAGGCGTTAAATGACCAGTTCACTGCCCGCACCCTGCCGGCGCCGTCTTTCACAAAGGTCGGCGCCACATCTCTTGCCCAGGCATCGTCTGTCTCCAGTTCAAAGACCGTCACCCGCTTTTTCCACGGCGTGTCCCCACCGGTCAGCATCTCTCGCGCGGAGTCAATGGCATCCCGCCCGGCTGCCACATATACGTTTTCACTCTGCGCAATCGCTGCAATCACGTCCCGGAATGCAATCCGCGCATCGCGGGCGCCGTAAATCCAGGAACCCGGGCGCGACGGCCAGATCAGAATGCAGCCGTCATGCGGTTCGTACTCCCCCGGCATAAAAAATCCGTCCGCCTGCGGCGTTGTCATTCTCTCTTTTGGATCTTCTGCACACTTTTGCATCTTTTTCTCCATTTCCTCTACCCTCATCCAAGTCATCTTCCCTTGTCCCGGATGTCTTTCAAAACCGGTTATGACAACCGCCCTTTGAAATCTTCATAGCCGAACTGCTTTAACATCTCAACCTCCCCGTCTTCCCGGAGCATTGCGATCGACGGAAGCGGAATTCCATTAAAGGTATTATTCTTCACCATCGAGTAGATTGCCATGTCCTCAAACACCAGACGGTCGCCGATCTGAATCTCGTGTGTGAAACTGTAGTCCCCAATGACGTCCCCCGCCAGACAGGTGAGCGAGGACAGCCGGTAGGTGTATTTCTGCTCCCCCGCCGCAAATCCGTCCCGAAGCGGTGGACGATACGGCATCTCAAGAACGTCCGGCATATGACACGCCGCAGACGCATCCAGAATCAGAATATCCATCCCGTTGTGTACAATATCGCACACTTCCGTTACCAGATATCCCGCATTTAAGGCAACCGCCTCGCCGGGCTCCAGATACACGGCAAGTCCGTAGGTCTCCCTGATATAGCCGATAAGCTTCTTTAAACGCTCTATCTGGTAACCCGGTCTGGTAATATGATGTCCTCCGCCCAGATTCAGCCACCGGACCTGTTTTAAATAAGAAGCAAACTGCTCCTCAAACGCATAAAACGTGCATTCCAGATCATCCGCGTCCTGCTCGCAGAGCGTGTGAAAATGGAGTCCCTCCACATCCTCCGGCAGTTCATAGCTTCCATCCTCCTGCCGTCTCATGCCAAGTCCGGCAAGTCCTTTCTCAAACGCCTCTCTTGTCATGCCGAGTCTGGAACCGGGCGCGCAGGGATCATAGATCGCATGTCCCTCCTGCGTGGAATACTCCGGATTGATCCGAAGTCCGATGCTGACACGGTGCTCCGTACCACTGGCGGCATTCTGCACCGCCACCTTCTTCCTGTGTCTGACATACTGCGCAAAGGAATTAAAAATCACATGGTCGCAGAGCGTGACCAGTTCCTCCATATCGCAGTCCTTGTACGCCGGAGCAAACACATGGTTCTCACGCCCCATCTCCTCTGCGCCGAGACGCGCCTCGTAGAGTCCGCTCGCTGTGGTACCGCTGATGTATTGTCCGATCAACGGATAGAGCGCATATGTGGAAAACGCTTTCTGCGCCAGCAGGACATGGCATCCCGTATCCTGCTCCAGATTATGCAATATTATTAAATTCTCTTTTAATTTTTTCTGATCCACCACATAGCATGGTGTCGGAAGTTCATTCCACTTCATTGCTCTCGTCTCTCCCTGTCCGGCTCTTTTTACGAACGGCTACGCCACCGTCTTGGGGTTCTCATCGACAACCCACGGCAGTCCGTACTGATTGAGCATATCCATAAACGGATCCGGATCAAACTCCTCGATATTGAAGACGCCGTCCTTATCCCACACCTTATCTACAACAAGCGCTGCACCGATCATTGCCGGAACTCCTGTCGTGTAGGAGATCGCCTGTGAGCCAACCTCCCTGTAGCACTCCTGGTGATCGCAGACGTTATAGATATAGATCGTCTTTTCCTTGCCATCCTTCTTGCCGGTAAAAATACAACCGATGTTCGTCTTGCCAACGGTTCTAGGACCCAGTGACGCCGGGTCCGGAAGCAATGCCTTTAAGAACTGGATCGGCACGATCTCTCTTCCCTCATACTGGATCGGGGAAGTGGAGAGCATTCCGACATCCTCCAGACACTGCATATGAGTCAGATAGCTCTGACCGAAGGTCATGAAGAAACGGATGCGCTTGACTCCCGGCACATTCTTTGCCAGAGACTCGATCTCCTCATGATGAAGCAGATACATGTCTTTCTCGCCAACCTGTGGGAAATTATATTCTCTTTTAATTTCCATCGGTTTTGTCTCTACCCAGTGTCCGTCCTCCCAGTAGGAGCCGTTTGCGGATACCTCGCGGAGGTTGATCTCCGGGTTGAAATTGGTGGCGAACGGATAACCGTGGTCTCCACCGTTGCAGTCTAAGATATCGATGTACTCGATCTCATCGAAATAATGCTTCAGCGCATAGGCGGTAAACACGCTCGTCACGCCAGGGTCAAAGCCGCTGCCAAGAAGCGCCGTGATGCCGGCATCCGCAAAGCGTTTCTGATATGCCCACTGCCAGGAATAATCGAAGTACGCGGTAAAGCCCGCCTCCTTGCAGCGCTTCTCATAAATTGCACGCCACGCCGGATCGTCGGTATCTTCCGGTTCGTAGTTCGCGGTATCGATGTAGTCCACCTTGCATGCCAGGCAGGCATCCATAATCGTCAGATCCTGGTAAGGCAGCGCCACATTTAACACGGCATCCGGCTTGTAGTCACGGATCAGTGCGATCAGTTCGTCCACATTATCCGCATCCACCTTCGCTGTCGTGATCACTGTATCCGTCGTTCCCTGCAGCTTTTCCTTTAACGCGTCACATTTTTCTTTTGTGCGGCTTGCAATACAGATCTCCGAAAAAGTCTTGCTGTTCTGGCAGCATTTGTGAATTGCCACCCCTGCTACTCCGCCACATCCGATAATCAATAATCTTCCCATCTACTTATCCTCTCATTCTGCCGTCCTGCGGCTGTATTTTCTATTTTTATATTATTTATATCATTCTGCCAACGGATGACAGAACGCTCCGCTGACTGTCCCGTCAGAGTCCGTTCTGTCCCGCATCTGCCATTTACCTTCTGCCTTCCTCTTCCTCAAGCATATCCTCGACATATTTTGGCAGCATAAACGCTCCCTTATGAAGATTGGTCGTATAATACCAGGTCTTGATCCCGCGTGCTTTCCAGCGCTCCACATTCAGATCCGTCAGCGGGTGATATTTTTTTGACGCAAATCCGAACAGCCAGTACCCGGAGGAACAGGTCGGAATGTGCGCCTGATACACACGGCTGATCGGGAAACTGTGACTCGCCTTGCGGTGCATCACGCGGCAGGACTCCTCATCCTCGTCATAAAAAGGACTGCCGTGCTGGTAGACCATAATGCCGTCTTCTTTTAATGCGCGGTAACAGTTCCCATAAAATTCCTTGGTGAACAATCCCGCCGTATGCCCGAGCGGATCGATCGCATCATTGATGATCAGATCGTAGGCATCATGCTTTGTGCGCAGAAAGCGCAGTCCATCCTCGTAATAGATATTGACGCGCGGATCTTCCAGTCCGCAGGCGTTGTCCGGGAAAAACTTCCTGCACACATCCACGAATGTCCGGTCGGATTCCACGACGTCGATCTGCTCGATCTCCTCATAATAGGAAAGTTCTCTCGCCACACCGCCGTCTCCGCCACCGATGACCAGCACTTTTTTCACATGCGGATGCACCGCCATCGGCACATGCACAATCATCTCATCGTAGATGAACTCATCCTTTTCTGAGAAGACGATGCTGCCATCGGAGCTTAAAAATCTGCCGAATTCCCTGGATTCAAACACGTCGATCCTCTGAAAATCCGTCTGCTCCCCGAACAGCTGCTTCTCCACTTTGACCGACACCTTCACATGATCGGTCTGATTATCCGAAAACCATAACTCCACGCTCTCTTCCACCTTCCCCAGACCGTATTCCACGGTCTGCTGCTTCCTTCTGCCGGTTCTTCCTGACCGTATGCTCTTCCTTAAGAGCTATTCTTCCGGCGGTCTTATTTCCACACCTGCCGGTCATCCACTAAGACATTTAAGTGCTCCACCGCCGGATCTTCCGTTCCCTGCATGGAGCAGCCCTTCTCCTTGGCATAGATGATATATTCGATGATCTCCGGCGTAATCATCTCACCCGGCGCGAGAATCGGAATTCCCGGCGGATAGCACATCACAAACTCTCCGCAGATCTTTCCTGCCGTCTCCCGGATCGGCATGCATTTTTTCTCTGCGTAAAAAGCCGCCTGCGGTGAAACAAGAACGGTCGGATTTATATATTCTGTATTTAACATCTGTGCAGGATCCTTGGAATACAAGCGTTTGACGTCTGCCAACGCTCCCACCAGCCGCTCGATATCCTGGATGCGGTCGCCGATTGAAATGTAGGCTAAGATGTTGGCAATGTCCCCCAGCTCAATCTGGATATCATACTCATCCCGCAGCAGATCATAGACCTCGATTCCTGCCAGACCGATTCCCCGCGTGTAGACCGAGAGCTTCGTCACATCAAAGTCATAGACGCTTCCGCCGTTCACCATATCCTTGCCGTAAGCATAATATCCGCCGATGTCGTTGATCTCCGCCCTGGCGTATTCCGCCATCTCCGCCACTTTGCGGAACGATTCCCTTCCGCGCAGCGCCAGATTTCTCCGCGAGATGTCGAGACTTGACATCAGAAGATAAGACGCGCTTGTCGTCTGTGTGAGGTTGATAATCTGGCTGACATACTCCCAGTTGACATTTTTGCCGGTTAAAAGTAGGGAACTCTGTGTTAAGCTTCCTCCGGATTTGTGCATGGAAACGGACGCCATATCCGCACCGGCATCCATCGCGCAGACCGGAAGGTCCTCCCCGAAATACAGATGGGTGCCGTGCGCTTCATCCACAAGCACAAGCATCTCGTGTTCATGTGCCAGCTTCACGATGGAGCGCAAATCGGAACAGATTCCGTAATAAGTCGGATTGTTCACAAGAACCGCCACCGCGCCCGGATTCTCCAGAATCGCCCGCTCCACCTCCGAGATCTCCATACCGAGTGAAATGCCAAGCTTTTTGTCCACCTCCGGATTCACATAGACCGGAATAGCGCCGCAGAGTACCAGCGCATTGATCACACTCTTATGTACATTGCGCGGCAGGATGATCTTATCCCCGGCACGACAGACCGACAACACCATGCTCTGCACGGAGGACGTTGTTCCTCCCACCATAAAAAACGCGTGATCTGCCCGGAAAGCCTCCGCCGCCAGTTCCTCCGCCTCTTTGATAACCGACACCGGATGGCACAGGTTGTCAAGCGGCTTCATGGAATTCACATCCAGACTCACACATTTCTCCCCCAGAAGTTCCACGAGCTCCGGGTTGCCACGCCCTCTCTTGTGCCCCGGCACATCGAAAGGAACGACTCTTCTCTTTTTTAATTGTTCCAGCGCTTCGTAGACCGGAGCGCGCTTCTGGGATCCTGCTTCCATGATTCTCCTCACATTCTGTTTTGATGCTCCCTGCCGCAGTGCGCATGCCGTCCGGCAGAGCTTTTGGCTCTACAGGAAGCATGACTTTCATGCTTTCGCATAACATGGCATCTTCTGTAGCACAAGAAAGAATCCTGCCCGGAGCGTTTTTATGTAATAGGGACGAAGTTTCCTATTACACAAAAAAAAGACAGATGCCTGTATGCTGCGCACACATCACCTGCCTTGTCACATTCTCATAGTCATACTTTATGTAATCTGTCCTACATGCTGCAAAAACTATTATCAGAGTCTACGTTGGCATCTTCGCCAGCAAATATTTGCTATTACTACTCTTATTGACCGTTTCACAAGTGATATCTCTATCGCATACGATTCAGGGTCCTGCAGTCCTTCGCCTGCAGTCGTCATCAACTTATAAAATTTGAGCTTCTAACTCAATCAATAACGTGGATCTCTCCACCATCGGCAGCTGCCCCGCCTGTCCGTATGGGCTTAACCAATCTCTTGGTGGGCAAATATTTGCATGAAAAAGCTTTCGCATTCATGTGATTTGAAGTATAACACACACACTTCTAAAAAGCAATGTATTTCTCTGGATTCTTATCTACTCCCTCCACTCCCGGAAAAGTGCAATCTCTCTGCGGTATCCCTCATCGTCATTCGGAGTCTCCAGAATAAACGGCTTGTCCGAAAGCAGCGGATGCGTCGCCACACGCCGCATCGCATCCAGCCCGATCTTTCCCTCGCCGATGCAGGCATGGCGGTCTTTGTGCGAACCGCGGTCGTTTATGCTGTCGTTAAAATGTACCGCGCACAGGCGGTTCAGACCGATCACATGGTCAAATTCCTCCAGGACACCATCCAGATCTCCCGCAATATCATATCCAGCATCCCAGACATGACAGGTATCCAGACAGATGCCAAGCTTATCGGACAGCTCTACACGGTCAATAATCGCGCGCAGTTCCTCAAAGCTTCTGCCCACCTCACTGCCTTTTCCCGCCATCGTCTCAAGGAGAACCGTCGTCGTCTGCTCCGGCGTGAGCACCTCGTTAAGTGCCTCCGCAATCCATTCGATTCCGGCATCCGCCCCCTGTCCGACATGGGAACCCGGGTGAAAATTGTAGTAATTCCCCGGCGTGTAATCCATCCGGCGCAGATCGTCCGCGATCATCTCCTTAGAAAACTTGCGGATATCCTCCTTCGCCGCGCACAGATTCATCGTGTAAGGTGCATGCGCCACCAGTTTTCCAAATTGCTGCTCCCGCATCAGTTCCAGCAGCTTTTCCACATCCGCCGGATCAATCGCTTTTGCCGCACCGCCTCTCGGATTTCTTGTAAAAAATGCAAAAGTATTTGCTCCCAGCTTCACTGCCATCCGCCCCATCGCCGCATAGCCCCTTGACGCCGAGAGATGATTTCCGATATACATATTCTATTCCTGCTTTCTTCTATCTTTCTATTTAAATTTTCTCCACCAGGATACCGTCCCGGTATGCCTGAAGCAGCGCCTCCAGGTCCCGGATGGAAGCACGCAGTTCCCTTCCGATATCCGTATCCGCCACAAGCTTCCGCCGCACGACATGCTGCACCAGAATCGTATGCGACGCGATATCGCTTCCGTCCTGCACCGCCTTTTCGACCGACTCAAACGGTTCATGCGCCGCAAGCACCAGACCGTAGGAATTATAGATCAGCGTATATCCCGCAATCCCCGTCTTCGGCTGGTAGGCCTTGGAGAATCCGCCGTCAATAATGAGCAGCTTCCCGCCGCATTTTACCGGGGACTCTCCCCGCTTCGCCTCCACCGGAATATGGCCGTTGATGATATGTGCCTCCGCGCCCTCAAGCCCGAATTCCGAGAGGATGCGGTTGACCACCTCTTCCTCCTCCAGCAGGCGGTAGTACGGGTTCTTCGGCTCCTGGTGCGTCGCCTTGTCCGCGATAAAATAGCGCTCAAACGTCGTCATTTTTGCTTTTCCGAACACCGGGGAATTCTGGTTTTCCCAGATAAACCACAAGATATCCAGTCCCTTTTTCTTCTCCCCGGGATCAATCGCGTAGTACCCTTTTCTCGCGTAATTCTCCAGCACATCGTAGAGCGCCTTGCCGGAATATTCTTTTCCGTACACATTTACTCTGGTAAAGGTTCCGTCCTCGTTCATCGGCACACAGCCGTGGTAGAGCAGGTTCCCGTTGTAGACCTTGTACAGGCTGCCCTGTGTGAACAGAAAACGGACGTGACGCTGTAATTTTTCACAGTTCAAGAACGCCTGCGTGATCCGCTCCATGACGTCCTCCTCCTCCGATGACAGTTCATACGGATGCTTCCAGTCGATCGTCGGGAAGTTCAGATCCTTCATCGGGTATTCCTTCCCCTCCACACACACCGTTCCTTTTTCGATATTGATCTTGTCCAGCAAAAGCCGCTCATCCATCCCGAACTCCGGGTGACGCATGATCATCTGTCCCTCCAGCTTGAACTGGATCACCGTAATCGCCTTGTGCATTTTCTCATCCAGCATGGCGTCACGCACATCGTACTCATCCTCCCGGTAATCCAGCTTAAAGCAGGTGCAGGGATCCTTGTCGTATCTGCTCATGGCAAGTCTGGCGAGCGGCACCAGATTGATGCCGTATCCGTCCTCTAAAAGGTTCAGATTGCCGTACTTGGCAGAGATACGGATCGCGTTGCAGATGCAGGGTCTGCTTCCCGCCGCCGCTCCCATCCAGTATATATCGTGGTTCCCCCACTGAATATCCACGGAATGATGCTGCATCAAGGTATCCATAATCAGATTCGGGTACGGTCCCCTGTCGAAAATATCTCCCACCACATGCAGATGATCCACCACAAGCCTGCGGATCAGATTGCAGAACGCAATCACAAGCTCCGGCGCCCTGCCTGTGCGGATCACAGACCGGATGATCTCATTATAATAAGCTTCCTGATCGGAGACATCCGGTCTGCCGGTCAGCAGTTCCTCGATCACATACGCAAAATCTTTCGGCAGCGCTTTTCGCACCTTGGATCTGGTATATTTTGACGAAGCGCTCTTGCAGATGCGGATCAGCCGGTACAGGGAGACCTTATACCAGTCCTCCATATTTTCTTCTGTCTTTAACACCTGCTCTAGCTTCTGCTCCGGATAATAGATCAGGGTCGCAATCGCTTTCTTCTCTCCCGCACTGATCGCATTCCCGAATTCTTCCTCGATCTTGCGCTTAATCGCTCCGGAACCGTTCCGGATCACGTGCTGGAACTGATCGTACTCGCCGTGAATATCTGTAATGAAATGTTCTGTTCCCTTTGGCAGGCTTAAAATCGCCTGCAGGTTAATGATCTCCGTCGCTGCCGCAGCCACGGTCGGATACTGATTTGCCAGACTTTTTAAATACCGCAGATCTGTTTCCATATATTTTTCCATATGTTCCCCCTCAGAATATCAAAATCGAAGATACCTCTCAAATAGTAACATATCCGCGCACTGCTGACCAGATTTTGTTCGTTTTCTGCCCTGTATAAAAATGGGAACAGAAAACGTTTCCACGCTCCTGTTCCCATTCGATCCATCTGTATCTGCTTTCAATCTGCCTTATCCGTCTGCCTGTCCAATCAGTCTGCCTGTTCCATCGTTGCCCGGATCACATCCTGCATATCATAAAATCCTGCCTCTTTCCCGGCGAGGAACTTTGCCGCCTCCACAGCCCCTTTTCCAAAGACGCTGCGGGAATATGCGGTATGCTTGAACTCAATGACCTCGTCGAGTCCCGCGAAGATGACCTCATGCTCCCCGACGATGCTGCCTCCGCGCACTGCCGAGATTCCGATCTCGTGCGGATCTCTCTTTTTGCGCTCGCTGCTTCTGTCATATTTGTATTCATAGACATGTCCCAGCGCATCATTCATGGAGTCCGCCAGCGCCAGCGCTGTGCCGCTCGGTGCATCCAGCTTCTGGTTGTGATGCTTCTCCACGATCTCCATGTCAAATCCTGCCGGCGCAAGAATCGTTGCCGCCTGCGCTAAAAGCTGCATCAGCAGATTGATTCCCAGCGACATATTCGCGGACTTTAATACTGCTACCTGCCCCGATGCCGCCTTTACCTGCTCCATCTGTTCCTCCGACAATCCCGTCGTGCACAGAACCACTGGAATCTTTTTATCCACACTATAGACCAGAAGATCGTCCACGGCCTTCGCATTGGAAAAATCGATGATGACATCCGCCTTCACATCGCAGACGGAAATATTCGGGAATACCGGATAGTCATTTTTGATCCCGTCATAGAGATCCACTCCCGCCACGATCTCAATCTGCGGATCCTCCTTGCAGATTGCGGAGATGACCTGTCCCATTTTACCATTGCATCCATTCATGATTGCCTTAATCATCGTACGTTATCCTCTCTTCTCTGTACTGCCCGCTCCGCGTGCCGCATGCAGCCGGCGGTGCAGACACATACTCCGGCGGATGGCCTTACGGCTCCCTTCCGCCGGAGTCATCTGTTCTTTTATGCTAACTTTATTCCGTAATTTTTCATCGCTTCTGCAAGCTTCGCGGCATTCTCCGGTGTCATCTCCGTGAGCGGGGAACGAAGCGGTCCCACTTCCAGTCCCATCAGATTCAATGCTTTCTTCACCGGAATCGGGTTTACCTCGGAAAACAGCGCATCCACAAGCGGCTGTGCCTTTAACTGCAGTTCTCTCGCGCGCAAAAGATCCCCCGCGGAGAAAGCCGCGCACATATCGTGCACATCCGCCGGCGCCACATTCGACCACACGGAAATCACACCGATCGCACCGATTGCCATCAGAGGCACCACGATGCCGTCCTCGCCGGAATACAAATCAATCTTGCCGTCCGTTAAGTACATCAGCTTGGATGCCTGAGCCAGACTACCGGTCGCCTCCTTGATACCCACAATGTTCTCCACGTTCTTAAAGAGTGTGGCTGCGGTCTCCGGCATAATATTGCAGCCGGTACGTCCAGGAACGTTGTACATGATAATCGGAAGCTTTACCGCCTCGGCAATCTCTGTATAGTAACGGATCAATCCGCCCTGTGTCGCTTTGTTGTAGTACGGGGTCACAGCCAAAAGTCCGTCTGCTCCTGCCTTTTCCGCCTCTTCGGAAAGGTGAATCGCCTCTCTGGTGCAGTTGGAACCGGTGCCGGCAATGACCGGAACACGATGCTTTGCAAAACGCACTGCTGCCCGGATCACATCGGAATGCTCCTCCGTAGTGAGCGTCGAACTCTCTCCGGTCGTTCCCACAATCACAATCGCATCCGTTCCCTGCTCAATCTGCCATTCGACCAGTTCCTCCAGCTTGTCGTAATTTACCTCTTCATTTTCCTTCATGGGTGTAACAATCGCTACACCAGCGCCCTTGAATATCGCCATGTCAATCCTCCGTTTCTCCTATGTTAATATATGCCCATGGTACAATTTTGCCCCTGTCAGATCAGAGTCAGAACAAAAAGTAAAAAAAAGCCGGCTCGGTGAGCCGGTCTGATTCTTCTGCCGCATATCTGCATGCCATTATACAGAACCGATAGCGCCCCATCTGCAAAGATGACAGTCATAAAGTTCTTAGCTTTATGCCCAAGAACCAGGGCAGCAGGTGCCTTGCTCTTTCGGCATGCTTTCCTTTTGCTTCCCTTCCCCTGTGCCTGTCACATCCGGAAAACTACTCTTAAAGCACGCAACCTCTATCAAAATATGTATCATATAGTTAAAATTAACATAGCACTATCAACAACGGTTGTCAATAACGGAACTTTCGATTATTCCTCTAAAAAATCCACCTTGCTGACGGACACCTCGTAAGCCACCCGTTTTTCCGTCTCAAGCTCCGAGATCTTTTTGACGTATTCCCGGCTCTGGATTCTGCCCCATACCTGCACATGTCCTCCCACCTCAAAGCCGGAAGCAAACCGGGCGTTTCTACCCCAGCAGATGCATGGAATATAGTCTGATTTTCCGTAGGAACGGTTGACGGCGATCAGAAGATCCGCAATCTCCCGTCCCAGCGGCGTCTTCCGGTAAATCGGTTCCTTGCAGATATATCCGTCCAGAAAAATCTGGTTGCTCTTCATATCCTCCTGCAGTTCCTCCAGAAACTCCAGTTCCCGCACAAACACCGATAAGACAAGACGGTTCTTTTTCTCCTCATGCCGGTTAAACGACCGGAACTGCCCGGTCACATAAATGATCTGTCCTATGTAATCAGCATTTACGTCAATCAGCCGCTCGGATATCATCAATGGAATGTAGTCCAGATAATTGCTCAGGCGGTTCACTGCCACATCCACCATATAAAATCCCTCTCCGTACACTTCGTGACTGAACCGGAAATCGGATACAATCTCTCCCATAATTGACACCTGGTTGTTTTCAAAAATTTTATCTGCCATGAATCTTTCTCCCTTCTTACGACCATACTCTTTTTTGCGTTGTTCTTCTTTTTCGTTCCGTTCTGCTGGTATGATCTGCCTGACACATTATTTTTATCACGTCCGGTGCCAGAATTTTCATGCAACATGTCGATAACAAAGGGAATGAAATGGCGGATTTTGTCGCATGTACCACTTGCGCATCTCTGAAAATATGATAAAATAGATTGGTTACTTTTTTAGACTAGGTTTCACACAGGAAAGAGAGATTTTGTATATGAAAATGAAACGTGAAGATGTCCGTAACATTGCAATTATCGCCCATGTCGATCACGGCAAGACCACTCTGGTCGATGAATTGTTAAAACAGAGCGGCGTGTTCCGTGAGAACCAGGAGGTTCAGGAGCGTGTCATGGACTCTAATGATATTGAGAGAGAGCGTGGTATCACGATTCTTTCCAAAAATACAGCGATTACTTATAAAGGAACTAAGATCAACGTCATCGACACCCCTGGCCACGCTGATTTCGGCGGCGAGGTTGAGCGTGTCCTTAAGATGGTAAACGGCGTTGTGCTGGTCGTTGACGCTTTCGAGGGCGTTATGCCGCAGACCAAGTTCGTTCTGATGAAAGCGCTCGAGCTTTCTCTTCCGGTTATCGTGTGTCTCAACAAAGTCGACCGTCCGGAGGCACGTCCGAACGAGGTTGTGGACGAAGTGCTTGAGCTTTTCATGGATCTGGACGCTTCCGAGGAGCAGCTTGACTGCCCGTTCCTTTTTGCTTCTGCAAGAGACGGCTACGCAGTCCGCGAGCTTGACGATCTGGTGAACAACAAAAAGGATATGACTCCGCTGTTCGACACGATCCTTGACTATATCCCTGCACCGGAGGGCGATCCGGACGCCAACACCCAGGTATTGATCAGCACCATCGATTACAACGAATATGTCGGACGTATCGGTATCGGAAAGGTCGACAACGGCTGCTTAAAAGTCAATCAGGAGGCGGTTGTTGTCAACCACCACGAGCCTGACAAGCAGAAACGCGTCCGCATCAGCAAGCTTTACGAGTTTGACGGTCTGAACAAGGTGGATGTCACAGAGGCAAAGATCGGTTCCATCGTAGCTATTTCCGGTATTGCAGATATCCATATCGGTGATACCATCTGCGCACCTGAGAATCCGGTTGCCATTCCGTTCCAGAAAATTTCCGAGCCGACACTGTCCATGAATTTCATCGTAAATGACAGCCCGCTCGCCGGACAGGAGGGTAAATTCGTTACCTCCCGTCATTTAAGAGACCGTCTGTTCCGCGAATTAAACACCGATGTTTCTCTGCGTGTCGAGGAAACGGACAGCCCGGATTCCTACAAAGTATCCGGCCGCGGTGAGCTTCATCTGTCCGTACTGATTGAGAACATGCGCCGCGAGGGTTATGAGTTTGCCGTCAGCAAAGCTGAAGTTCTCTACCACACGGATGAGAACGGCAAGAAGTTAGAGCCGATGGAGCTTGCTTATGTCGATGTACCGGATGAATTTACCGGTGCCGTCATCGAAAAGTTAAGCCAGCGCAAGGGCGAAATGCTGAACATGAAACCGATTACCGGCGGTTACACACGTCTGGAGTTCAACATCCCGTCCCGCGGCCTGATCGGTTACCGTGGTGAATTTATGACGGATACCAAGGGTAACGGTATCATCAACACCATTTTCAACGGCTATGCACCGTACAAGGGCGAGATCGCTTACCGCAAACTCGGTTCCCTAATCGCATTTGAGACCGGCGAGTCCGTAACCTACGGTCTGTTTTCCGCACAGGATCGCGGTACGCTCTTTATCGGACCTGGCGAAAAGGTATACGCCGGCATGGTCATCGGTTCATCTTCCAGAGCCGAGGATATCGAATTGAATGTCTGCAAGAAAAAGCACCTGACCAACACGCGTTCCTCTTCTGCGGACGAGGCACTGACTCTGGTTCCGCCTAAGATTTTAAGTCTGGAGCAGGCACTCGATTTCATCGATGTCGACGAGCTCCTGGAGGTTACACCGGAGAGTCTTCGTATCCGCAAGCGTATTCTTGATCCAACCTTAAGAAAACGCGCCGGCATGAAAAAATAAGTCGTATTTCTACTCTTAAAAAGGAGCCATGTGCACCGTTTCCTACGGTGCGCATGGCTCCTTATAAAATGCATATCCATTTTTTCCGTTTTTCTTCACTGTATACATCGCAGCATCCGCCGCTGCCAGAAGTTCCGTTGCATCCGCTCCGTGTTCCGGCCACACCGCGATTCCGAGACTGACTCCCAGTGCCTCGTCCGCCTCTCCCATTCTGCACGGCTTTTGCAGACGTTCCATCAAACCAGATGCATATCGCTCTATGACCCTGTAATCGCCGCAGTCGATCAGTGCTACAAACTCATCTCCTGCCAGGCGGTACGGTGTGAAATGGCCATCCTCCACCGCCAGCGACCGAAGTGCCACTTCGCGCAGCACCTCGTCCCCTATATTGTGTCCGTAGGTGTCGTTCACCCGCTTAAAATTATCCAGATCATACATAAAAACCGTAAATTCTTCCCCGGAGACAATCCGCTGCCTGATATCTTCCATAAAGACACTACGGTTCTTAAGGTGTGTCAGTACATCATAATGTGCACTGTAAGACAGTTTTTCGTTTGCCCTGGTAATCACTTCGTTCATTTTGCGCCGGCGCATATTGTCCACCGCCAGCCATGCTACCACTGCCAGCGACACGGCAGCGATCACCAGCGTTGCCCTGATCGTATCCCGGTTCTTTTCCCAGAAGGTCTCCCTGTGATTGATGATGACTGCATCCCCGGGAAGCTTTGATGCACTGATTCCAAACCTGCGCATCACATTTTCATCAAAGCAATATACCTTCGGCGGCTCCATCACAATGGAGATCCCTGCACAATCCGTGCCCTCCAGTATCTGCACCGCCATTTCTCCTGCCCTTTTTCCCATCTGTTCCTGCGAGACAATCTCGCCGCCTAAAAATCCTTTTCCCATACCGTGCGAGACAATCGAAAACATCGGAATCTGCGCCACATCACTCAGCATCTGGATCGCTTCCGCCGCCGCGTACACATTCCCGTCGCCATCCCTGCTGCACATAATATAGACCAGAATGCTCTCCTCCCCCAGCGCAGCAACCTGTCTTTTTAATTCTTCCTGGGAGAGCTTTGAAGCATCGATCTCTACAAAGTCCAACTCTGGAAAAACAGTATCGTAATACTGGAATTCCTTGCGTTCGCCCTCTCCGGTCACCGTATCATCCAGTATTCCTACCACCTGTCTTGCATCCGGATACAGCTTCTTTGCCAGCGTGATCGTATTCTCATAAGAGAGCGTCTCAACCACGCCCGTCACAAGCGGATCTGCTGCCGCTTTCTTCGCCAGTTCCCTATCATTAACTCCCTCAAAAACAACCGGCGTCTGCGCAAACAACTCATCCCGATACGTCATTGCAAACTGAAACGCCGCATCATCTCCTACAATCACAACATCATACGCCGGAACCATCTTCAGATAGTATGTTAGCGTCTGGTAAAATAGCTGTTCACTCTCCGCTGTCTCGACATTTTTGGTATCCATAAACTGATAATCCAGCTGTACACCAGCGCCCAACGCTTCTTTTATACCGCGAATCTGTTCCGGAACCGTCTCCCATGCATAGGAATAGGAACTGATAAATAATACCCTGCCGGTGATTTCCCCAGCGTCCGGCACCAGTTCTTCTGCATATGCCGGAATGCCTCCCACACAGATAAGAAGTGCAATAGCAAAAAAAATCCGGTACCCTTTTTGAATCCATCGACGTTCTATCACAGACACTCCTCCTCCCTATCCGTATATCAAAATTTTCCACCCTCCCGCTTCTGTTGTCAATATTTTTTCACTGTTTTTTTACGGTTTTCTGATATTTTACAACCGCCGGATCCGTCATCTGCAGCGTCCTCTTCCACTCCCTGCTTTCCCCCACTTTCTGCACCGCGGAACGGTTCTTATACAAAAAGCGCGTCAGATTATAACAGTCCACCCAGATCTCGTTGTTTCCCTCTTTCTGCGACTCGTCAAAGATCAGCTGCAGCCCGAAATGCAGATGAACCGTATCTATGTTGTTGACATTTTCCTTCGTGCTGTACCCGGTATGCCCCATATAGCCGATCACATCCCCTGCCGTCACGACATCGCCCTCCTTCAACTGTTCCCGGTACGGATAGTTCTGGCGCAGATGCGCATAATAATAGTAGCGCTTCCCGTCAAAGCTGCGGATGCCGATGCGCCATCCGCCGTACTGGTTCCAACCGATCGCTTCTACGTAGCCGGATTCTACGGCGATGATTGGGGTTCCGATAGGAATATAAAGTAACCCCCGGGGAATCAAGAAAACTTGATTCCCCGGGGGACACGAAAATGCCCAGCCGGATGGCTGGGCTAGAACGGTTCAATTGCAACTCCCAAATCATCAGCAATAGGCTCTAACATATCAGTTGTATATTCCCATGTCTTTAGCAATTCTTTCCGGCGTTCACTTAATAGATAGTATATCAATAAAATCATTGGCTGACGAAACAGCGAATTATCACTCTTTCGCTTTATACCATCGATTATATCTTCTTCAATCCATTCTTTCAGATTTATCTTTCCCATTACATATTTTTCATACATATTTTTGACGTTATTATATATACTTCTATTTAATTCTTCATCGTAATCCGGAAATTCACATATGCACATAAGTTCCCTATTCAGTTTATAATATTCTTCTTTCTCATTTTCAATCATATCATAAACCACCCCAAATAAAGAATCTGTTGTTTCATTAAGTGCGCTACTCCGTGCAAGAAGTCTTTTCATTTTTTTCTCAATACCAACATCACTTTTATAAAAATAATCATGCGACAATTCAGCATAAGCGTGCTGTTCTAATGTCCTAATCTGGATTTCACACGGAGTACCTTTTTCAATCCTTATTTCGTTGTACTTAAAAGCTTCATCCGCCCTAACTATATAATGAACTGATTCATATTCGAAAACTTCTGGTCGTTCCTCTCTCATTTTCTCAAAATCTTTATCTTTCGACCAGCTCCATATATCAGCCTGTTCCACAATATCCGCGATTTCTTTTATTTGGTTTTGAACCATTACAACAAAGCGCACACCTACCTTATCTGTTATTTCATTGTATGGATCAACATAATTTTTCTTCCTAAAAAATGCTTTTTGTACTAAAGATGCAGTCTCTTTCACACGTGGCTCCACAGGAATTTTTATCAGCTTATCGTATTCTACTTGTGATAAATTTAATTTGTAGATGACATACTCTGCTACAAACTTTCCCCATGCATAATACATCGGCTTATCTTTTTCGTATTGTTTCTCAAATTCTATTTGATTATTCACTAACTAACCTACCCTTTATTTTCACAATGGTATTTCCATCTTCATCTTCACTTATTTCAACATTTCTAGCAAACGCTTCTGTTGGAGCTTGTAACCTAATTGCGTTTTCAAACAAAAGGTTTCTCTTGTTTATTTTAATCAAGGATAGATCCTTAACTATATCATTTCCAGGCATCGCGTACGAACTCATGTAGCTAATATAATCATCTTGCATTTCTCCTTCATTAAAATACTCATCTGCAAACATACCTATGTTCAATGTCCTATTTCCAGTATAGCTTATATAATTTATTAGTTCTGTTTGCAGTCTATTTTTTTCAGAAGAAGGCATTGTCTCTTGCTCATTTATAAATTCCCTAGTATATCTATAAAATTTATTGGTCATCACATCATTATCAGATGACATTTTTAGTCCCAAAAATTTTCCATAAAAATACTCTGCTTTATTTAATGTTGAATTTCGATCTGTATTAATATCATAAATATATGTTTCAATTTCATCCGAATCAATTCTTCCAACTCTTGTAGATTTATCAATAAAAATTCCTATTTTTTGCATCTTCTGAGCTTGAGTCAAGAGTAAATTATCTATGTATCCTAATTCCTTTACTCCTGCTTTCTCTTTAACGTTGAAACCGTCATGTATATCCGCCTTTATTATGCATATATACCTGTTATCGCTTCTCGAAACTGTTCCCTCGAGCACAATAACAATTCCACCTGTATATTGTCTAGTATCCTGCGCCTCTGCTAAAGACAGTGTGAGTGCCTTAGACAATTCTAAAAATTCACTTTCCCCATGTGTAGAATTCCAATAATTGGTAATTTTTCTATATACACTTTCCTCCCCAGTATCCATGATTTCCATTTTTAAAGAATGTGCATCATTTCCAAAAGCTTTATTTATTCTATTACGAAGTGTATTGCGTCCCTTCTCGTCAAAATCTTCACAGCTATCGCTATAATAAGGAGGAATAATCTTATCCTTTTCTACCCTTTGAAATATCTGATGAAATGCACATTTGCTGATTTTAAAGTTTCTAAACTCCATATTATTTACTCTCCCAACGTTTTTCTTTTATTATACTACGTCAGTACTAAACTACAAGAAAAACTTGAGAAATTTGTCGGAATATGTTATACTATTTATAACTTAATTAAGCCAAGTAGCTCGGTTTCGTCCCAACGTTCCGGGCTATTTTTATGCACAATGTGCATATTCTTTATGCTCTAATCATACCGTAAGGCGAACAATCATTCAATATTGAAAATGTACTAAACTTTTCGTTTCAATCTAGCCATTACGGTTCTATTTTTCAGTAAATACAGGCCTTACGCATGTCAATTTACATAACATGACCGGCAGGATTTCTCCCGCCGGTCATACTCTTACAATGCTTCCAGTCCTGCTTTCCAGCTCATCTTACCGACAATTCCATCCGCCGTCAGCCCGTGGTTGCCCTGCCAGGTCTTGGTCATGCGCTCCGTGCCGCTACCGAAATTGCCGTCCGCCGCCGCGCCAATGATGATCTGCCATACCTTTACTGCATTGCCCTTGCTACCCTTTTTGATCGTCTTCATATTATAATCCTCCGTATTCGTTGAAGTGGTCGTTGCCGCGGTTGTACCAGTGCAACTTACCGCCTTGTTAAATAATGCCTGCTCTGCTTTTCTGCGCCGCGTCAGCCCTGCCAGCACCTTTCCAGCCGCTTTGTTGTAACTTGGCATTGCCAGCGCGATCTGCGCCGCCGTTCTGCCCTTGCAAAGCTTCCGGAGGTTTCCGGCGCCCAGATTAAAGGCAAAGCTGACCAGCGCATCAAACTGATTCTGGTTGAGATTTGCGGTGATCGGAACGTATGCGGGATTGTTGACGTATCCCTCAAACTTCGCAATGTCCTGCTGCAGATATGCGTCCGCCTGCGCCTGTGTGATTGTCATGCCGCTATGTACGCCCGCCGTGTGACCGTACCCGATGGTCCATACACCGGCTGCGCACCGGTATGCTGCCAGCCTGCATCCCTCATACTGCTTGATAAGGGCAAGTCCTGCCTGTCCAATTCTTTTGTACGCCATAAATTATCCCTCCACTTCCGGAATTCCTGCAACAGACGTGAGCAGCGACACAACACCCGCCACAATCGCGGATGATACTACCATCTTCCAGTCTACTGCCGAGATTACTGCTCCGGTACCGATTACTGCAACCGCAGTCTGTGCCATCGTCTTAAGCGCTCTGATGCCCGCGGCTTTCGCCCATTTCTGCGTGTCTACTGATACTCTGAGTACACAATTTTTCAACATACTACTTTCCCTCCTCTAAGTCCGCAATGCGGTGATTGATAACTTTTACCTGCTCCTCGATGACCGGCACCCGCTGTGCAAAGTTGTTGTGCATCCTTACCTCTCTGGTAAGCTCGTCCAACTTGCAGTCCGTGACCGCCTGCGCCATCTCAAGTTTGTGATCCGTCTTTTTCTGACCACTGCTGACCGTCATTACCGTGCCGATCAGCGTCAGTCCGCCTGTAATAAGTGCTGTGATGATTGATTCCATATCGTTCCCTCTCTTTCCTTATAATAAGTATAAAACCTGTCTTATCAGTGTTTGTGCCAACTGAATAGCGCCGGACGTTCGATCAAAAAGATCAATTGTTCGGCGCTATGACTATGGTTCTGTTACTGTTTTGCTTCTGCAATTTCCTGCAGCCGGCTCTCGATTTGTGTTAAAGCCGCATCTAACTTCTCCCAGTTCTCGTTCTGCACTGCAACATCATAAAATTCATGTTCCTCCGGTACGTTAAAGCCATAATTCTCCGTCTGTTTCATGATTCTCCTCCTACATCATAGTTGTATCTTCCTCGGCACTTTTCTTCGCCGGTTCCTCATATGTCTCCCCGGTGATCTCCTCATATTCCCCGGCTGTGATCCACTTTCCTACCGCATTGTACACACGGGTTTTGCTCCAAAGTTTCTTGTCATAATACCCTTTTACCTTTTCATAATGTTTACTCATCCAATGTCACCTCCATCTGCATAGCCAGATAATCCATATCGGCAGCAAGCTTCTGAATATCGGTTGTATTTCCATCAACCGTCTTATTTGTCGCGGTAACTGTTTCCACCATCTCCGATGCGGTTGCCGATGCCTCCGCAAGTTTTGATGCCAGATCCGTGACGCGCTGCGAATAGTCGTCACTTTCTCTTCCGAGAACTACCGTCGCATGATTATCCTCAAGCACCACACGTTCAAGCACCACATACTCAGTGATAATGCTGGTCCGCTCATCATGATCATAAATCTCCAGCCGTGCCAGATCATTTTTGACCGAAAAAATATCCTGCAAAGATTCGCAGGACTGGTTTTCAAATACAATATTCAATTTTCCGTTTTCATGGTTTGCACTTACAATTTCGTAAGTGTCTTTTGAGGTTTTCAACTTCATATACTTTTTCCCTTTCTTCTTGATTTATACGCCAATGCTAAAAAAATACACCTGCACTCGAGTTGCCAGCGTACTTGCGCCCCTATTCTTCACAGCCATATTATATCCTTCCATGTTGGCCGTGAAATTCAACGAGTTACCCGAGCAGTTTATAAAATAAATATATCCCCCATTCTGATACGTACTTGGAATTGCCTGGTAAAATTCCCCGCCCGCTGCCAACGTAATCTCCTGTTCATATAAGCCCACATATCGAGCTGCCTTTGCCATTCTTGCATCCGTCTCCGCTTCAGTATAGTACCTGTTATCGTGATAATGTGTAAGGTCTGCTTTCAACGCAAGCAGACCATCAACAAATGCTTTTGTATAATACACCTTGTCATGGTTGTGCCCGCTATCAGCTTTTCTGGCAAGCATCGTATTCATATCTGTTTTTGTATAATATCTGCTATCATGATCGCCAGAGCTTTTATGACTTGTCAACATTTCGCTCAACGCCGCAATCAGTTCAGCCAGCGATCCCTTAACATTCGGATTCGCCTGTCTGGCATCCAGTGCATATCCCGCTTCTGTGACTGTGTTCGTGTTCTGCACCGCAGTTTTGAGCAACCGCTTGTCAATCTCGCTCTCCGCCGTCTGGAAGTTCTCATTGACCACCGCCAGATCTGCAACGTCTTTTCGTTCAAACAGCTTGAATTTGAATAAATCCGTAAGTTTCATCTCATACCTTCTTTCTGATTCCTATATCCGCAACCTCTTCCACTGTGAAGCGTGCCAGATCATCCACTGTATACGCCGCTATATTCTCTACCGCAGCACTTAAATTCCGGGGGATGCTCAAATTCCGCAATTCCCAATGTGTAAACTGCGCCAGAATAATATGTGGATATGGTTTAAGCGCCTGGTACTGATTGTACAGTAAAGAAAGATTCAACTGTAAGTTGCATGGAACTACTTCTTCCAGCATTTCCGCGACCACATCATACTGATTCTTCTGCGCAAGTCCCACCTTAACCGTTACGGTCTGTCCGGCAATGTCCAGATCCAGCGTATATTCAGCTCCGCATAGTTCCTTTAGCTTCTGATTGAGGAAAGCATAATTGTACGGCAGACACACATTCCACTTTGTTATGCATCTGAAAATCCGGTCTTCCAACGTATCATCTGCCTTGGGCTGGATTCCCATGAGTTGCTCATATCGAACAATGCCCTCCTCATCGCAGGTCACGATATAACGGTTGGCAATGATCCTGTTATGTTCCGCCTCAATTATCTGGAACTCCGGTGTTTCCGCATCCATAGGTGCGGCAAGTTCCTTATACGCCTGCAAATACAAAGGGAGCAGTTCCTTAAGATTGATATAACGATCAGCCATAAGTAACCACCCCCAGTACCGGGATCTCATATTCTGTTAATTCGACGTTTCCCCCGCCGTTAAGCGTTGTACCGGTCACATCTACCACGCCTTTCACTCCCATGATCGCTGCATCAATAGACGCAATCCGCACAACCAGTTTTGACTGATTTTCCCAGTTCTTTCTAAGTCCGGCAAAATACTCCTCTATGGCTGTCTCAATCTGGGTCTTGCAGGTATTAAGGTCATACCCGTTATCATAGGTTATCGTCGCCGCAATATTAACAGTGACTTCGGATACGGTGTCAACTGTCACCGCGTGCCCGATCGGTGCAAGACCATCGCCATGCCCGTCTTTATTCGGGTCAAATTCTTTCTGCACCGTCTGAATCAATACATCCGTTGCCTTTCCGAAAACACTGTCTAAAATCACAAGCTTGACCGTTCCCGGACCATTCCATGCCCGGATCACTTTAACAGCGCCAACTCCTGCTATTCCCAGTGTTTTGTCATGATAGTCCTTTGCATTCCCGGCAAAAGCCCGTTCATTGAAAGATTCCTGATACCGCAATCTAAGAGTTTCGGTATCCTCGTCGTCCTCTCCGTAGATCAACACACGCGTAAGTTTTGCCGTCGTGAGCCCCATCACATACTCCACCGGGATAACATCCCCCAGGTATTCGTTCCCGGCAGCCCCCGGCTGCTCACAGGTTACCTGTCCGCTTGCCGTCACCTTATAAATGTGATCCCCGCCGGTAAACCGTGTTCCGACCGGCACCGCCACATCCGTCTCTAATTCCAATACCGCATACGTAGCTGTCTTGGGTGTGATACCCCTATCCGCACATAACCGGATCAGGTACTCCCGCGATGCTGTATCGCCGAATGTCTCCGCCAGCATGCAATCAAATCCAACATACAGCGATGCCAATTCGACCGCCGCCGGTGCAAGCGCCATATATACAGGACTGCTTTCTCTCTTATCCAGCGTATCCGGAATGCGCTCAAGCATCCTCTGCATAATTGCATCAAACGTCTGCTCCTCGTACACTTATACATCCACCTCCTTCTGTGCCGGAACGCTTCCAAATTTCGTATGAGCAACGAACGTAACCAGCAATTTTCTTCCCTTTTTCTCAAACTCAAAACTGGTGCAGGAATCAATCCTGTCATCCTGCACCAGAGCCTCCGTGATGCGCCGCTCTACCTCCGGCATGACATAATCGATTGGTTTTCCGAACAGGTCCTTAAGCTCCACACCATAGTCCCACGAAAAAATAATATACTGATACCGCTCGGTATTCAGAATGTTATAGATCGCCTGCTTAATCGCTTCGACATCATCGCACTGCCCTATGATCCGTTCACTTTCCACGATCATTCTCGGACAGAGGGACGGCTGTTCTACCACTTCGACGTTTTTCAACTGGTTTGATACCGGTATCATGCTTACACCACCTTCCCGATTACAAGATATTTCTGCCCGCCCTGCTGCCGGACCACCTGCACGCTGTCACCAACACTCAGACCGCTATGTACCGTCACCGTTAATTCGCCGCCATATTCATGGTTATGCTCCGGCGTACCGCCGTCCTCGGTATGCGTCGGCTTTACTGTCACCTTGATTTCACGCTCTTTCAAATGTTCCGGCAGAATCAGCATGCTTCCGCTGATCTCAAATCTCTGTTCGATTTTGATTTTTAAAGGGCTGGCGGATGTTACCGTCCCGGACATCACCGTAGCCGGATACCCGGCATCATTCGCATTCGTCGATACCTGCTGCACCGCCCGGACAAAATCATTTGCGTCATGCACTAAAATCACCTCCCGATACTGTCAAATCCATTGTGTGTTTGCTCTCGCCGTACTTGTGAACGCATTTTTCCACCAACATGAGATTCTGAAGCTTCACGTCATCGAGATCAAGCTGCACCACGACGAGCGATCCACCGCGCACCCGTGAGTCTCCGGCGGCATCCTTGACTGTCAGCGTCCGCGTCTCCTTATTGTAAAGCTGTAATAACGCGTCCGCCTTTGCCTGCCCGTTTTCTCCCTTTTGTAGCGCATCAAAATACTGTAAAATCCCCCACCTGTTGATATTGGATGAATCCTGTGCGATATAAACCTCCCGCTTCCCGGCATCCTCATTGTCATAAACCAGTTTGATCCGGTTATAGGTATTTTCATCGATGGAAGACTCATAGTCATAATTCTGGCCAGTTTCCGCATCGATCATGATCGGCACATACATATCACCGAGGAAAGACAAATTCAGCTTTCCAAAATCGTCATGCAGGATGTATAGGTCCCCCGTATTCTGCAGCGTCTGATCCAGGGCATTACTTATCATATCGAGCAGCGACACATTATCTTCCACCCGCGACGCGATCACCCACACCGTATTGGCAAGTGTACCGATGTTAAATCCATACTTCTCACCGATCAGCGCCACCACACCATCCGCCGTCTTATTCTCATATACGAGCGTATCCTTATTTTTCAGATATCGTATCTGGTCATATGCCGTAATCGTCACAATGTTACTGCGATCGCGTTTCATGCGAAAAATGAATCCATAGAACACTTCTTTTCCATCTGCATCCTTGAACCGAACCGGATCACCATTTCCAATGTTGATTCCAGTGTCCACAAAGCTGAATTCGAGCACTCCGGGGCTGATCTGCCGCTCCGTCGTAACCTTCACATCTTCTTTCACAGGCGGCATATACGCCGTGCTATCATGCTGTATCAATAACTCGTACATATTAACCTCCTACGCCGCCGGAATGGTAAGCACCTGCCCCGGATAGATCAGATTCGGATTTCCGCCGATCACCGACTTATTGGCATTATAAATTGTTCCCCACTTGCTTCCGTTCCCATAATACTGCTTTGCAATCTTCCACAGGCAATCCCCCTTTTTCACCGTGTAAGACCCGCCGGACGGCGCGTTGGATGATGCCGCCCTTGCTGCCTGCATTGCAGCTCTCGGCTTCGGAAGCGAAATGTCAATCGTACACGCCTTGGTTGTGAATTCCCGGTACTGCCGGAGCTTTACTTTTACCGTTACGTCCAGCCCTTCCCCCGCATCCTCCACGATGTCGTAGCTTTCAAGCGATACCTTCATGCTGGTATCAAACAGACGCTGATTCGTTCCATCCGTTCGCGTGACCACGTACTGAAATGCGCTCTTGGCGCTCATCAGTGCCTCCAGCTTGTCCAGATAGTATTTTGCCGGACGGAATCCGCTCGGGTATACCGCAAACGGGTACTGCACCGCCGGAAGCAGCAGCTCAAAATCCACGTCCGTCAGACCGGGGCTTTTTAAAATATTGGCTTCCCCCTCATTGATCAGTGTGACCGTTTCATTTTTGCCGTTAATTTTCATGGTGATCTTGGACGGCGTAACGGGAAATAAAATGCCATCCATATACAATCTGTATGCCACGGTCATTCCTCCTTTCCTAAAATCGGGTATAAAAATCCCCGCCTACGTCATGTAAGCGGGGATTCTCTATCTTTATAATTCCACTCTATTCATCCTAGCTGTAATTTTGGGTTTTAATTGCTCTATCAGCTTTGCACATTTTTGAGTATTAGGATATTCATCTCTTAAAACAAACGTCTGTGCTTCGCCATCTGCATTTTGATATGTCACAATTGCATAGCATTTTACCTCACGTTTTGTTTTTGTCTTCGGTGCAGAACCAAGCACCGCTCCTGCCACTCCAAAAGTTGCTGCTCCAACAATTCCTTTCGCCAAACTGCTTTTCTGATATATGCTTTCATCAATATCCATCTGAAAATCAACATTATGTATTTTCTCATACAATAATGTCATTTCTGTCCCAGCCCCGGAAATCACCATTTCCTGAGTTTTAAGCATAACTTTGCATTTACAATTTTCTGGGATTGGCAACCCTACAACATGCACGATATCTGTATATTCCTTAGCTTGATCTTTCTTACCAAATAACCCCATAATAGTTCCTCCCTAATAATTTGTGAAATTATTATACACCTCCCTTCTGCGTTTGTCGATATTTAGGCTCCATCCCGGACTATTTCCATCGCCTCCAGTACCCGCGTGGTCAATCCGTCCACAATACCGTCCAGATCATTGGTATTATGCACAGTATTGCTCATACCGGACATATCCACCTTGATCTCCGCCGTCGTAAAACGGTTGATTGCTTCCTGCTCCGCAATATCTCGCAGATACTTCAGATCCTCTTCCGAAACATCCAGCGAATCCGAGATACTCGATGTATCACCTGCTATGTTGGCAACATTCGCAGCCATATCAGATGCGGCTCCATAACTGCCTAATGCTCCGGTGTCTCCGCTGTTTCCAAGATCCTTAATACCACCAAAGAAATCAAAAACCTTGTTCTCTACGCCCTGTCCGAAATCATATCCCTTGTTGTATGCAGTCTGATAATCGACATAATCCATCTTGCCGACCTGCTCAACCCAGCCTGACTTATCCTTGACCGCCTGCTGTGCCTCTTCCAACTTTGAGTAGAATCCGTCTAAACCGCTGGTAATATCGACTTCAACTCCCGGTATTTTGTTCAAAAGTGTCTGTATCGCACTCGCAAGATTTGAGATATATCCAAGGACTGTAAGACACAGATCATAAAACATCACCTCTACTGCCGCGACAGGATTATTAAATACATTCCCGAAAAAATTCGCCAGCGTGGCAAACCCATTCCATGCCGGAACAACAAATGTGTTAATTATATGTGCTCCCAGTGTGGCAAATATTCCAGCTACAACCCCGGTCGCACTATAGGCGGTATGTTGTGTTTTGTTAATTGCTGCAACAATTAAATATATCGCAGCTATAACAATAATAATCGCTGCCACAATCCATGTAAGCGGACACGCCAATAATGCCGTATTAAACCCATATTGGGTTGCTGTAGCTATAGCAGTTTCTGATGCTTCCTTTTTCGTAAAAGCTGCATGCGCGTATGATGCCAAACACAGGGCAACTTTTATTCCTGTACTGACTGCCTCTACCGTTTTTACAACCCCTAAATACGTTGCATACGCCGCCAGTGCCGCCGCCACTCCACCTATAACCGGTGCGATCATTGACCAGTTGTCCACGATATACGCCCCGCCCGTTACCATTACATCGATCACATTCAAAGCGATCGTTGCCGCCCCGGACAGGGCATTCATAATTCCGGTTAATGCCGTTTGCATATGCTGATCGTTTGCCATCTCATTCAACCGCTGTAGTACCGGTTGAAATGTTTTTAACGCCAAGTTGGAATACTGCGTCCACAACTGCCCCCAGGTCAGTGGCATCGAGTTAAATTTTGCATCAATATCATCTGCTGCCGCAAACATTGCATTCTTTACAATATCCGCGGTGATCTGTCCATCTGATGCCATTTCCCGGATCTTACCGATTGGAACATCCATGTAATCAGCCACAGTCTGGATCAAGTTCGGCGCCTGCTCGAAGATACTGTTCAACTCATCGCCACGGAGCACGCCAGACCCTAACGCCTGTGTCAGCTGCAAAAACGCATTGGACGATTCTGTTGCCGATGCCCCGGCTATCGTAAACTGCTTATTTACCAACTCCGCGAACTGCACAATCTCGCCGGTCGATGCAAAAGCATCCCGGGCATTATTTCCGAGTTTCGCCACCGATGCAGCTGTATCCATATAAGACGCCCTGGAATTCTGCGCCGACAGGAAGATCATCTGCGAGAGTTCATCTGTCGTCTGCATCGTCCCATTCAACGCATTATACTGCGACACCATCATATCAAGGCGCGCCGTGGTCTGCGTGAGTTCATCCGACAGATCCAGTGCGTTTTTTACCGTAGAAATGCCAACATACGCTCCGACAAGCGATTTCACCTTATTCACGAGCACATCCGTATGCTGTGATCCAGCCTGTATCTTCTGGTTGTATTCCTCCTGTTTCCGGCGCGCGCTCTCCGTGGCACTCGTGATGTCCTGTAAACCCACCATACCATCGGCAAGCAGCTGCCGCGCCTCTTCCATCGACGACGTATCAATCGCGGTGCTGGACGCATATTCCAGCGCTTCAAAGTTGCTTATCACCATATTCACCGCCGTACAGATATTGTAGAGCGGCGCAGACATACGGTCCGACAACTCTATCGCAGTCTGAATACTTGACATCCTCTTACCTCCTACTTCTGGATTTCTTTTGCCTTGCGCTTCTCTTCCTCGACCCGAAGATCTATGGACGCAATCACAAAAGCTTTCTCATTCCGATCCAATTCAGAAAAGAATGACGGCAGCCAGTGAAACTTCTGCAAGCAATAATGCGCATATGCCGCTTCACCGTCGCCGCCATTGATTAGTTTTTTGCCTCGTCAACCTTCTCCTGCAGCGTCTCATCGATGCCGCTGTATTCCTGCACGAATGTGGCAAGCTCACCGAACTCTTCCGGGTTGTCGACCATTTCCACAATCAATGCCTCTGCGCTCATAACGCCATAGGAATCCTGCAGTTCTGCATTGTGCAGATCCGGCTCCACTACCGCGGCGCAAATCATTTTTCTCAGAAGCTCATCCGTATTAACCTTCTGCCGATACAGTCCAGGCTTGCCGGTTACCGGCACCTCAATCGTACATTCATCCCGGATTGCCGCAGATTCTTTTGTGGACAGAGGTCTGATCGTCCAGAGTAACGGATCACCGTTCTCATCACACAGTGACTTTGTGGCAGCAAACTGCGTTGTCTTTTTGGCTTTCTTATTCTGTTTCAAAAATGCTTTTAAGTTTCCCATATGTTTTTCTCCTCATTCTCTTAATTGGCGGCAGTCTCCCGCCGCCGTTGACTTGTTACAGATAGGACGGCTCCTTGTAGGATTCCGGGCTGGAATAATCCGCAGCATAGAAATTGATCTCCTGCTCGACAAATCCACCCTCGGCATCAAACATTGACAGCAGCACATCTCCGTCGATCACGCAGTTGTGATAAACCTTTGTGCTACGCCCCATGCAGGTAGCCGCATCATTGTTTGTCGTCTGCAATTCAAACACCGGCAGATGACCGGTATTTTTGTACTCTGTTACGATCCGGTCAAACATCTCCGAGCATTTGTAGACCGTCATTTTTGCCTGCACGACCATTCCGGTCGGCTTCCTGCCGGAAATGATCTTTCCCAGCACCGGGATCTCCTTGGTGCTGATGTTTGCCTTGCCCTCAAAATTCTTTGCGTTCAGCAGATTATACCGCTGTTCGCCAACCGTGACAAAAGCTTCCGCCTCTTTTGCAGACGGCACATCCTGTTCATTCATATAAGCGTTAAACATCTCTTTACCTCCTACTCAATCACGACCGTCATATACAACTGTGACATTGCATTGACGATCGTCACCTTATCTTCCACATATACGCCGCGTTTCTCGCTTCCGGCGGAGACCACAACATCATCCTCCGAAAAATTCTCGATTGCTCCAATCTGCTCTAACTGCTTATGATGCGATGCAATATCGTTCCATAAGCTGACACGACCAGATTCATTGTTCTGAACCTTGCCGTGATACTTCGTGTTGAACAGCGATGCGATATCCATCGCGATCTGATCCAGCACACGGATCGTCTGGTTGCTCTGGAAGAGTTCGTTTTTATCCTCCGTAAGTGTCACAAGAGAATTGATGTCCTCTAAGACACGCACTTCCGTTCCCACGCTGTGCAGGACGAATTCACCGGCTTTCACAGCATTCTCAAGCTGTGTCTGCGTATAGGCGGTGTCAATCTCAAGCTCCCCGTCATAGATCGCGTTGGTACAGGTTGCATTAACCCCGCACGCCGCCTCCAGACCCACAACCCACGGAATCACATCCGGGCTGTTCTTCACATTGATGACGCCCTCATAATCGGCTGCGCAGTTATACAGGACTGCCTGGAATTTTGCCCCGACCTTGTCCCTCATACGCTTTGCAAATGCGGCGTACAGTTTCGCCGTGGTAGCATCACTCACACTCGCGCCGATCGTATTCACGGTATATGATTCCAAGAGATCCAGGTATTTCTGGTGCACCTCACCATTGACCGTTCCATTCGTACCGCCTGCCAGCGGAACGCCTGCCGTTGCTTCAAGTGCGGTTTCTTTCCATGTAACCCAGTCATTTTCTTTCAGATCAGCCGCGGATGCTACCGTCTGGGAATCCACAAGCTGCGCATCCAGATACAGCTTCACGTCAAAGCCATCTCCGTCCACATTCGCCGCAATAGCAACCTTCAGATCATTGCCACGGATTCCGCAGCACTTCGCTGTCGCATAGGTATTTTGCGCCTTTGCGCCGCCCGATGTCAGCTTATAGATATAAGACTTTGTCGCATGCGCAAACAGTTCGCGCAACGGCTGCATCTTATCATCTGTATAGGCATAACCGAACAGCGTAAGCGAATTCTTAATGAAATCTTCCTGCGCCACCTCCATCATCACGTTATCCGCACCCCAGTCAAGTTCAAGAGGCATGGATGCCACGCCACGCTCTGACAGATTCGTGGTCACGCGCGCCGCCGAAATAAAATTGATATAAGCACCACCCAAAACCTTATTCTGGGTTGTCCACTGTCCACCTCCGTACATTATCGCACCGCTCCTTTCATGTATTTTTCCATTTTCTTATCCACTTCCTCAAGCGTATAAGATTTTCCCGGTTCCAGTAATGCCGACAGGAGATCCACCCTGCCCGCGTATTTTTTGGAACCAATGATCTGCTCTTTGGTATAAGTAACCTTATTAACTGCTTCTGCCACTGTTTACCTCTCCTTTCACTTCGCATTCTTCCATATACGCATCTTTCTGGCTCTGCCCCAGGAATAACGTATATTCTGCCGTTGCCGACATCACATCGTCCGATATGTCCTTACATTCGATCGTACCGCGCACCATTTTACCTTCTACCTCTATGAGGTCCAGGCACTCGCTCAACCGTTCGTAAACGGTATTGATCTCTTTCTTTGGCTCGTCACTTTCCGGAAAATACTGCACGATAAAAAGCAATGTGGCTTTTCTGCGGCCGGTAAGCCCTCGCGGCACATCCGGATTGATGCAGCGCACAAAAAATGCAGGCTCTTCCATGTCCTGCATCGATGCTTCTGTATGGATTTCATAGTCATCGCCAAATGCGGCATATAAGGCATCTGTGATGCCCTTTAAAACTTCGTTGATCATGCAAACACCTCATTCAACCATGCCGTCAGTTTATTCTCGAGGATTCCCGGTGCTGCCTTGCGGATTTCATTTTCAGAAATGGTAAGCATAAGCTGTCCCGGCACCCAGCCTTTTTTTAGACGCTTTCCAATAGCAGGAACATATCTGCCCGGCGTCTGACGATGTCCAAACTCTACATAGCTGGCATAAAGCTGATCGTTGGTAACTTTAATCGTATAAGTATTACCGGATTTTTCAATCGTTCCAACCGTCCAGCTTCTGCGCAGTGTTCCACCCTGTTTTTCTGACATAACAAGGAACTTCTGCTGACCGTCATCCTCCACATCATAGGAATCCGAGTAATCCCCTACTGGAGTACGCTTAATAACCTTTGCCAGCAATCGTGCTGCCAACTCCTTGGCACAGGCTTCCATGAACGCTCTCTGCTGTTCCTCATCGGCAACTTTCTGAACTCTATCCCGGAACTCCTCCAATTGTTTCAGATCAACCTTTGTATTTCCCATCAAGCCCACTCCTTAAATAAATCCAGCATAATTTCCTGATGCGTCGGGTGCATCCCCGGGACGCCGCTCCTGGTGTACTCCGTGGAATTGCCACAGTGTGTCACGATGATCTTGGAGCCGCTCTTGATTTCCACCTCCGGCGCAACAAACAGCTTTACCGCCTGCGCTACCGGAGATGCCGCATCGGTCTTTTCTGCCTGTGCGATCGTCTCAAACGACAGCTTGCACGGCTGATTTTCCAAGACCACGGTGTCCGTGTATGTCACAACGCCCTTTTCCTTGGTCTTACGGTGTTCCACAACCGTGCAGGTATCTTCATACATGGCTTCAATTGCCATTCTGACCATATCCATCAAAACACCACCTTCCGGTAACGGTTCAGCACCGGCTTGTAATTCTTCATAAGGCTTTCCGAGAACTCCGCCGCGGAAGTCTTAAAAGATGTTGTTGTATCGCCGATCTGCACCGAAGAAACCGTCTGTGGTATATTGGCACTCCCCATATGCTCATTCCGGTAAATATCCATCGCCATGCGCAGTACCGTGGTTTCCAGTCCTGCCGGAATCTCGTCGATATGGCAGTAGTTTTTTACCGTATCCTCTGCATTTTCAAGCGCAAACTCCAAGTGGACTTTCACTGTCTCATCCGGGTCGCTTATCCCGAGAAGCGCCGACAGCCTTTCGACTGTCAGCTTGCTTTCCTCTGCCATACCGCACCTCCTAACCGATCTTATGCTTGATTGCTACAATTCTAAGCTGCTTCGGCTCATATACCGGTTTCCAGTTCTCTGCCTTGGCAAGTTCTGCACGAAGCGGTGTCTCTACATGCTCACGAACAGCTCCGGTGTATGCAATTCCTCTCGGATGCAGGATAAACGCCTTACGGTTGATAAGATAATCGATACCGCCGCCTGTCTGCTTGTCACGATCAACCTCCGTAGCGACAAATCCTACCGGAGAACCATTGCCGTAAGCTACCGCACCATTGCCAAACAGGTATGTCGTATACACGCCACCGGAAGTTACCGGGCAGCCGTCATCCACGGTCACGCGTCTGCCCTGATAGGTGTCAAACTCAACATCCGTAGAATCACGCTCTGTCTCGATCAGATTCAGCTTTTTCAGATAAGACTTTGTCGCCGAGTGCATCGCTACGCCGGATAACTGCGCCTGCGCGTCGCCGAGCAGCTGACATGCGTCAATAAACGCAGATGCGCTGATCTGCTTTGCCGCATCCGTTTTTCCGGTGGTAAGGTCAAGAATATGATCTGCCATTCTGGTTTCCGCCGCCGGTGTTCCCTCTGCCCCCGCAGTAGTGGTACCGAACACTCCGGCAAGAATTGAGATAAGCTCCTTCTGCATATCTCTTGCCCAGTAGGATGCTACCAGGTCACCGATGGCTTTCATCGGATCGGCTCCGGCCAGTGCTGCAGAAAGATTACTTGCTCCCCACATATTCTGTCTGTAAATCGTGGTGGATACGTCCTTGTTGGAACCGATCTTCTTTGCGGTCATCTTCACATCCTCAAGGATTGCCTCGGACTCACCCTGTAAATCCTCGAAGAACGGCATATTGTGTGTTCTGGCTGCCTCGCTTGCCAGTGCGTCAAATTCCGGGCTGTTTACCACGATTCCGCTCTGGAAGAACGCGGACAGCTCCATCGTTCTGTTGATTACATAGCGGTTAAAAAGCTCCGGTACAATTACGTCTGCAATCTTTGTAATTGCCATAAATAGTTACCTCTCTTTCTTACAGTGTTACTCCGGCCGCTGCGGCAAGTTCTTTTGCCTGCGCCGGGTTTTCTTTTAACATACGTCCCTGTTCGGTCAGATTAAAAGTGTCTTTTGCGAATGGATTCGTCACACCGCCTGCGCCGCCATTCTTCGGGTTGTACGGTGGTTTCTGCTGTTCCTGCTTAAACAGGTGCGCCATTGTTGCATCTTCCTTATAGGGCTTTACCGCCTCTTCCACTCCAATCGGCTTACCTTCCTTATCAAAGTTGAACTTCTCAAGTCCACCGGCTTTGTAGATCAGATAATCCGGATCAAGTACGCCCTGCTTTGTGAGGGAATCTTTCAGCGCATAGGTCTTCGCAATCTCCTCACTTGCAGTCTGCTGTTTTTTAAGTTCTCCCTGCAGATTGGCAATAGTGGTCTGTAACGTCTCGTTATCGGCATTATTTTTCTTTAAATCTCCGATAGTTGTGTTGAGTGTCTTAATCTGACCGGCAAGATTCTCTTTTTCTGCCACGGCGGTATCATACTTGCCTTTGTCAACATACTGACCAGATCCAAGGTCTGCAAGCTTTACCTGCTTATCCTTATTCTCCGGCTTTCCGTTATAGGCATTGACGGTATCAGACACCTGCTTATAGAGATCCTCGCCTAAAATGTCTTTTAAAAATTCCATAGTTTCCTTTCCTGCACCGTTTTTAAGCGTGGTGTCTCCACAAGCAGTATGCAGTTTTGATGCCATGCATAAGGGCAAATTGCCGCAGTTTAAACGTCATAAGGCTTTCGGACAATATAAAAACAGGACTGCCGGAGGAACTTACTTGGCGTCACCTCTACGCCGTTCGGTTCATAAATTTCCGGTTGTCCTGTTATTATTAAAATACTTCTGCTTTGCTCTGTGTTTTCGTATCTGGTGGATGTTCCTCCGTACTACTTAGCATTTTATCAAGCTCTACCACGCGCTTACTAAGAGCCAGAAATGTTTCTATGTTTTCAATTCCGCACTTTTTCTGCAACTCCAAGCACAGTATAATCTGGTTCTCTATTATTTCTCGATTCATCATTCCTCCTTCTGATTTTGGGTATAAAAATACCACCTAACCGTTATTGGCTGGTGGTATTATTCTGCGTCTTCCCAACTATTCATTTTTTCACACCGTTTTTTTTCCTTTTCAATGTCCTTTTCCAGTTCTTCAAGAGTTCGTTCCGTATCTTGCACCGGACCATCGTAATATTTCTTGCTCATTATAATTTTCTCCACTTTATTCCGTAGTCCATTTCAAACTGCTCTAACGCTTTTGTATTTGCTTCTATGCCTTTATTATATCCACTTTTTCTGTATTTTTCAACAGTCTCATCAAATAATCTTTGGGAAAACGGCTTGTCGCCAACCTCATATACATATACATCTCCATTATGACATACAACAATTCCCTTTCTGTATCCCCTATAACCCGCTGACGCAAAATCTGCTCCAGTCGGAGGAATATTTGTTCCATGATTATGTATACTTATAAGTGTTCCTCTTGGTTCTATTTCTACCGCATCTCTCAGGCTTTTATTATACTCAACTATATTATCTTCTTTTGCAGCAACGCTTTTCCCTTTTATCTTTCCATCGATGACACTAATTAAATACATATCTTCTTTATTAGTTCCGTTTCGATGTACTAAAATGTCGCGTGCTTTCTGCCATATTGTCTTCTGAGTATTTTCATTCTCATCAAGATTCTCAAACTTCTTTCTATACTCCGTGCTCTTTACAAAACCTACATCAACCTTATTGTCATACGTCTTTTGTGAATACTTGCCGCTAATTCCTTTCTCTGTATTACCATCCGCAAACGATTTCTTCCACTCCTTATACGTCGTATTCTCCGGCACATAATACTTCTTGCCATCTGCCCCGCGCGCAACTCTTTCCCCCGTGGTAAATTCATCGTTGAAATACGGGCAGGTGCATCCCCGGCAATTCGGATGGAACGGTGGCACGGTAACACCAATCTTATAATCTTTCATCGGAAAGTGTTTCCCGTCCATCTCCCCGCAGGTGGGGCAAGTGTGGCTGTCCAATGTCTCTACCACCTCGAACTCCTCCACCCCAAGGTCAGAAAAACACATTTCCTGTGCCTTAGCAGAAAAAGCGGCTGATTCCGTCTGAACAATTCGCGCCGCCTGTGATCTACTCACTTTCATGTTCTGGGATATTTCCCGTATAGCTCTATCCGGCGATTCTCCGGTGATGCACATCCGCGTTAAGGAATCGTGCATATTGTTAATCAGCTTCGTTTTATCCGTCCAAATGCGGTCCGAGAAGTTGCGTCCATCCACCGCCCAGGGCTTATGTATGATGTCATTAACCTTTTCCGGATTAAAGCTCTGCATCTGCCAGCCAACACCGATACCTCGCTGCACTTCGTATGCGGTATGGTAATATCCGGATGTGTACAGATTTGCGATATGTTCGTCTATGGAATCATGATAATTTCCGTACAGCTTTTCAATTTCCTGCTGTGTCTGCACCTTGAGAGCTTCCAATCTGCTGATATGCACCTTTGCGGATGCGTTCTCAAGCTGTTTTGCCCACTGTTGATTTATGCCATTCTCGCGCCCGTATTTAATATAATCCTGCACATCCCACCGGAACTCTTCCAGTTCTTCACTGTTAAGCAAACGTCTGGCTTCCACCATTGAAATGCCGTTGTTGGCAGCAAACCGCTGATACCAGGCGTTAATCTTCCCGTCAAGAGCCTGCTCTGCCCGCCGGAACTCCTGCTCAATCTCCTGCACGGTCTGAACGGACGTATCATGCTGTGATTCTTCCAACTGCCGGAAGCGCTCCTGCCAGTATTCACTTGTCCGTTCTCCCATGCACTCACCTCATTTCACTGCTCGGCATCTGCTTTCTCATTGCTATCTGTTTCAGTGCTATTTTTAGATGCATCAAAAGCACCGGCGTAAGCATCTGCTTTCTCCTGTGCTTCCTGTGCCTCTTTCTCCAACTGCTTCAATTCAGCGTCTACATCCTCGACAAGCGGATGCGCTTTGAGAATCGTCTTTTTACTGACAATCCCAACCGAATCCTTGCAAATTTGTGCCTGCTCCGTGTCATTTTTTACACAAGTGCGGGTCCACGTCTGGATGATTTTCTTGCAATCAATTCCCTCATGGCGGCATATCGCTCTTACCAGACGGGCGAACCCAAGCTGGAACTCCGTCTCCGTCAGCCCGGCTTTCATTTCAAGCAACGAATACATGAATTTAAGCGCTTCTCCGCTCTGATTTCCGAAGTTCTCCGGCTGTGGGTCAAATCCCTGCCCCTGTTCAAAAATAGCCTTTCTGGTGGCTTCTAACACGCTGTTGCGGGCTTCAATCGGAATCTCAATGTTGAGCGTGCTCACTCCCGGGTTACTGCCCTCGTCCCCATCTACCTTGATGGTCTTATATTTTTTCAAATCTGACAGAAACGTGTTAAGATCTGCGCCGCCGTACCCGGACAGAACAATTATCAGCTGTTGAATATCATCCAAATCATTAACAAAACCGCTGTAGACCTTGTCGTATACGTCTATCAGCGGCTTGATATTTTTCAAATCATTCGTATTGGTGTTATTGTTCGGGAACGGAATAAACGGCACTTCTCCAAATTCGTGACGATACTCTGCTGTAAAATCACTGGAATCCGGCACCATAAAAGTGTTGTAATAAAGTAAACCGTCCTCTAAGGTGTCTCCGTTCTTCCGCCGGAATGTCCAGCAGCTTTCCTTGTCCCAGTATTCATAGATTGCATAGGTATCTCCCGTCTCTTCGTCGATTTCATCATACATACGGAGAACGCCAAGCAGTTTCTTTTTCAAATCATGAGATTCGATCGGAATAATCTGCTTGCTGTCAACTACCGCCCACTGGAATGCTCCATCTTCATCCTCCCAGTAGTGAATCCAGCCTACTGACGCATTGGCAGCGTTTATGCACAGCTCCATGCAATTCTTCCGGTATTCATCACCGAGTACTTCTGTCACGACTTCATTTCCATGCTCATTCCCAATGTCAAAGAGCGGCGGTGCCGTGAACATGTACGCAGCTTTCTGATTTACGATAAGCCCGTGGAAGTTCCGGGGGATCCGGTTATCTGCGTTACGTAACGGATTGTCGGGTTCCTCTTTCTCTTTTTCGTCTGTGAGCTTGTTTTTTACCAGAATATCCGTTTCATTCCGGTAGTACCGTTCCGCCTGCATCGCCCGCAAGGAAAACCGTGTATGTCCCGGTTCGTATTTTCTTATGAGTTTTTTCATTACCTCAAGTTCCATGTTCTCACCTCTATTTTAAAATGCTGATGCCGCCCGGCTTGCGAATAATCGTATAACAGAAATACCGAAGAGCATCCATCGCATGATCGTGCAGCTTTACCGGTTTATCCTCGCCACGCTCAGATGCTTTCTGGTCCCAGATATATGACCCAAACTCTTTTATAGTGTTTGGGCACTGGTCACTAATAGCTATCAGATCCTGGTTTAACAATGATGCTACAAACCGGATACCATCAAGCACATCATTTTTCGCCTTTTTTATGGTATAGCCACGTTTTTTCAACTCGGCTATAAAGGATGCTGCCGACGGGTCAATGATTATTTTGACAGGCTTAATCCCAGCAAGCCATCGCTCCAAGTCATCTGCATATTCTGTGTCTGTTTTCTGTCGTTCCTCATCACGACCGGAATAATAGTACTCCCGGCAACACACCCACCGTCCGGAACGCTCTTTGCACCACAGCAGGAATACCGTGGCATTTTGCGTACCATAATCGCAAGATACATAGTAATTTTCGTTGACCAGATCTGACAGATTCGATATCACATGCTTGGCAGTGTCGAACATATCGTAGATAATGCCCTCTGCCATCGCCCACAAGCCACGGATATACCGCCGGTAGAATACACCTGTATACATACTGCGATATCTTTCCTTGATTTTCTTCGACAGAGATAAATTATCATCCATCGTAAAATGCAGATATAAAATCTCTTTTAATCCCGGATCCCGGTTCTCTGCTGCAGCTTTTTCTCTTATCTCCTGTGTTTTCTTTTTCCCCAGATATCCAGTTGCTTTGTCAATCCATCCCGTCTTGAACCAATGATACGGTCCATCCGGATTACAATTGAACCAATACTTCGATCCCTCAACAGAGCATCGTCCGGTTGCCTGGTTCACGAAGCTTTCCGGCATCAGCGCCACTTCATCAAAAAAGACCCCAGCCAAGGTAATACCTTGGATAAGGTCTTGTGAACGTTCATCTTTGCCGCCGAATATATAAAAATAATTGGTCACATCTCCCTTTGTGATGATAACCAAATTGTCAGCCCTGTGATCCGCTACGATATAACCACGGCTATGAAGCATCATCTTTAAACCAGATAATACATTTCTCCGGAAAGAACCGATCGTTTTACCACACATGGCAAAATTCTCACCGTTAAATGAACTCATCGCCCACATGATGAATGAAAGTGACATGCTCACTGTCTTGCCTGATCGGATTGCCCCGTCAGCAATTATGCCGTCGCTGTCTTTTACCGGAGAATCCTTGCACCACCAATTCAGCACCATGCGCTGTTTCTGTGAAAACGGCTGGAATTTAAAAATCCGCTTAATCTTCTTCATTATCCCAATCCTCTGCTGCAGATCCATTCAGGGCATCGAGGAATCCGTCATCTGCGTTTTCTTCTCCATCATCCGTCTGCGCCTTGGCTTTGAGAAGTGCAATCTCCGCCCGCTGTTTCTCTGTCGCAAGATCCATATGATCTGTAAGCCACTGCAAGGCTTTCATCCGGTCGGCAAGTTTGATTTTTACACCATACGGTGTTCCTGTGACCTCGTCAATCACACTTCCATCCGCCTCTGCTTTCATCTGCACGCCTGCTCCTGTCACGGTGACGAAATCGTTCACATCCGCAAAAGCAATATCCATGTACTTCTGGAAGATATCGGACTCACTCAGGAACTCCCTGTTGAGCCGATCCTGCTTTAACCGCAAGATTTCATCTTTTATCCTAGCATTTCCTAGCATTCGCGGACCATTTACCAGAGCCGTTGTATAATCACATCCATACGCTTTCTGGTATGCCTTGGTCGCATTAAAGCATCGGATGTAATATACGCAAAAAAGCTGTTGCTTATCGGTCAAATCAGTATTCTGTATTACTGCTTCAACCTCATGTGCAACAGGCTCTTTCTTTGCTTTCTTCGCTCGCTTACTTTCTTTCGCAACGTTGCATTCCTTTTTCTCTTTCTTTCGCAACGTTGCATTGCCGCCATCATCCCACTTATACCGGTTCTTCCAGCTCCGCACAGTTCCCTCGGCTATCCCAAGCTGGTTTGCAATCTCTATTAGCTTAAGCCCTTGCTTATACATTTCAAAGGCTTTGTCCGCTCTCGCATCTTTTGCCTTTGGCAAGGACCATCACCTACCTTTTCTTTACATACAAAAAAGCACCCGTCATTAAACGGGCGCCTTCTCTGGGTTGGGGGAGTTGCAAAAAGCAAATGGCTCTTGGCTCTCTCAATTCACTTCTTGCAGTTTATACTATACATTGATTTTTCGTAACATGTGTAACATTCGTAACAAACTTTTACGCAGCATCCATAAATCTCTGAAACTCCATCTTAACGCTTCCCTCGGTGCTTTTTCTCCCCATTCTTACAGCCACCTGTTCCCAGCTCATTCCCTCAAAGAACTTATACCGGATGATCCTCTGCATCCGTACCGGTATGCCGTTCATCCACTGCTCCACCTGCAGCTTGATCTCTTCCGAATGGGCTTTTCTCTCTTCCAGCAGTTTCTCTTCTATACGCAGCTGCGCATCATCCGTGTATGTGAACGATGTTCCTTCAATCTTGAAATGTGTCTCTGCATACGGGAAATCATTCATCGAACCTTTCACACTTCCTGTCACAATCGTTTGCCGCTTACGCTGCAATCTCTTAATATCCTGCTCCGTCTCCCGGATCATCTCACATGCATCTACATACTGCTCCAATATTTTCTTATCTACTCCCACCGTATTCTCCCCTTTCTGGTATTATCACTGCAATGTTTCTGATAATATCATACAATAGGTTGGGAGTGGATTTGTGCCAAATTCATAAAAATAAATTCGTCTCTATTTCTGTAAAGCATTGATCTTTTTTATAAAAAATTTGTTAAGTATATCATATATTCCCATACAATTATCCGCCGCATAACATATAATTTTTTTATCATCATCCAGCGCTTCATTTAACCCATTTATATACGAATTTATATATTCATCTATCTCCCAGTCTATTCCATTTATCAGTAACGTTATTCTTTTTTCCCCGCTCTTTATTACGTTGTCTCCGCAATTTGCTCCGCATGCCAATGCAAGTTTATACATCACAGCTCTATTAAAGTTTTGAACTTGCTCTACCATTCTCTCTAAATCACTTCTTATTTGAAATATATTTTTATACTCGTTGATTTCTGTCCTTATATTATAAATATTATCTTTGCACCAATCTATGAAGTCAGCTACTCCATAATAATTTGTTCTCCAAACTATCGGCTCATATAATTGGGCACGATAAGAAGCATTAAATTCCTTAAAAAACATCATTCCTATTATTCTTTCATTCTCTTCCTTAATGCTATTTGTTGTCCTTGTAAAAAAAGAATCATAGTGCGCATCTTTCAAATGTTGAAATTCATGATAAATTATGTTTTTAACATATAAGTCTAATTTTCCATTATCTAATACAATTCTATTATAGTTTAAAACAATGCAATATTTGTTGTTCTTTAATTTAGCAAGTGTACCATTTGCCTCTTCGTTAAGTTGCACATCTAGTTTTTCTCCAACAAGCAGAACCTCATCCGTCAATATAACATCCTGCAACTTCTCTAAGTAGTCACTAAAAATCGTATTTCCAATAAAATTAACCTCTTTTGTAAGTAATTCAATATTTTTATCAATAAGATTATCAAGTTTATGATTTACCAAATTATTCTTTATATGGATTTGACGTTTCATTGACGTTCCCCCGATCAACTATTTTTAAGATATTGTATCATTTTTCTCTCTACCACACCATCCTCAACTGCCCATTCTTCTCTTCCACCAGATGCACCATCCTCTGCCGCATCAACCTCTTTGCTGTACCTTTTTTTCTGTAAAAATGTCTCCTACTGATAGGGATAACGCCGTGGTGTGCTTCCAGCATATCGTAACTGGTGCCGCGCACGATGGATTCCGTCAGTTCCGCAGCAATGAAGCTGTCCACGCTCTGGCAGATTTCAAATATTTCTTTTTCATCCACGCACATTCCCCCTTTAAAACTTTCTTTTCCTATTTTTCTCCCTGCCAGATCTTCGGTGTGCCGTCCATCATTGCCACATATTTTCCGTAACTCATCCCGACTTTCCTTGCCTTCTCCAATACATCATTCAGATTGCCGTTGTTGTGCGTCTTTTCTCTCTGCTCTCTACGTTTCTCCCTGTTATATGCGTTTCTACAATCTTTCCCACAGGTAAGTGCTCTGCCGCAGATAGTTTCAAAGGACTTTCCACAGATGATGCACTTTTTGGTGTACACTTTATCGTTGAGCATTTTGCTTTCCTCTCTTTCTGACATTTACTATGTCACTGCATCCGGCGATCAAGAGTGTTGCTGTTAAAATTGCTGCTAAAATTTTCTTTTTCATAACTGCTCCTTTTCTCTGCTCTCTTCTTCCTCGATTGCCTTATAAAACTCGCTCGCTTTAATTTCTGTCATAAAATCGAGTAGCTTTACTTCTACATTCTCCGCCGAACCATATAAAACATCACCGATCATAAAGCACCTTGTGCTATATTTCCCACAAAATCTCATTCCGTAGCAGAAGTAATCCGGTTTTTTCGGCTTTGGTACCGTCTTTGCAATCTCAAGCCAGTCCTTGGTAATCTGACAGTTTGCTCTGAAACGTCTAACACCGTTTTCGTAATATAATTTATTTTTTGTAAACATACCCTGAAATTTCTGCAAATCATTTTTAGTTGGAATAATTATTACCGCTCTATCGTCTGGAATATATTGCGTCGACTCAATCCCGTGTTCCTCCGAAAATTTCTTAAATGCCTGCGCATTCGCTTTTACATTTTTCTGATACTGTACATATGCTTTATAAAAATCACTGTCTTTGTTAATTGTAAAAAATTTCTCCATCTATTTATCCTCTCTTTCCGCCCCGCCGCATTACTGCTGGCGGAGCTATAGCTGTTTGACCTCATGTAAACCGGAGCTGTCCGGCCTGCTACTCTACATAAAGTCAAATAAATTCGTTTGCGCTTCATGCTGTTTCAAGCGTTTCTTTGACAAATCATAATAATATTTGTCCTTTTCAAATCCCACGTATTGCAATCCGGCATCATGCGCAGCCATAAGGCTGCTTGCACTTCCTACGTGTGTATCAAGAAATTTCATACCGCGCTCTGCATATCTGCTAAATATCCAATCGTATAATGCTTTTGGCTTCTGTGTAGCGTGCAATCTATCTTTTTCATTTGACATTCCTACCCATTCTTTAGCAGTTCCGTCAAGATTAGTCCAAGCATACTCGCACATTGAAAAACTTACATTTTCTGATATTTGTGGTTTTCTCCAGACAAGAAAACATTTTGTTGGTGGAAGATAAAAGTAGTTACCCCCCCCCCAAATAATTTGCTTCTTACTTACTCTGAACAGTTCGTCAAAGTACTTTTCATCCGGTATTTCGCTATCCCAATATGCTTTTGGATAAGCAGACTTCTTGTCTCCTTTTCGTCTTCCTATGTTGCAGTTAATATTTATTCCATATGGAGGATCTACAACGGCAATATCGAAATACTTATCTGGGAATTCCTTCATACCATCCATACAATCCATGTTGTAATAACCGAAATCCATCATGGCATCACCTCCGGAAAGTCTTCAAATCCCATCTGTTCATCTTTTTCAAAGACAAGCATTTCTCCCTTGGCTCTCTGATAAAAATTGCGATCAATTTCAAATCCGAAAGCATTTCTCCCTATCTCAGCTGCCGCGCGCAATGTACTACCGCTTCCGCAACACGGATCAATAACCACGTCGCCCGGGTCCGTAAAAATCTCAATCAGTTTTTTCAGTACCACAACCGGTTTCTGCGCTGGATGTATCTTCGGAATGTCCTTTCCGTCCTTTTCCCAGGTAAACCGGTTGAAGATCATATGCCCCGTACCTCTGATGGTTTTCCCATCTTCATCAAATTTTGCCCCATTTCTGAACTTTGGCAACTTGTCCCGATACAGTACCAGAGCATACTCTGTAGCTCCTACAACACGCATATTTGCTTTAAGAACCTGCGGGCTGTAATTTTTTACAAATACAAGCGGTATGTAATGCTCAAATCCATGCTTCTTTGCCGCCGCAATCAATGTCTGCATCTGCTCAAAGGCGCAGAACACGATCATGCACGGCGCGTCAGAACTTCGCCCTCTAGTTCCGGCTTTCTTCGGTTCTTTCTTAAGCATCTTGCTGCAGAAATGGAAATATTCATACAGGTTGAAGTTAAAATCTGAATTGAACGCCGCTTTACCCACAAGCTTACTCTCTCCGTTTTTATTGTCTCCACCGTTGTACCACATCGGATTGCTGCCGTAGAAATTCTTCCCTACGTTGTAAGGCACATCGGCAATAATAAGCTGTGCCGACGGTATCGCGTACTTTTTGTAATTCTGCATAGAATCTCTGTAAATTTCACATTTTGTTTTCATTTTCTTTTTAGGAACCCGGCGCGCCTTTTATCCGGATAGGTCCCGGCTCCTTTCATATCAATTTTTCTAATTTCGGAATAATCTCTTCCGTCTTTATGTAACGCTGATAATACTGGTTTATAAGCTCTTCAATATGATGCGTTAGTGTGTCTACTTTTTCCTGTAGCGCATCCCGCTCCTCTTCGCATTCTTCCCGTTCAGCTTGGACGGCATCAATGTCTCCCATCTCATCTTCGAGGATGTCATGCTCTGTTTGCAGTTCATCATATTCAGCCTGTAACTCCTCATATTTCTGTCGCAGTCCGCCATCGCAACCATTTTCAAAGGCTTTCCGAACAGCTTCGTAAACTTCTGGTTTCATGTAATCACGGAAATCATCCATCCTCGTGATATAGGCAACCTGTCCTTTATACTCAAATCCAATCATTTATTTTTTCTTATCTCTGGTCTTGAACTTATACACATCGTTTCTCTGCCGGTTTACCGCACTCGGGTAGCCGTTCAGCTTACTCGCTCTGCTCTTTCCCATGTGCACCTCCCTCATTTTGAGGTTCTTTCAAAATTTCATCTAAGCAGGCATTCCAACCCACCCGACGTATTGATGTGCTGATATCTTCATAACCGGATTTAAGTTCCGATATCTTCTCCGGTAGTTCCCGGAGCGGGCACCAATCCGGTTTTTCTCCGTCTGGTACAAGTTTCCCTGTCGCACAGCACAGATATTCGTCATCATTCTCTGTCTCATAGCACAATGTGCATTTCTGGCAAACCTGTTCCGGCATATCCGTAACTAATACTGCTTTAGCCATAATTTTTTTACCTCCAACTAAGATAATTTATATCTGTCTCTCGCCGCGGAACGAAACATCATAAAAAGCATTTCCGATAATGCTTTTTCTCTACTTCTGCGCTTTGCTTTCTTGATTACGGTCAGTTCTCTCCAGTTATTCCGCCAAGTGCTTTCTGTTGGCACAATCACGCCAACAAAATATGGGATTTCTTTTGATATAGCCGCATATACTTCCTCCGGCATTACAAGATAGTTGTAGTCACCGATGAAATTCAAACCATGTCCCGAATGAAAATCCTCAACAGAAGATTTTATCTCGTAACAGTAAAAGTCCCCTTTCTCAATCCCAGAGACTGTATTGTTCACAGGCTTAAATCTCATGTAATCCACTCTGATAGCGTGTCCTGTGGCATAATCAAACGTGACTTCTTTAGCCATATAAATTCTTGTGTCGTTTTTGGGATTTATATATCTTTCAAGCGCTAAAGAAAGTTCTTTCGTAATTTCTGGTCGTTTGCTCATATTTCCTCCGGTTTCTCGCACCGCTCAAATTCGATTACCCACACCCACGGGGATGCATCCCAGCCGTAGCGGTCAAGGTTGGATTTCTTGATGGTATTGTTCCATATTTTGACAAAATGCTCTCTTGCAGTATGTACATTATCATATTCATTGTTAGGCGAATGAATAAAGCCACGGTTATCTATCGCACCTTCTTTTTTCGCACCTTCCTCTGTAATATCCTGTAACCGCTCCACCCTCACGTCTGTAACCTTTAACCAGATACGCGCGGCTTCTTTCGGCATGCGGATGGATGGGTGCCACATTGCATCTCCATATATTTCATCTGTTGCCCGGTACATATAACAGCCACAGCTTTTATTCAAGGCGCTCTGTTGTGGTTCTCGGTAACAATTTCCATGTTCGTCTCCCTCGCAACAACAACATTCAAAATGTTCCCATGTTTCCCGGACATAAAGAATATCGCCCGGCTCGCAAGGCAACTTAAAAAATTTCTCTCCATACCCATCTGCAAATGTAACTCTACACGATATGTACCCTTTAGGTGTAAAAGCGGTATATCCCCATACTGCATCATCAGGAATAAAGCCTTTTACAATTCTTCTCGTTGCATCTTTTCTCCCGTCCAGAATCGCCCGAACCATTTCTGTATTGAATAAAATCGGTAACGCTCTACTCATCCTCCGCTTCCTCCGTTTCTTCCTCCTGGCAGTAATACACAATCGGATTGCTCGCATCACAGTCGCAGTTATTCCATTCGATATCTTCTAATGCCCTCTCTTTTGCAATCTGAATGGCTTCCGCTTCTGTATCAGCTTCAATGTCATCATAGTCAATCGTTAATTGTAAACCTACGCCCGCATTCCACTTAGCCATCTACTCCACCACCTTCCACGATCTCGATTGCATGCGCATAACTTCTTGCTTTTTCTTTCCCAAGATCCTTGTCGTAGGCATGCTCCAAAAACTTCCGTTCATTCTCCAACTGCTCCACAGCCGCCCGGCATTCTTCCACTGTGCCGATTGCGCGGTACTGCTGTACTTCCTCCAGTGCCTTGATCGCCATTTCCAGATCTTCCATTCCACCTTTTCCGGCTACCTGTTCCACCGTATGCATCCGGTACTTGATTCTTTCGATTGCTTCATTCTCTTCCATATCTATCCCTCCTAATCTGCCATTACCGGCAAAGCAAACGCCCACAGGCACCACGCCGATCCCGTCATCTTGATTCCGGCGATAACCGCAATGCTAACGGCAATCCACTTCACGGCTTTTTCAAAGCCCGATTTTTTGTTCTTGCGCTTCTCTCGGCATATATCGTAGCTCGGGCACTCCATGCAGCAATATGTTTTTCCAAGTTTGCATTCTTTTTCGCAACTCATTATTTTCCCTGCTTTCTCCTGTACCTTAACTGATACGGCACCTCTCTGAATCTCTTAAGCGCGTCGCTGCTCACATGCTTGCTCGGGCGTGTCATCTTCTCGCTGATCTCCGCCATGCGCCTGCGGCGCTCCTTGCTGTCTCTATGCATTTACCTCTCCCCCTCCCGATCGTAACGGGCACCACCTCGGCGACGTTTTAACCACCGCCAGAACCTCCCGCTCCGCTTTCTTGCAAAAACTCATGGGATCGAACCGCTCTCTCTGGATTTTTCCGCAATGTTCACACTCCGCGCAGATATGTACCGGCTCATAGCCGTCATTTTCTGTCACGTATCGGAGACCATTTTTATTCACGTAGTACGCCAGTCCACTGTATTCACATGCTCCGTTCATTGCCGGATATATGATCTCGTTGTAAATCTGGATGATCGTCTTTCCTGCTTCAAGCGCTGCCACGATATCCTCTCGGTACGGGTCATACATGCTCGTTCTTTTTCTTCTCTCCATTGCCCTGTCCTCTCATAACTTTTTCAATCATCTCTTCCTGATTCCGCTCTGCAATATGATCCCGAACCGATTCCTCCGGGAATGCAATCTGATATGTCCGCTCCTTGATCCGGTTGGTGATCCGGTCATCGTACCGCAGGCTGTCCAATGATTCGTTGCTCGTAAAGATAGTCACTTTCTTGTTGATGTACCGCTCGTTGATAATCTGGTACATCTTGTCGTTGATCCACGCCGCCGGGGATTCCACACCGAAATCATCGATAATCAGCACATCCACCGTGTTAAGCGCATCCAGTAACCGGCTCTCACTGTATTCGGCATCCCGCCGCCATGTATTCTTGATCTCCTGCAGGATGGTCAGCGATACTGCAAACTTAACCGCATAGCTTTTCATAAGCTCATTCGCAATACCTGCGGCGATCCGTGTTTTTCCGCTACCCTTTGTGCGGGACCAGATAAACAGCCCCATGCCCTGATCCCTCTGGCTCCCGAAATCATCCAGGTAAACCTTTATGATCCGGCAGGCATCTGCCACCGTCTTTTTGCTGTCCGGCTGTCGGTACACATCCGTGCGGAAGGTTTTCAAATCCATCCCCCGGAACGCTTCCGGAATATCCGCAAACCGCAACCGCCTTGACATCGCCGCCCGCTCCCGGCACTTACATTCCACCGCCGTTGTGATACCGTCCTTTTCGGTCAAGATCCACTCGGTACCATTGCACAACGGACACACATCAGAATCCCTCGAATTCTCCGGTGTCTCCAAGTTCTCCGAGCCGCTCATTGATCGATTTTTCATGCGCTGTAGTATTTTCTCCAGCGTTTGTTCCATCTGCTCCATTGCCCGCTCCTTTTAGATACTGCATAAATACATTCTCACGAAGCCAGTTTTCCGCTTTCTTGATATACCGCTCCGCCGTTCTGTCCCGCCGACAAGCATCCGCATAATTCTGCGCCGCCCGTATCAGATCATCCTCCGGTACGCCAGCCATCACCGCATTGCAGTATTCCGATTCTGCCAGATAGCCAGTACACTTTTTCGGGTAGGTTGCAGCAAATTCCACGAACCGCTCCACGGGGGATATAGGGGGTGTATTTCTTCCCTTCTTTCCTTCTTTCTTTTCTTCTATTGTTGGCGTTAGAATGTCGTTAGAATGTCGCTTGCTTGTCTCTTGACTGTCGTTTTGCTTGTCGCTCGTCTGGTATAAATCGTACTTAACCACTGTAAATACGGTATATTTGTTTGTCGTTTTGCTTGTCACTTCACCTGTCTTTTTCAAATGCGAAATTGCTGTCCGAATTTCGCGCTCCGTAAGTCCAGTTTCGCCCGCCAGCTTCCCGATGGACGAGACAAATGATCCTCGCGGAACCGTTGTCCCTTTAAAATTTCCATCCTTCCAGTTGGCTTTCAACAGCATGTGGATGAACAGCCGGGTGGTATTGATATCCGTGTACCATTCCCATTCCAGCAACCCCCGGCTCAATTTTATGTAGTTGCCATCCAATCATCCCACCTCCCGGATCAATACCTCTATCCGTGGGTTTTGAGTATCTACGTCAAACCGATCGCTGAACCCAACAATATGTTCCCATCCATCATTTTTCAGCACTCCTTTGTTGACCAGTGCATCCTGAATCACTTTGCGCCCAAACGAAGATATATTATCGAGATCCCGGCGCTTGTTCTTTTCAAACCATGCATATTCCATATACACCGGCTTCTGGATCTTAACTCCACGCAAACACTGCTCTATATACGCAGATACGATTCTTTCGTTATTCGCTTTCAGTTCTCCGCCTTTATATCTACTGGATTTATCTGCACGGATGAAGTCGTTCAAATTATCCAGTCTCCCCGGGACTACCAGTAAATACTCCAACTTCTCTCCTCCTCTCAAACGCCAGCTTCATGGCAAGGCGCTTCGACTGTATCGCTCTCGCGCGGTGCAATTCCTGTGCCAAATACTCATTTAATTCCTTTTCATCAACCGGATCTCCTGGGATGGGGCGGTAATAGCCAGCGCCCACATTGATAATGCAATCCCCGTTCCGATTAGCATCTTCTATATTCTTTCTAAGCGCCCTATCTTCATACGATTTTGTCGGCCGCAGTAGTGGGCGCGCATGTCCATAGGGAATATCATTTATCGTTTTCATATACCCCTTTCCCCTCCGGGACGACCCCGGAGGTATCATCATGGCTTCGACAATTCGTGATATAATAAGTCTCCGCATGATCGGTTTCTTTCGCCCGCAGGCGGGTGTTTCAACCCTATAACCAGCTCCGCCCGAATATCCGCCGGAACTCTTCTCTGCTTCCGTAATGGCTTTCAAAATATTCCTGTGCCATCTGCTTAAGCTTCAGATCCATTTCAGCGGCATTCTTCCCCGCCTGCGTTCCATTCGGATGCAGATCCGGACGAAGCGGTATGACAAATCCATACTTCTCGCTATTCTTCCGGTTCGGATTACCCGGGAAAATATGATGGCGCTCAACCGGCGCGGCGCCGGTAAAATAACAATGTTCCATATCATCCGTAAATACGCTCCATAATCGCTTCATACGCCCCACCGCTCTTTCATTTCTGCAAGTTCTGTAGGCGTTACAGTCTCGATACCGAGTTCTTTGGCATCCGCCACCGTCCCGTCAATCAAAACAGACATTTCTTTCGTGTCATATGTATGGCTGCCGCGGTAAATCTTATAAAACGTAGCTTTTTCCTCATACTTAACAGGAATTGCATGTATGCTTTCCTGCTCCCACATGAATTCCTCCGGAGCGTTTGTTTTATAAACCATGATGCTGCCATCCGGTAATAACTGGGGCTGCCCATATTTACAGATCAGCACATTTTTAGCTTTTGCCTTAGATATTGTCAGTGCATCCGCAATCTTGCCGACAAGAACATGGAAATAAGCATTTGCATCCAGTGATCGCCGCTGTGTATATCTAACAGCTTTGATTTTCAATTTGTCATAGCTTCTCAGCTTGTCATATTCGCTTTTCACCACATCATTCTCATTGACCTCAAATGTGATCCTAAATCGGTTCGTATCGAAATCGAGAGATGCACCAACCGCTTTTCCAGTAAGTTCCATCAGGCATCAGCTTCTTTCTTTTTCTTATACCAGGTCTCTACCTGTTCGATCAGCTTGTTTGCCAGCTCCGTAGAAATATCAGATGTACCGGAAAAATTGTACATTTTCTTAAGTCGGTTCATGATATCTACTGCCTTTGCGTTCTCACACATTTCAGCATAGGCATCCACAAATCTATTGATTTTATGTAACTGCTCTGCTGTCGCCGGTGTAAACTGCGGTGCTGGTGCAACTGGTTCCGGTGTCTCGCCGTCCGGGTCTTTCATCTCCTCGGTCGGAATGCAAAATACCTGAAAGCATGCATATTTAAATGCAATCGCCATTGCCTTGTTGGTTGCTTTATCTCCACTGTCCATGCCCTCGCCAACTGTGATTGCTTCAATAGACGAGCCGTCCTCTGCATAGAACGTATATTTTATCCGGCAGATGGAATAGATCAGAACCGCACCCTTATTTGTGGTTCGCTCCTGTCTCTGCTGTTCCAATACTTCCGGAACAATAAAAACATGATTCTTTACCAGCGCCGGATTGATTGCATTCATGACCGCATCAATTCCGCGGTACTTAAAGCCCTGCTGTTTATTTACCGCATCCTTGCCGACTGCCCCGATCTCTTCCATGCACCGGGAAATGGCTTCGTAAATGTTCATTTTCTTTGCCGTCTCTGCCATGCCTTACATCCTCCGATACTCAATACCATACTCACGCATAGCAGATTCAAGCTGTACAATCTGGAACGGATCAGCGACAACTTCGTATCTGATCGTTTCTGCACAAGGCATCGGTTCTACAACTTCCTCCTCTTTCACAGCAACCGGCTCTTCCTGTACCGCTTCATCTGCTTTCAGTTCAACCTCTGCCGCTTTGCGTGCCTCCTCTTCTGCCCTTCTCTGCTCTTCCTCCGCCTGCCTACGCAGAATCTCTTCTTTCTGCTTCTGGTACTGGTTCATAATTCCGATAGCATCCGACAATTCCAATGTTGCCTTGTACTTCGCCAGACCCTTATCCTCAAACTCTGATTCCATCGCCCGGATAGTCGCAAGGTCTTTCTCTACATGCTCCACATGCGCTGTGATGGCTTCTGTGATAGATTTCTGTGTGGTCGTGGCGTTTTCCCATCTGCTGTCATAAATGCGATCCAGTGGCAGATATGCTGCTGCAGTCTCGTGTTCTGCCATAATGGAAGTATATGTATCGCCGATCAACACTTTCTTTTCCTCTACACGCTTACGCTCGAACTCTTCGATCTGCCCGCTGATAAAGTCGATCGGTTCATCAATCAGCTTGTCCAGTTCCTTGACCTGCGCTTCAAAATTGGTATAAGGCACCATAAATGCTTTCTTGATCTCGATTCTCCTGTCGTTCATCGCCTTTTTCAGCTTACGCAGGCTTGCCACTGTCTTTTTAGCTTCCGGCTGGGATTCCGCGGTAAACACCATCCCTTTGTACTCCTCCAGCCCTGCCGCAAGGGCTGCCTTGATCTCTTCAAAATTGGTCTCGATACTTCCGTTTTTCTGCTCTACCAATAAGTTAATTTCCTGCATCTTCTATCTCCTTTTCTTCTCTAAACCGCTCATCGCGGTCGTATATTGCTGCCAGTTTCTTTCTATGCCGCTGTGCCCGTGCCTGCTCCGCTTCGTATTCGTCCCAGTCCGGCGCATCCGGCGCGATCTCAATCATCGATATACTCCCACTCTCCTTTGTCGCCATTGTCACTGATCTTAAGTCTCACTGCTGTCTCTGGCGAAACAGCCAGCACCCCGCTAATGCTCCCGTCGTCCGTAACGGTAATAGTGGCAATTCCCGCAACGCCGACCCCTTCCAGTGTTTCCGGCAATTCCCGCAACACATCCACGAGATTGCACATGTCCTTGTTACATAACCTTGCTTTCATTCAAAAAATCCTCCACTTCCAGCTGCGTCCATTCCGTTGCCTGGATCATCCACTCCATCTTCTCTTCTCGCTGCTGCCGCTCCGTCTCCCCGGTAACACATTCATCACACATACCATTCCGACCCTCACCCGGGTCCATCATGCAACCGCAGCACCTACATTGATACTCGTACATTGACATATCCTCCACATCAGTGTTACAATAAACGCAGAAATACTTATGTATTCCTACGGTAAATAGCACCTGCGTTCGCCAAAACAGTCAGGGTGCTATTTTTTTGTCCAAATCGATAAACTCCACATCCGCATCCAGCCTGTCCCGTCTGCGGATAAAGTAAAAACATGCTTTCCGCCGCTCGGCTCTGCGCAGCTCCACCGACATGATCGCCAAGCCCGCCAATGATACCAACGCGCCTAACGCAATCACGGCAATGAGGTAGTAATAATAAATGCCGTCTGCATCACACATTCCACCAAAAAACATTATGCCGACTCCGACCGCCGTAATAATCTTGCCTATCCTTTTCAACGTTCTCACTCCTTTCTTATGGCTTGTCCGCCGCTACCGCCTAAGCGGTTTCATCCTTCGTTATCCCGCGCATCTCTTCATCACGCTTCCGCTGATAATGGATCTTAACCAATGCCTTGGTAAGCCGTTCCGATGCTCCCTCGGTTATCGTTACGCTGCAGGTAATCTCCTTTTTCTTTCTCTTTGCCATACATTTCCACCTCCGTTAAATCATATGACAGCCTGCTTGTACCCTTTTCCTGCTTTGTGCATCATCTCCTCCGTTGTCAAACTATTCTTGTATGTTATTCTTCATGTGTGGTACAATCTCCTTACAGGACGTTGCCGCGTCCGAGTATTATGAAAGGAGAACACTACTATGGGTAAAGAACTTCATAAACCTGGAACCGATAATTTACCAAAAGGCGAATACCGCGAAGTTGGTCCTCGTGGCGGCGAGGTACCTCATGCGCGCCAAGTAACTATTGACCCAGGAGACCGTCTTCCACCAACACAGGAAAAAGGTCGTAAATGGGAAAAAATTTAATTTCCACTTTCCCCGAGAGTCACTTTCTAAGTGGCTCTCAAATTGTGATTCTTTTTTTCCAAAAGCATATCGCCTTGCCAAGTATATTTATCTGAATCCACGACTCTGCATATCGAACTCCATTTTCTCTATACTTGGTAATGTAATGATGTATCACTCCTCTCATCTCCCTTCTTATTTGCTGTCCAGATTATTGGACAGGTGTTGTTTTCCACAATATGTTGATATTGTTGATAACATTCATATCAATATATAGATATTTTTGTATTGACATATAAACATTTGTTCTATATAATCAACTTACAAACGTGTTCCATTTAAGGAAGGAGTTGATTATCATGGGAACAAATCAATGGGTATCTCCACGCGGTGACAAATGGGCTGTCCACGGTGAAGGAAACCAACGCGACACTAAAATATTTGACCGTCAATCGGATGCTGCCGCTTATGCAAGAGATATAGCCATTAACCAAAAGAGCGAAGTTATCATTCAAGGTCGGAACGGTCAAATTCGTTCTAAGGACAGTTATGGCAATGACCCTTGCCCTCCACGCGACAAAGAACATTAATCGTATTTTGGCGTCAATCGAACCCTGTATCCATCCGCAACAACCGTTTCACCATTTGTAATTGTTGCTATGGTTGCAGGGTTCTTTTCATCTGTTTCAACAACAATCTTGGTGTAATCTTTTAACGTTTCCGTTTTTTCCATTTACTTATCTCCCTTCTTAAACAGTTCGTTTGCATCAACGCTTAAAGCTGTAGCAATTCTTAAGATATCAATATCCTTGATAACCTTCCGACCGTTCATCATTGCACTGAACTGCTGTTCTGAATATCCGGCTTTCTTTGCCACTGCGCTTTGCTTTAAGCACCTGTCCTTAATAATTCCTTTTACATTTGGTGCTACAATAGAATTCAAGTTTTCACTTCCTTTCCTCAAGTTTCTTTAGTTCTGTTTCAGAATAACTCAAGTTTATTTAGTTGTCAATATGTTATTCTAAATTTTCTTGAGTTTTTATATTGATATTTGAATATTTCTGATGTATAGTGGATTTACAAGGAGGTCAATCACATGGGTATTGGATATAGAATAAAAGAAGCTAGAGAACGGTTAGGATTGACACAAACTGAATTAGGGCAGAAAGTTGGTGTAACAGGCTCTGCAATCACAAACTATGAAAAAGAAACCAGTCATCCCAAAGAGCAAGTCATTTATAAGTTAATGGAAACTCTTGGTGTGGATGCAAATTACCTATTCCAAGATTGTATGCACATTCCTCCAAAGGATAATGACATAGCTTTATCCGAGTATGAACATATAAAAAAATACCGCGACCTCGACGATCACGGCAAAAAAATGGTCGATTTTACCTTAAAAGAGGAATATGAACGCTCTGTTGCAGAAAAGAAGAAATCCGACAACATTGTTCCTATGACAGTCCGGGAATCTTCTGATTATGAAGTTAATGCCGCACACGCCGACGATTACATGGGTGCACCGGACGAACTAAAACAGTTGGAAGAAGATATTATGGATGACGAAAACTTCTAGTCCAAAGAATTGGACACATAATGCGCTATTATATATCTCACAGGAGGGATTTATATGCCGGAGTTAAGTAGATTTTACGGAATCATCATTAAAATGTATTTCAACGATGTACAACAGCATCATAAGCCACACATTCACGCATTTTACGGAGACTATGAAGCCGTGATTGCCGTCGATGGCGAATTGTTAGCTGGCTCTATCCCCGCCAAGCAATTAAAAATTATCAACGGTTGGCTTGCCATATACGAAGACGAAGTATATGACGCGTGGAACAAAGCCGTCAAGGGCGATCACTTTGACAAGATCAATCCATTATAGGAGGTGCCTTTATGTTTGAAGTAAACGGAATTGTATATGCAAATGAATTTAAGGAATCATTGAAGCTTACAGATGCCAGAGTTACTGACAGATTGATGATGCTTCTTACATTTTCTACCGGGGAGAAGCGTGTGTTTGATGCAACTGTACTGACTGGATCTGCTTTTGAACCGCTGAAAGATGAATCCGTATTTGAAAATTTCAAAATCGTACATGGCGCTCTTACATGGATGGATGAGGAAATAGACTGTGCGCCGGAATATATGTATGAACATAGTTACGCATACGAAGAAATGTGTGTTTAGCTTATTGGGGGAATATATTTGACATACGAAGAACTTTTAATAGAAGCCGATAACAATAACCTTACCGTAAAAGAAAAGCCGCTCCCTGTCAGCAAGGGGCGGCTCAAAGGAAACCGGATCGCTATCAGAAAAGATATGACCGAAACAGAAAAGACCTGCGTCCTCGCCGAAGAACTCGGACACCACTACACCGCAACCGGCAACATACTCGATCAGTCCACCGTAGAAAACCGCAAACAGGAAATGCGCGGCAGGATCGTAGCCTATAACAAGCTGGTCGGCTTGCGCGGCATCGTGGATGCCTACTTGCACCACTGTCAGAGTATATCAGAATCAGCGGAGTACCTTGAGGTGACCGAGGAGTTTTTAATTGATAGCCTTAATTACTACAGAAATAAGTATGGTGTATACACGAAACTGGATAATTATGTTATCTTTTTCCAGCCTAATTTAGTGGTCATGGAATTGATATAAATGGGATGAAATTAATATTAGATGTCCTTAACCTAGAAAATATCTAATAAAATTTAGGAGGAAATCGCATGAAAATAAATGCAAATGGAACTGAAATATCTTTAATTACTGATTCGAGATCAAACGAAGATTATATTTCATTGACAGACATCGCAAAATACAGAAATCCCGATGATGCCTCTGGGGTTATTGCCAATTGGTTGCGTAACAGAAATACTATAGAATATCTTGGTTTATGGGAGCAAATGAATAATCCAAATTTTAACCCCATCGAATTCGAGGGGTTTAGAAACAACGCTGGTTTAAACTCCTTTACATTATCACCACAAAAATGGATATCTTCCACAAATGCCATTGGAATTATCTCGAAACCAGGTCGATACGGTGGAACATTTGCCCACACAGATATTGCTTTTGAATTTGCATCTTGGGTTTCTCCAGAATTTAAACTATACGTTATTAAAGATTATCAGCGACTAAAAGCAGATGAAGCCCACCGTCTTGAAATTGGCTGGGACACCAAGCGTGAATTATCAAAAATCAATTACCGCATACATACTGATGCTATCAAAGAATTTTTAATCACACCAGAATTAACAAAGCAAGAAAAAGGATATAAATATGCAACCGAAGCAGACATTTTAAATGTAGCCTTATTCGGGAAAACTGCAAAGCAATGGCGTGAAGAAACCGGAAATAAAAAAGAGAATATGCGTGATCATGCAAGTGTCGAGCAACTCATTGTTTTAGTTAACTTAGAAAGCATGAATGCTGATTTGATACGCCAGGGGTTATCACCACAAGAACGTTTACAAAAACTCCGTAGTGTTGCTTACTATCAGCTCAACTCTTTATACAATAGCAACGCTGCCAATAAATTAAAAACCACTATTCAAAATCAAATCGAACAGAAATAAAAAACCGCCCTACTCTTTCAAGCAGGACGGTCACGCTCCCGATGATACGGTAGCCCTAGACAAGCATATTGTATCATTCGGAGCAGCCAAGTGCAAGCGGAACACACGTTCCACGCTGGCTGTTATTTTTATACCTATTTTTACATACACTGTACAGGAACAAAGGAGTGATACTATGCTTAGAATCGGAATCTATCCACGAAAATCGGTCTACCGGGACAACAGTGACTCGGTGCAGGTGCAGATCACGGCGTGCAAGGACTACGCCCGGCTGATGTTCAAGGATCAGGAACTGGATTTCAGAATCTACGACAAGGACGAGGGGTTCTCCGGGAAGAATACGCACCGCCCTTCCTTTACCGAACTGATGGCGGATGTCAAGGCGGACGAACTCGATATCATCATCGTCTACAAGCTGGACCGTATCAGCCGAAGCGTCAAGGACTTCTCAGAGATCTATGAGACGCTGCAGCAACACAATGTCTCTTTCCTGTCGGTAAAAGAATCCTTTGACACTTCTACACCGATGGGACGGACCGTTATGTATATCCTCTCGGCATTTGCACAGTTGGAACGCGAGAACACCGCAGAGCGTGTTGCGGACAATATGGCAAGCCTGGGGGAAGCCGGGAAGTGGACGGGCGGCACCCTGCCGCCGGGTATGACCTCTGTTCGTAAGAAGATCGGCGATAAAACGCACTCTTATCTCATCGTGGACGAGCAGCGGATCAAGACGGTAAAATATATCTTCTCCCTCATGCTCTCCGGCACATCCATCACCAAGCTGGAGCGCACATTGCGCACGGAGGGAATCCGCACGGAACGGGATGCCTTTTACAGCTGCAGCAAGCTATACAACCTCTTCACCAATCCGGTCTACTGCGCCAACGATATGGACGCGTACTACTACTTTCTGGAAAAAGGCTACAAGCTTCCTGATCCAGCACTCTTCGACGGCAGACACGGGCTGATCGGCTACGGCCGCACCACGCAGTCCAACGGAACGACCGTCAGAAAAGATACCTATTCGATTGCTATCGGCATTCATGATCCGGTTCTCTCCGGTGCCGACTGGATCGCCATCCAGAAGCGCCTTGGTCAGAACAAATCCACCCGGTACGCCAAGTACGAAGCCGGGATTTTAAAAGGCATACTCCGCTGCAAGTGCGGCGTGAAAATGAATATCCGTACATACAAAAAGAACGGCAGCCTGTTCTCCTATTACTACTGCCCCAAAATGGCGCGTGAGGGAGTGTCCGCTTGCGATACCGGCTATACGCGGGTAGATGACATTGACGACCGTTTTTTGCAGGAATTAAAAAAGATTAAGCTGTCTCCGGACAGCATTGAACTTGAGGAAAACGTCTCTTACGTTGATACCGGCAAAATGCGCGCGGATCTGAAAAAGACGACCGACTCCATCCGGAATCTGATGAATGCGCTCTCCGGCAGCGCCGATTCTGCCGCGGCAAAGTATATCATTGCTGAACTGGAAGCTCTGGACAAAGAAAAGTCTGTCCTTGAAAAGAAGCTTCGCACCGCCGAGCAGCGCAACCGCCGGGCGGCTGTGTCCGCCGAGACAAAAGAATTTGTGTATCATCGGATATGCAATCTGCTTGACAATATGGACTCCATGAGTTATACCGAAATTAACGAACTGATCCGCTCCATCGTAAAGTCCTGTGTTTTCGATGGCGATCATCTCGACGTTACTTTTTAACGTCTTTCTACTTTTCGTTCTGATTGGGGTTCCGACCTGCCCCATCATATCATGTCCCAGATGCTGTCTCTGATATCCATAGCTTCTTGACACCCCGAAATCATCATAATCACTGTACTCAAACCCTTTTGCGATCGGCGAAAATGCTTTCAGACCATACTTTTTTACATATGACCCATCCTCCTTTTCCTGGATCTCATATTCACCGACCATACCGCCAAGAACCCCTCCGTATGCCTCCCTGTAATAGGAAAACATCTTCATATCTGCGGTCATACGCTCCATCGTATCCTCCCCGCAGAGAATTTTTTCAGCAGCGGTACGCATGTCCTCTGTTGCTCCGGCTCCAAAATCTCCGCCGTTCTTTGCCCCGACGTACGCCAGAAGATCAATCCAGTCAAGATGCTGCTTTTCTCCGTAACTGCTTATGTCATACTCGTATGCCCTAGACAATGCCTCATACGACACATTAAAATCTACCCATTTGATATAGCCGTCCGCCGTTGTTTCCACGGCTGATTTTTGCGGCAACTTTCCATTCTCCCAGAGGATTACTCCCATCAAAAAAAGCAATGCCGCCTCAAGGATCACGGCCGATCGGATCCGCCTGCTTCTCTCCATTCCTTTCTGTTCCGTTTTCCATTCCTCACTGTCATGGTCGTTTTGTTCATTATATAAAAAAAGACTGCAGACTATTCCCGTCTGCAATCTTTACAGATACCGTATAATATAGAATTTTTGCACTGTAGCTGAAATCCGTGATCCTTTTGGATGTGCTCTGCAATCTCATCCATAAATCCGCAGTCGAGATGAATGATGCATCCACATTTGACACATTTCAGATGAAGATGCTCCTCACAGTGCTGTCCCAGTTCCACGTACTGATACACTGCCTTTCCTCCCGCCTCCGCCACATATTTCATGACGGTGCCGTCTGTGGCAAGCTTATCCAGATAACGGTAAATCGTCGTGATATTGACGGCATCGCCGTTTCGCTTCAGATATTGATCGATATCCGCCGCCGTCACGGTCCGGTCACTGTTGCTTTTTAAAAAATCAAGAATCTTTCTGCGGCTGTTTGTCGCATATCCACTCCCTGCCATCTCATCCCTCCGCAACTGCATCTATTTTCATTATATCATCTTTTCTGCGCCGACTTCTGCGCATCCGAAGTTCCGCAGGAACTTCTAATATGAAATCGTCAGAGTTCATTATATCAACTACACTTCGGCAAAAGTCCGGAAAAACTCCGTTTTCCCGGGCTCGCGGGCGTGTTCACATGGAACATATCCGCCCGACGCATGCAAGCATGCGCGTCCGTCTTTGCTCCATGCTCACTTTTGCCTTCGCGAACATTATATCACATTTTTGCGCTCAGGCAAAAGTCTGTGAAACCATATCCCCGTTTCCTAAAATACAATTCCACATGCTTCAACCACAACACCCCAGAACACACCGAGCGCATACATGGTGGCGATGATGGCCGCATTCTGCTTATAGTCGCGGTTGAGCCGGAACAGCACTAGAAATCCCACACCAGCGTTCACTAAAAGTCCTGTCATCATGGCTCCCGACCGGATAATTCCGTCCAGATACAACTGCGTGATCACAACGGACGACGCACAGTTCGGGATCAGCCCCACGAGGGCAGCAATCAGCTCTCCCACAACCGGAAGTCCGGAAAACAGTCCCGCCAGCGCTTCCTCTCCGATCAACCCGATCACACTGTTTAATACCAGTGAAATCAGGAAAATAAAACAGAAGATCTTTACCGTATGCTTAAGCGCGGAAACCACAATCCCATCCTCGCAATGGCAGTGCTCCTCCTCACACACGACATGAATGTCCATCTCCTTCTCCTGTTTCTTCAAGAGTCTCACATATACCAGTTCCACAATCAGACCGGACAGCACAGCAATGATTACCTTACTGCCAAGAATTTTCACAATCGCCACTACCGGCACCGACTCCGAAATCAGAATCGGAAGCATCTCATCCGAAGTGGACAAATAGATAGCGACCAGAGTTCCGACCGTGATGACTCTTCCGGCAAAAAGGCTCGATGCCGCTGCCGAAAACCCGCACTGCGGAATCACACCGAGCAGACCGCCCCACACAGGTCCCCATTTTCCGGCGGACTGTATCTTCCGGCTCAGCTTGCTTCCCGTATGATGTTCCAATGCCTCCATAAAAAGATAAGTCAAAAATAAAAACGGCAAAAGCCTGACACTGTCAAGCACTGTATCCAATAATACATCCAGCATAAAATCATTCCTCCCGGGCGCTGTCATAGCGCTTCCCAAAGCGTTATCCCACCTGCATGCCGCACACATTTGCAACTCATTCGTTTTTGCAATTTACATGCATTTGCAACTCATTTGCATTTTGTATTATACATTGATATCGTGTTTTGTCAAGCTTTTTATCGTATTTCTTTCGAGTGCCACATTTGGCACCACACTGCTGCCCGGCTATAATTCCATCCATTTCTTTGTGCTGCATTCTACACAAAACAGGAAGCAGACTCCGTCCAGGCTCATATTTGAAATCCATCCAGATACCCTCTGTCCAGATACAGTTCTCTTAATTTTTCGCGGTACACTTCCTTTGTATTGTACGGTCTGCCAAAATGAATTCCGTCCGAAAACTGGTCCGCCGGATAATAGGTAATTTCAGAAAAATAATCCGGGAAAAGCCGCCCCAATCCCCGTGTTTCAAAATCCTGCCGGATCTGCTCCACCTGCTTGCGGCGCGCCGGTGTATCTGCCAGCGGATCGGGGATCAGATAGCATGCCACCCCCTGCGTGTCGCACAATTCGTAAATTTTCCGCAGATAGCGCTCTGCCAGATCAGACATGCCGTCTGTCCGGTCATCTCCGCTTTTCCCCTTCTTCGCCGCTTCCTCCCGCTCCTTCACATAATTCAAATACAGCTTGCGGTTTACCGCCGAACCGGCGATCAGTTCTGCCACCGGCTTTTTCAGGAAAAAGCTTCCGAACGTCTCCTCCATTTCCTCTGCGGTCTCCTCGTCAAGTTCGCCAAGCAGATCCGCCTGCAAAAACGGAAGAACCACATAAGAATAGCTGTATGTGGCATCAATCGACGTCTGAAGCAGATCCGGTCCCGTCATCAGCCAGACTTCCGAGACATTCTCATGCGTCTCCAGAAATTCTTTTACCAGAAGATATTCCCCCGCCATGGTCAGCGCGCGGTTATTTCCGACCAGACAGTATTGTTGATTACAATCAAAAAACGCTTCCGTCATCTGTGCGCAGACACTGTCACCGACCAACAGCTTCGTGTAACTGCCCGGCGTTCTGCTCTTTGCAAGATACGCAGCCACTTCCCGCTCGGCTCCCTCCTCGTAATCACTGCTGTCCGTCAACGTGGCAAACACACCGCGAAATCTCTCCGTCGCCGACAACAGATCAAAGGTCAGAAGCAGTACCGCAAATATTCCTAAAAAGGCGATCAACTTTTTTGTAAAACGCTTCATGCCTTCCTCCTAAAATTGAAAATAAAGAAACTCCGCCGCCGCTCTTCCGTAATTCTGCAGCAACAGCACGACAAATCCCAGAAGAACCAGCATGTAAATACTCCAGCGAATCACAAGCACCTGCTTTGCAAGCCAGGCACGTATGGAAATCCCGGATTCATGCAGGATATCCACTACAAGCAGAACTCCGATGGCAAATGCCAGCTGATACACCTCCAGTCTGCAAAGCCCCATGCCAAATAATGTGCCATCGGTAAACTGTCCCAGCCAGTTACCATTTTGCACAATCCGCCGAAGCATCGCCACAGCTCGTCCCAAATGATCTGCCCTGAAAAAAAGCCACGCAAAATCCGTGAGGATAAATGTCACACAAATCCGGGTAGCGCGCGTCAGTCCCTGCGTTTTTTCCGAAAAAAAGCGTATCTTTTTCTCCGGTAGCTTCTTTTGTGCGGCCTCACTTACATATCTGATGCCTCTGCCCGCCACCTGATAGCTTCCATGGATTGCTCCCCACACCACATAGTGCCAGCCTGCGCCATGCCAGAGCCCGCTGACAAGAAATGTTATCATCAGGTTTACAGCGGTTCTCCCACTGCTGCCGCGGCTTCCTCCCAGCGGGAAATACAGATAGTCGCGGAACCAGCTCGAGAGACTGATATGCCATCGTCTCCAGAATTCCCGGCAATTCACTGCAAAATAGGGCTGTCGGAAATTATCCATCAGGCGGATGCCAAGCACCTTGGCCGCCCCGATGGCAATATGGCTGTAACCGCCGAAATCACAGTAGATCTGTACCGCAAACAGCACCGTGGCAAACACAAGCATGCCGGAGGAATAATTCCGGTAATCCTGATAGACCTGATCGACCAGAATCGCAGCACGATCCGCAATCCACATTTTTTCAAAATATCCCCACAGCATCAGAAGCAGTCCATCTTTTACCCTGTCATAGTCAAACTCTGCCGGCTCCCGCAGCTGTGCAAGCAGACTGCTGCTCCGCTCGATCGGCCCCGCAACAAGCTGCGGGAAAAATGACACAAACAGCGCAAAACGCAGGAAACTTTTTTCCGCTTCTGTCTTCCCTTTCCAGACATCGATCAGGTACCCGATGGTCTGGAACGTGTAAAAAGATATTCCGACCGGAAGAATGAGATCCGGCACCCTTAACGCCCGCACGCTTCCCACCGCACGGAGCAATTCGTTGATATTCTGCACTGCAAAAGCAGAATATTTGAAAAAAAAGAGGATTCCGACACACAGAAGAACACTGCCGGTCAGCACCGCCAGACGTCTCTTCCCTTGTCGTACTTTATTTTGTGCCAGCAAAAGTCCGCCCCCATAACCGATTGCGGTCACAAGCAGAATCAGACAGCCATACTGCACATTCCAGCTCATATAAAAATAATAGCTCGCCACAAGCAGCCATAACTGTTTTGCCCTCTTTGGTATCAGAAAATACATTCCCGTCACCAGAGGGAAAAACAAAAGGAATGAAAACGAATGAAACAGCACTTAATTCTCCTCTCATGAAATCAACAGACGCCTTTCCTAAAATCCTTTGGTGCAATACCCGTCAGCAAATTTTCTCAGTCCGGCGTTCTTTGTATTTGCAAAAAGGAGACACGGACTCCACTCGCCATGTCTCCTCTGTCTAATGCTTTTTGTTGTAATGTTCCTACAGCGTCTTAATGCGCTCTAACGCTGCCAGTGTATTCTCATAGCTTCCGAATGCCGTCAACCGGAAATATCCCTCACCACTCGGTCCGAATCCGGAACCAGGTGTTCCAACCACGTTGGCACGTGCGAGCAGATCGTCAAAGAATTCCCAGGAAGTCATCTCTCCCGGTGTCTTCAGCCAGATATACGGCGCATTCACACCACCGAACACCGTGTAACCGGCATCCTTTAATCCCTGCTTGATCGCTTTCGCATTCTTCATATAGTAAGCAACCTGCTCTTTTAACTGTGCCTTTCCTGCCTCGGAATAAACAGCCTCTCCTGCCCGCTGCACAATGTACGGCGCACCGTTGAACTTGGTTCCGTGACGTCTTGCCCACATGGCATTCAGCGATACCTCACCGCACTTTAATTCCTTCGGAACAACCGTATAACCCAGACGCACCCCGGTAAAACCGGCATTCTTAGAGAAACTCTTCAGTTCAATCGCACAGGTCTTGGCACCCTCACACTCATAGATGGAGTGCGCCACATTTTCCTCTGAAATATAAGCCTCATACGCTGCATCGTAAATAATGACCGCTTTGTTCTTATTTGCATAATCTACCCAGCCCTGCAGCTGATCTTTTGTGATGGTGGTACCGGTCGGATTGTTCGGCAGACACAGATAGATGATATCCGGTGTCTCTTTCGGAAACTCCGGCACAAAATTATTCTCCATCGTACACGGCATGTAGATCACATCGCTCCACATCTCCGTCTCCGGATCATAAGTACCGGTACGTCCCGCCATAACATTGGAATCCACATATACCGGGTAGACCGGATCACACACTGCAATGCGGTTATTCTGTGCAAAAATCTCCTGAATATTACCGGAATCGCTCTTTGCTCCGTCCGATACAAAAATTTCATCAACCGTAATATCGCATCCTCTTGCCTGATAATCGTTCTTCACGATTGCGCTGCGCAGAAATTCATATCCCAGATCCGGTGCATATCCGTGAAAAGTCTCCGCATGCCCCATCTCATCGACGGCTTTATGCATAGCTTCAATAATTGCCGGTGCAATCGGCTGTGTCACGTCACCGATGCCAAGGCGGATAATCTTTTTGTCCGGATTTGCTTCGCTGTAGGCATTTACCTTCTTTGCAATCGTACTGAAAAGGTAGCTTCCCGGAAGTTTCTGATAATTATCATTGATCTTGTACATGTCTCTCTCCTTATTCCTTCCATGCAGAATTCGTTCTCTTTCAAAATGTCGCCAACGACACAACGCATTGCCACTCTCTGTCACCCATTATCTCATACTTAAATCCAATCCGCAAGCACTTTTTGATTCCTGGTAAACAAAATTCTCCTGTCTGCGACTTTTCCTATTCGCACGGGTATGCATCCCCGCGGAGCGTTTTTGTATAACAGGAACGATATTTCCTATTACAAAAAAAGGACCGCCGCATCTGCGGCAATCCTCTCTCACTCATCAGGCAAGCAAACTTAAAATCATCTGGGCTGTTTCTGTCAGACCGGTTCCATTATCCATGCTGCGTTTCTGTATGTACCGATGCGCCTCTTCCTCCGACAGATTGTTACGTTCCATCAGAAGTGCTTTTGCCTCATTTATCAGCTCCTGTTCCTCCTTCGTGCGCTCCTTCGGAATCTGCTTCAACTTTTTTCTGCGCCTGGTGATGGTATATTCCATCATCTCCACCGTATCTAACAGCTCGTTTACCTTAAGCGGCGTGGCAAGGCAGACCAGATTCTCCACATCCCGGTTTCCACAGTTTGCAGGAGACGCAACCAACAGCATTTCAAATTGTACCGGCAGATATTCGTGCAGTTCTGTGTACATCATATCCACAAAACGATACCCGCACACGACAATCCCGCCGCCAAGTTCACCGGCGCTCTGTAACACCTGCGCTCCGGTGCTGCAGACTGCATCGACATGATGACCGTTCTGCATCAGTATTTTTTTGATATTGCGGGCATTATCCTGTTTGGGAAATGCAACAATAATATTTGTCAATTCTATCCCCTTTGCATCCAGGCTCTATATTTTATAAAGGTAATTGTCAATTTCCCAGCCTGTCACCTGCGCACGATAATCTGCCCACTCCGCCACCTTTGCCTCGCTGTACTTCTCGCTGATGTGTTCGCCAAGCACTTCCCGAATGTAAGGATCCGCCTTAAATGCTTCGACCGCTTCTCCCAGATCCGCCGGAAGTGATTCGATTCCCTGCTTCTTAATCTGCGACAGCCGCATCTCGAATATATTCTCAGTCACGGCAGCCGGCGGATCGATCTGCCGGCGGATTCCATCCAGTCCGGCTTCCAGACACACTGCGAGCGTAAGATACGGGTTTGCCGCCGAATCCGGGCAGCGCAGTTCCACTCTGGTTCTGCTGCCGCGCGATACCGGAATCCGGATCAGCGGACTGCGGTTTGTCATGGACCATGCGATATAAATCGGCGCCTCATATCCCGGGACAAGACGCTTATAGGAATTGACAAGCGGATTGGTAATTGCAGTCATGGCTCTCATATGGTTCATAATGCCACCGATAAACCAGTAAGCTTCCCTGCTCAGTCCGTTCTCCCCGTCCGGATCGTCAAAAATGTTCCGACCTTCCTTGGAAAGCGACATATTCACATGCATTCCGGAACCATTCACCCCGTACTTCGGCTTTGGCATAAAGCTTGCAAACATGCCGTGCCGCTTTGCAATGGTCTTTACCGCAAGCTTGAATGTCATAATATTGTCCGCTGTTTTTAACGCCTCGTCATATTTAAAGTCAATCTCATGCTGCGCCGGTGCTACCTCGTGATGGGACGCCTCTATTTCATAGCCCATATCCTCTAATGTCAGCACCATATCTCTTCTTGCATTCTCCCCGAGATCAACCGGTCCCAGATCAAAATATCCGGCACGCTCCGTGCTCATCGTTGTCGGCTGTCCATCCTCATCCTGATTAAACAGGAAAAATTCACATTCCGGCCCGACATCAAAACGGTATCCCATAGATTCCGCATCTGCCACCGCCTTCTTTAAAGCATACCGCGGATCTCCCTCAAACGGTTTGCGGTCTGCGGTATAAATATCACAGATGATTCTGGCAACTTTTCCCTGCTGTGGCCGCCACGGAAAGATTACAAACGTATCCAGATCCGGATACAGATACATGTCCGACTCTTCAATTCTCACAAATCCCTCAATGGAGGACCCGTCAAACATACATTCATTGTTCAATGCTTTCTCAAGCTGGCTGGACGTGATTGCCACATTCTTGAGTGTCCCGAACATATCGGTAAACTGGAGCCTGATGAACTCCACATCCTCTTCCTCCACGATTCGGATAATATCCTGCTTTGTGTACTTGCTCATTTTCTTCTCCTCCATCTTCCACTGCCATGATCTTTCCTCACTGCCGTGATCTTTTCTCACTGTCGCGGTCTTTCCTCACTGTCGTGATCTTTTCTCACTGTCACGGTCTTTCCTCACTGTCGTGATCTTTTCTCACTGTCAAGTTCCTTCCTCACTGCCGTGATCTTTTCTCACTGTCGCGATTCTTCTCCTGCTATCTGCAATATTCTGTAACTTTTTCAAAAGGCATCGATCCTCCGAACAAATCCAGTGCACTTCCGATCGTCACATTCAGCCTGTCACATCCAAGCTCTCTCAAAAGTGCAAGGTCATCAAAGTCCCGCACTCCGCCGGCATAGGTAACCGGTATCCTGCCCCAGGAGCCAAGCAGACTTGCAAGTTCTCTCTCAATACCGTTTGCCTTACCCTCCACATCGACCGCATGTACTAAAAACTCGTCACACTCACTGCCGAGGCGTTCCAAAAGTTCTGTTGTCACACGTTCCATCGTATCTTTCTGCCAGCGATCGGTCACAATATAATAACCATCCGCCCGCTTTGCACAGCTTAGATCCAGAACCAGATGTTCTTTTCCGACATTTTTCCTCAATGTTGCAAGCCGTTCATAGTCAATTTTTCCGTCACGAAACACATAGGAGGTGACAATCACATGACTTGCGCCCGCATCCAGAAACTGCTTTGCGTTCGCAGCATCAATGCCTCCTCCGATCTGAAGTCCGCCCGGATACTCCGCAAGCGCCTGCAGGGCCTGTGCCTTTGTCGTCTCATAGTACGCACTGTCTCGCGAATTCAACAGAATGATATGTCCGCCGCGAAGTCCCGCTTCCTTATATAGATGTGCATAATACGCAGCATCCGCTCCGGCGACAAAATTCTCCACTGCCCGGTCTCCCTCATCCGCAAGACTGCTGCCGACAATCTGCTTGACCTTGCCGTTATGTATATCAATACAGGGACGAAACTCCATACTGCCTCCTTATACACTGCTCTCGTAATATAAATTTAGGCAACGTACCCCCTGTAACAGTGGCTCCGTCGCCCACTGCCATCATAGCACACATCTGTCCGTTTGTGAATATTTTTATATATTAGTCTAACTTATCAATATATTTTTTTATCAACTGACACTTATACTACATTGACACACACATTTTTTTTTGCTATTATAGAGAAACTAATATACTTTTTTAACAAACATTTATACAAGGAAAGCGAGGAAAATAAAAATGGGAACAATTATCGGTGAAGGAATTACTTTTGATGATGTGCTTTTGGTTCCACAGTATTCAGAAGTAACTCCGAACATGATTAATTTAACGACACACCTTACCAAAAAGGTCGTGCTCAATATCCCTATGATGAGTGCTGCAATGGATACTGTCACAGAGCACAGAATGGCCATTGCCATGGCAAGACAGGGTGGTATCGGTATTATCCACAAAAATATGTCCATTCAGGCTCAGGCAGATGAAGTCGACAAGGTAAAACGTTCAGAAAACGGCGTTATCACAGACCCATTTTTCCTTTCTCCAAGCCATACACTGCAGGATGCTGAAGACTTGATGCGCAAATTCCGCATTTCCGGTGTTCCGATCTGCGAGAATAACAAGCTCGTCGGCATCATCACGAACCGTGACTTAAAGTTCGAGACAGATTTTTCCAAGAAGATCAGTGAAAGTATGACTTCCGAAGGTCTTATCACTGCTCCTGAAGGCATTACCTTAGAAGAGGCAAAAAAGATTCTTGCCAAGGCGAGAAAAGAAAAGCTGCCGATCGTCGACAAAGATTTTCATCTGAAGGGACTTATCACCATCAAGGATATCGAAAAACAGATCAAGTATCCGCTCTCCGCAAAGGATGAGCAGGGTCGTCTGCTTTGCGGTGCAGGTGTCGGCATTACCGGCAACATGATGGAACGTGTGGAAGCTCTCGTAAAGGCTCACGTAGATGTCATTGTTGTGGATTCCGCTCACGGACATTCCAGAAATATCCTTGAGGCTGTCAAGAAGATCAAGACCGCTTATCCGGATCTGCAGGTCATTGCAGGTAACGTGGCTACCGGAGAAGCAACACGCGACTTAATCGCTGCCGGTGCAGATGCGGTAAAAGTCGGCATCGGACCTGGTTCTATCTGCACCACCCGTATCGTTGCAGGTATCGGTGTTCCACAGATTACCGCTATCATGGACTGCTATAAGGTTGCAAAGGAAGCCGGTATTCCGATCATCGCCGACGGCGGTATCAAATACTCCGGCGATATGACTAAAGCTCTCGCAGCCGGCGCAAATGTCTGCATGATGGGAAGTATCTTTGCCGGATGTGATGAGGCTCCCGGAACTTTCGAGTTGTATCAGGGAAGAAAATACAAGGTTTACCGCGGCATGGGTTCTCTTGCAGCTATGGAGAACGGCAGCAAAGACCGCTATTTCCAGGAAGGTGCCAAGAAGCTGGTACCGGAAGGCGTCGAAGGCCGTGTGGCTTACAAGGGCAATGTGGAGGACACTGTTTTCCAGCTGGTCGGCGGTATCCGTTCCGGTATGGGTTACTGTGGCTGCCCGACGATCGAGGATCTCAAGGAAAAGAGCAAGTTCGTAAAAATCTCCGCTGCTGCTCTTCGTGAGAGTCATCCGCATGACATCCACATCACAAAGGAAGCTCCAAACTACAGTATTGACGAATAGACATTTTCTTTATATAATGTCATTTATATTACACTTTTGTATTCCGGCGCCCTGTGTGCCGGAATACTATTAACCAAAGGCATGGCACATACATCTGTGCGCATCCTGCTATTTAATGAGGTGAACATACTTGGATTCAAGTGACATATTTCAAATAATTTTCTTAGTGCTCTTACTTATGCTCTCTGCATTCTTTTCATCCGCAGAGACGGCTTTAATTACCGTCAATCGCATCCGGATGCGTACCCTGGCAGAAGACGGGAACAAACGCGCTGCCACAGTTCTTCGCATCACAGATAATTCCGGAAAAATGCTTTCTGCAATCTTAATCGGTAATAACATCGTGAATCTGTCGGCATCCTCGCTCGCCACTTCTCTGGCAATCAAGATCTGGGGCAGTGTAGGTGCAGGTATTGCAACCGGCATCCTTACCGTACTCATTTTAATTTTTGGCGAAATCTCGCCGAAGACACTGGCGACGGTCAATTCCGAAAAACTGGCTCTCACCTATGCAAATGTGATTGAGGTACTGATGAAAATTCTGACTCCGGTCATTTTTATCATCAATAAGCTTGCCAACCGCATCTGCAAATTATTCGGCGTTGATCCGAATGCCGATACCCAGAAGATGACCGAGGAAGAACTGCGCACAATCGTGGATGTCAGCAAGGAATCCGGCGTCATCGAGTCTGAAGAACACACCATGATTAACAATGTGTTTGATTTTGGCGATGCACAGGCCAAAGAAGTCATGATTCCGAGAATCGATATGACCTTTGCGCAAGTAGACAGTTCCTACGATGAGCTGATTCAGATTTTTCAGGAGGATAAGTTTACCCGGCTGCCAGTCTATGAAGATACGACCGACAACGTGATCGGTATCCTCAATATGAAAGATCTGCTTCTCTGTCACGACAAGGATCATTTTTCTGTTCGTGATATTATGCGTGAACCGTATTTTACATACGAGCACAAGAACACTGCAGAATTGTTTATGGAAATGCGTAAGTCCTCTATCTCACTTGCTATTGTTCTGGATGAGTATGGTGCTACTGCGGGTCTGATCACGCTGGAAGATCTTCTGGAAGAGATTGTTGGTGAAATCCGTGATGAGTACGATACTGACGAAGAAGATCCGATTGTCCAGCTTAGTGACCGTGAATACATGGTTCTCGGCTCCACCAACCTGGAAGATCTCTGTGATGAGATCGGCTTGAATTTTACATCCGAGGACTATGATACGATTGGCGGCTACCTCATCGGTCTGCTGGATCACCTTCCGGAAAAGAACGAAGTGATTATTACCGATGATGATGTGTTGCTTCGTGTGGAACAGATGGATAAAAACCGGATTGAAAAGATCTATATCAAGAAGCCGGAAGCTCCGGTCTCAGATGCAGAAGAACACACATAAGGGCTGTCCGTAATCAACAAGAATATATTAGGGAATATCCTCTCCGCTCTTCCTCACAGAAGAATGAAAGAGTTGCAGCCGGCAGGCAGGAAACGCCTGTCGGCTGTTTTTTATTTTCATCTTACACAATTTGGCACAAGATACCGATCATACATTTCCTGTAATGCTCCGGCTTCTCTGTTGTCTCCGAATCCGTGCGCATCCACATATTCGCGGATCTTCCGGCGCGTCTCACCGTTAATCATATAGGTTTCAACCGGTGCATCATTTTCCAGATTTCCAAACGCTGTCCGAAGTGCAGACACGTACGCAGTATCCGTCTTCCAGATCGAATCATCCAAAAGCCCTCCCCGTTCATAAGAACTTCCGTAATATTTTTCATCAATAAAGCGTGTTGTTCTCTCCGTTCGTGCATCTGCAGGCGTTGTATCCACCACATAAACCGTTATCTGCTTACAATAGATACTCCCAGCGCTGTCAACTACCGTGAGATTTTCCGTACAGCTTCCTCCACGCAAAAACTGAGTAAAATCCGATGCCTGATAATCCGGAATCGAAAAAGATGTTCCATTTTCATGAAATCCTGCCTCGATCGGGCTTCCATCTTCACGATCCGATGCAGTCGCATGGCTTAAAATCTCACTGTCTGTGATAACCCCCTGCTGTGCCTGCTCCAGTGTATAGTAGAGATTTGTGGCAACAATCCACGGACAGTCATCCCACGACGCATACAGCGTGATCATCGCACCGTTCTGATCTGCCACACCGGATGCTTCTATCAGATCCGCCACACTGACCTGCATTCCTGCTGTCCATTGCGGAACATAATTTTCTTTTTCTTCCTCTGTCACCCAGCCGGTATTTACAGACGCATATACACTCCGATCTGCTGCCGGTTCTGTTTCTATTTCCGTTTCCGGATTCCCTGTTTCTGCATTATTCTCCCCCACAGCCGCCACTTGCTCTTCCGTTTCTGTTTGTAAATCATCTGAGGGCTCTCCATCTGCCTGTGCAGCTCGCATTTCATTTTTTTCATCTAATATTGAATCATCTGGTTTCTCGCCAGTTGCCGGCGTTGCCACCGTCTCATCTTCTATCTCATTCTTCCGTTCATCCGGTAATATCGTTTCCAACGCCTCAAGCACTGCATTCTCCAAATCAAGTGACTCATATGTTCCTGCCGCATACTGCCGGATTGCTCCGCTCAACACGTCCTGCGTTACATTCTGACCATCAAATGTATATTTCACATAAGCTGCCGCTGCATCCGGAAGTATAATTTCCTCATCATACCGAATTACCATATCCTCTATATGTGCGGCTTCGACGCCACCATTCGGATCAAAATGCAGCGTATAACTGTTTGCCGTCCAGGATGCTGTCAAAACATCCACCGCACCGTCATCCGCTCCAAACGTATACATAGCATGATTCAGGCTTCCGTGAAACACTTCCGATTTTACCCAGCCCGAAAACACATACCCCTGTCTCACCGGATCCGGAATTGACATTGCGGTTCCATAATTCTCTCTAAAACTCTGTATATCCGCACTTCCGTTCCAACTCCCACCATTGGGATCAATCCTCAAAGTCGAGTGATTGATCTCTGCGTTCGCTGTCATAATCACATCCTGCGCCGACATTTGGAATGTATAGGATTTTGTATTTGTCTCATAGGTTCCCACCCAGCTTTTCCAATGGTATCCGGTTGCCGGCGTTGCATCGATTGTCACTCTCTGCCCCATCGCATAACTTCCTGCTCCAGTGACACTTTGAATGCCTGTCCCCTTCTGCAATATCACCCGATATGCTTCCTCGGGGATTGTGGCAACATCGCTTGTGACATGGTATATATCTGACTGATATTCAATATCACTTTCTGTATAAAGGAACACACCCTGGCCCCCATCATAGTGATATGCTGCCGCCATTTTGCTGGCACACTCTTCAGACTGTGCAATCGCATTGATAACATAACCCATGCCGGAATATGTATCATGTTTATGAGTTACATTATTTGCATCTGGATATCCAAATTTCTGCGGTCTACCGTTATTCCTTTCATACTCGCTATACCAAAATTCCACTTCATCCACCGATGGTTCTCGTTGTAATAAAAATCGATAGCTATCGACAATTAGCTGTTTAGGTCCATTTAAAGTATCTCCATTTACAGAAGTATTGTAATCTAACCGATTATTTTTATACTTTTTCATGTATTCATCGCTGAATACAATCTCCATGGCTACTCGAGCTGCTTCATTCTGCGGTGGCGTTTCTAACGCATTATATACTGTCACCAGATACTCATCCTGCGTATGTTCATACAGATACGGCCACCAGTGCTGAAATTCAGACGCAACTCCCTGCCTATGTAAAAACGCCTTATAACATTCATTCATCAGTGAATAAGAATTATTGACTGTAATCGTGATCGTACACCGATATTGATAACCGGCTTTTCCAACTCTGTTTACTGGATAAGAAGCTCCTGTTGCTCCAAAAATATTCTGCCAGCCACTTCCTTTATTTTCTTGCCATTGATAGCCTACTTGTTGCCCATCTATTGTCTGATTTAGATTGCAAACAAAAGTAATATTATTTTCTCTGGTGCTACTGCTGATTTCTGCACGATATTGCAATGTTCCGGCTTCTGTTTGCACATTCATCGTTATAAAAAACATCCCTACGGCAAACAATACCATAAGGATGCCCCTTAGCCACCACCTTTTCTGTTTTATAAGTTTACTCTTCAAAGAGTATCCTCCCTTCTAATCAAAGACAACGTTGCCAATCCAATTTGTTTTTCCAACAGCTCCTTCATATGCAACAAATGTATCCGCTTCTACAGTTACTGTGGCCCCCGGATAAAGATGAATATCATCTTCCAAATGAATTATCTCACCTTCTGTTGCATAAAATGTATACGAATCTCCATACACCCCATTTACATACTCATCTACCTGCACAAGCACCCTTTCCCCCGTGCTCGCTCTTCCTGTCGTCCCATTATCCGCAATCGCTCCGCCAACTGTAATTCCGGCATTCTGGCAGAGAGCTGCAAATTCCGCACTTCCGACAAAGCCATTGTATACCGCTTCCCGGGAAGATCCGTTTCTAAGCTGCAACACCCAGTCTGTAACGCCCGGTGTATCCGCCTCTCTTCCAAGCATGGTTCTATAAAGCATCAGCACATACTGTGTGTCGGATGCATCCTTATTCTTATATTCCTGACTGAAAATAAAACCGGATGCCACTTCGCTGCCCTCTGCTCCGCTTGCAAGTGCCCTTGACCAGTCATTCAATCCATCCTCCTCGGCAGACCGCTCCAGACAACAGGTATACAATCTCTCCACAAACGCCCGCATCTCCGACGTTGCCTCAATCCTTCCGTTTCTCTCGCAGATTGCGCATGTTCCATTGACCGGAATATCATCTGCACTCCAGTCCCCGGATCCCTGTGTGATTCCGTACGCTGCACACAGGTTTGCAAACTCCTGCGAATTGACAAATCCCGTCATGATGTGCCCTCTGGTCGCACCGCCATTAAGCTGTCCTAACCAGTCTGCTTTTCCCGCTGCATCTCCCTCCCGGTCAAAAAATGCTGCATACATAGAATCCACATAGTGTTCATTACAGAGATTCAGATTCCGGAATTCTTCGCTGAAAATAAAGCCGAATGCAGTATCCGCTCCCAGTTCCTGTCCCGTCGCAAGCCGGTTCGACCAGTCATTTAAACCAGCCTCCTCTGGCTCTCTGACAAGACACACCTCATACATCCGCGTCACAAAAGCCCGGATCCCCGCCTCATCTGCCGCCCTCACCGTCGTAGAGCTTCCTGCAATCACACTCATTCCGATCACAGCCGCCGCCAGTACAATTGCCATTCCTCTTTTCTTCATCCCCGTATTCTCCTTTTGCAGTTTTTTCGTTATTATTTTTTCTTCTTTTATAGTATAAACTATAAACTACAATAAGTCTACAACTGCCTGTCATGATCCGGTGCCACGATCTGCACCATACACATTTGCCGTATTCCCTGCAATTCCCATATCTATTCCCAGGCGGCATAATAATCACGATTTTCTTCTATCGGCTGTGAAAAGTCCGCCGCGTAATCATTCCAGTCATGCCAGCCGGCAAATACCACACCATTGCCTCCCGGTTCTGCCGGTGGCTGCAGACATTGTCCCTCCTCCACAGTATATACCTTATAACAGCTTCCCTCACCGAGCATTCCCTCCCGGTTCTGGTAAAACCGCACCCGGTACTGCTCTTTTGATACATTCTCCCTCTCTTCCCGGATAATTGTTCTGACCGCTTCTGCCGTACCTTCCATTCCATTGGGATGTTGAAACTTTTCCTGTAATTTCATTGACAATACCCCCTTTTGCACATCATTCTGATAGACCTTCAAAACCACATCGGAGTCTGTATCGATTTCCGCCGCCAGAAGTTCCACACACTCCGCAATCACCAATTCTCCGGAAGACCCCCCCGCCTCCGCAAACGGCATCCCCTCGACCGTCTTTTCCATAGCGGAAGGAAGAATCGTCTCCACCTCACATCTGCGGTTCATGCTTCCGCCAATCGTCAGCACAATCCCGAGTATCAGAAATCCCATGATTGCACTAACAATGATCATCGCTGCATTTTTCACATATATCTCCTTTCCCGGCTTTCTGTCTTCTCATCGGTTCACAGGTATCTGAAACTCACAGACGCTTCTGCGGTTTGCTTCGTCTGTCGCGCAGACCCGCACCGTATAGATCCCCTCCACATCAAACACAACCTCACCTTGCTGTGATTCTATTGTGCAGCTGTTTCCATGCGGATCTGTCATCTCACACCACAAAACACTCCGTTCTTCTCCCATTCCGTCTACCGCAGAAAATAAGTCTCCCGGCAGATATGCTCCCCTGTGCAGCATACCATTGTACGCATACCGGATCGTGGGGTACGCCACCTCCCCCGCCTCCGCAAAAGCGTCAATGGCAGCGTTTTCTGTGATTGTCTCTTCCTCCGGTATCCATGTCTTTACGATGTTAATAATTCCCCGGTTGCCCTGCTCGTCACGAATTCCTGCAAACAGCAGTACCATGACTGCTATCAGCACAATTCCTGCCGCAATTCCCTTTCCATAGCATTGAAGTACCTGCTCCATCTGATCACCTCTGTTCTTTTCCTGTTGGACACTTAACTCCCACAGATTCCCGTCATATAATACCGCAGGACCATACCGATCATCCCCTGCCCATCCACGGCATGGAAGAATAAGAGCAATGCCCCTATTCCGCCTGCAATCTGCAAAAATCCATTGCCATAAACCTCTGCGATCTCTTTCATCTGTACGCTCCTTTTCTCTGACACGTCCGGGCACGAAATCCCCCTATAGCATGCCAGCCACCTGCATCCATATCTCCTGAATTGCCGTGCATCCAAACCAGCCCACCAGCAATACCAGCATTGTCATTCCAAGTTCTTCCAGACTCCATTGCATCCTGCTCCTCCTTTTACCGTGCGATTCCTCTCGTCACCCGCTGCTGCGAGACCCCTAACAGTGGTATCCGGTATCTATAATAGAGATTGATCCCCGCAATCCTGCGGTCGCTTTGTCCACCGTAGGTGTAGGACTGCACTTCCAGTTCGTACCCTTCTGTTCTTGCCTGCGCCTTGCAGCCATCAATCACGTACGGATTAAAGTCACTGTTCTCAATTTCTGCAATCATTGCAGCTTTAAATTCCTTCGCCGCTGCCACATCGGCACTCACCCCGAGCATACTGATGCACAGCAGCAGATTAAAAACCAGCACCAGCATCACACTGAACACTTCTATGATATATTTCACTCACGCACCTCCCATGCCTCCAAGAACCTGCATCATCAACGCCATTCCGACCGTAAGATCTGCCAGCAGTTTTCCAGTGGCTGCCAGCACCGGATATGCAAAAATCAGCTTCATCCGGAATGCACGCTCTTCACTGCGCAAAACATCGGCGCGCTCCTGCATCAGAACCACACGCTCAATCAGATGATTCATCTGCACATCAATATCTCCCGTTCCGTTTTCAGAAAAAGCATGCAGCATTTTCATACAGCTTAACATCTCGGGGAGATCAAACTTTTTGCAAAAGTCCGTGTATGTCTGTAATTGATCCGGACGCTCGTCCATTCTCGCGCAAAGCTCCGCAAGTTCGCTCCCGAGCACCGCCGGGGCATGTTGTGCAGATTTTGTAATCGCCATCTGAACATTATTGTTCTGTAAAAGCAAAACCATCTCAAAAAGCCAGCGCGGCAGCGCCTGATACAATTCTGCTGTCACATCCCGCTCTGCGATACGGTAACTGATTCTTGGCTGCATTGCAACCAGTAAACCAGTCACCAGCAGGAGTATTCCCGCAATGCGCCATCCCACAGTCAAAAACACAAACGCCGTCATAATTACAATTCCTGCTGCAATCAACCATCGATACTGTTGTCCTTGCTTTTCATACTCTATTACCAGTTCATAACTGTGTCTGATATATGCCGCGTCATACAGCGGCTTTTCCTCCAGCCAGTCAGCCGTCAGGCTTCTGACACTCTTCACATAAAATGCAAGCAGCAACAAAAGAAACACCAGCGAAGATATCTGGATCACAGGAACGGTAAACACCGATACGTCAGCCTCTGATGTAAACATCTCCTGCATCTCATTTAAAAGATACAATGCAGCCGCGCACAAGAGCACTGCCACCACAATGGAAATCACATTATCCGTATGACTCTTCCGCTTCTCCGCCTGAAGCTGATATCCACGCTTTTTGAACCGCTCAATATCCTCCAGAACAAGCGTGACCGATGCCTCCACATCCCCGCCATATTCCTCCGCATTCAGTAGAAGTTCATGTACCGTCGCCAGCTTATCACAGGCATAATACCGTTCGATTTTCTGTAAACCCTCACGCAGAACGCCCTGCTCTCCGACCGGATGCCCGTACTCCATATGCGCAATCGCTTCCTCCACGCAGAGTCGGATCTGCCCTTCCCCAAAAATTCCGCGCACCTCCTTCAATGCACTCACAATCTTTCCGGTCTTCTGAAACGCATAGAGCAGCTGTTCCATGTAGGCACATGCATCTCCAAAACGCTTCTGCTCATACATTTTCTTATACATGTCAAGTATCAGTACCGGGAATACGAAAAACACTGTCAAAAGCACCCCTACCAAAAACAGCGGTTTTAGCTGAAACACCATTCCAATCCCACCGATTCCAACCAGAGCGGCTATCACCGCCATAAGATGCGTCCTCCATGAAAAACGATAACCGTACACATGCACTTCGCGCTGCAGATTTTTCGGATTCAACAGCCGCAGTTTCTCCCACAGTCCTTCTCTTTTCATCTATTTTCCCTCTCTCCTGTATCTCTGCCAGTGTGCGCAGCAAAACGGATCCTCTATTCCCGCCTGTCCAAGGCGTCTCACAATCGCAGGCGGTAGCTCTTCCGAGAGCAGTTCCCCATCCTCCAGTATCATATAAATACGATTCTCATACTGCTCCCTGCTGTAAAAACACAGCTGATCCATATATCTTCGGATCTTTCCGTCCGGCTGTCTGACGCAGCGGATCAGAATCCCCACATTCACATAGCGGTAGATCCGGTTCTCCATACGCTCTGCGTCACGCGCATCGCTCATCATATTCTGAATGCGGTCCGGAAGCTTTCTGACATCATCCAGATGGATCGTCGTAAAGCCGCTCACACCGGTACTCCACTGCTCGAGCAGCGATGTTACCTCCACCGACCTTGCCTCTGAGAGAACAAGCCACTTCGGGTTCTGCCGCAGGCTCGCCTTGATGGCATCCGTGTAGGAAAAATCTTCTCCGACGCGAAGCTCCACCGCATCCGCACCCGGATTGATGTCCCTGTAATGAATCTCTAATGAATCCTCAATCGTAATCACCCGCTCCTCGCGCGGTATAAACTGCATAAAGAATTTTGCGCACTCCGTCTTTCCAGCACCGGGTTCTCCTCCGAACACAAAATTCATGCCCGCCAGCACACAGTTCATCAAAAGCTGCAAAATCCGTTCCGGGCAATAGGATTCTTCCAGCATTCTCTCAATGTTCATGCGCACCATGCTCGGCGACTTCCGGATACAGATACTGGTGCCGGATGCGGCCGCCGCCTCATGGATAATACTGATACGCAGTTCTCTGGTATCAGCCTCCAGCACCTTATTGGCATTATTGAACTGACGATTCACGCAGTTGGAAATATTGTGCGTAAAAGTGCTGATAAATGCATCGGACAGATGCTCTTTTACACGATACCTTCCGATCTTTAAGTCCGTAATCCACAATTCGCTTCCGTTGTAGTCCACATCGGTAACATTCGGGCGCTGCAGATATTTCCAGAAAACCCCAAACTGCGCTTCCGTTGGTTCAAATGTCATGATCTCCCCCATGTCATCCTCCCTATGGCGTTAAGCCATTCATGCGGGAAAAGAATCCCGTCAGCGCATTCTTGAACTCCGTCGCCACATATCCGTCCGAGGAGAGCGCCGCAATAATGATTGCGCCGAGTGCAAGCAATACAATAATTGCAAGGATTGCATTTCCATAATGTTTCATTACCTGTTCCATAATAATTTCCTCCTTCACCCTTCTGTTGTGTCTTTTTCTTTTACCAAACATGTCCGGTTTTATCGATCTTACATACCTCCCTTAAAATACGATCCGCCGCTTTTACTAATCCGTCGATAAACTCCTGATTCCTGCCGCTTCTCGCAGACCCGTATTCCTCCGCTATAAAAGAGCTGCCCAGCCCGCGCTTCAATGCACAGTCATACGCTGCATTGTACCGCACGATGCCAATCTGCCCCTCATCCACCCGATATACTCTGTTTAGCACATCCGGCTCCGGTGTCCCGATGCAGTTGGCATACAGATACACCATGCGCTTCTCCAGATACATATGGCGCAAAAAGAACTGCTCCATTCCGTCGTAATCCTGCGGTTCAAAATTTACCACCACAAGATCCGCTGTCAAAAGGAGCTTCTTTTGACCCGCCGGACTGCACACTCCCGCATCCCACAAAAAGAGTGCCGAATCCTCGCATCGCTCCCTCTGCAGGCTGCCGCACACAATCTTCCTGTCCGGGCATAAGTGCGGCAAAATGCCTGCCATTGCAGTATAGTTCGCCGTCGTACCGCTCCGGTGTGTTTCTCCCCAAAATACAATATTCATTTGTTCCTCACTTCACTCTGTGCTGTGTGATTGTCCTTACTGGAATTATGGATGAAACTGCCTCCATATAGCGTGATACTTAGAAATGTGGATAAAATCCAACTATTTGATAAAAGATGTGCTTATTTTACATCGTTTTCTTACATATGTAAATAGCATTTTTCAAATTTATATTTTTTTTAGAAATTACTACCGGAAACTTTTCTTTTCGCATTGCTTCCATTATAATAAATACAAATACATGTATCAGGAGGTCTTATGAATAATTTTATCATTACAACCGATACCACATCCGATCTTCCGGCTGCCTATGTAGAACAGCATCAGATCGGCATGCTTTCTCTTACATATACGATTAACGATACTACTTATTCTTGGGAGCATCCGCTTCCGGTAAAGGAATTTTATGACTGCATGCGTCAGGGTTCTCTTCCCACGACCTCCCAGGCCAATCCCGAGGAAGCTGCCGCTGTTTTTGAAAAAATAATCAACGAACAGAATGCCGATATTCTTCATATCGCCTTTTCTTCCGGTTTAAGCGGAAGCTACAACAGCGCAAGGCTCGCGGCGGAGGAGCTTTCCGAAAAATACCCCGACCGGAAAATCATCGTCATCGATTCTCTCTGCGCTTCTCTCGGCGAGGGACTTCTGGTGCACAAAGCCGTCACCTTAAAGGAGCAGGGACATACACTGGAAGAGACCGCAGACTGGCTTGAGTCAAACAAACTTCACCTTGTACATAATTTCACCGTCAATGATCTGTTTCATCTCTACCGCGGCGGCCGCGTGTCAAAAACCGCTGCTTTTCTCGGTACAATGATCAGTTTAAAACCACTTCTCCATGTGGATGATGAGGGACATCTGATTCCGCTCTCCAAAGTGCGAGGACGCAAAAAGTCGCTGATTGCTCTCGTGGATGCCATGGAAAAACAGATCGGCAGCTGGCGTGACAAGAATGACATCATTTTCATCAGCCACGGCGACTGCATCGAAGATGCACAATATGTTGCTGATCTCATCAAAGACCGTTTCGGCTATGAAAGCTTCCTGATCAACCATGTCGGTCCGACCATCGGCGCACACACGGGTCCGGGCGTCGTTGCACTGTTTTATATGGGCGATTACCGTTAATCGGAAGCGCCTTTTTTGTGGAATTGTCGCAATAAGCATAGATCTCTTTGGATTGATAAGTAATATTATCAGAAACACACTTCGGGATTTCATGTGGAAATGCAGATGGAAATTCGGTTCAAAAAATGTGGAATTTCTA